>Ga0256826_1001189_pt1 | contig 16151 bp, 19 predicted proteins | sample CV79metaG_FD_185975 | JGI IMG/M metagenome (GOLD analysis project Ga0256826, IMG submission 185975) | Hydrothermal vent microbial communities from East Pacific Rise, Pacific Ocean - CV79 | ecosystem: Environmental > Aquatic > Marine > Hydrothermal vents | place: Pacific Ocean: East Pacific Rise...
CTTATACAGTGTGCTTCATCTATAACAAAAAAGTTTATGTTTAGGTTGTGTAAAAAGTCGAGAGTTTTACCGTTGTTTAAACGCTCAGGTGATAGGTATAAAAACTTTAAGTCACCATTGACAGCAGAGTACATAATGTCATCTACTTCTTCGTAAGTCTGTGCTGAACTTATCATCTGAGCATTTATTTTCTGTGCTTGAAGTGCTGAAACTTGGTCTTGCATAAGAGCAATGAGGGGTGATACCACAATAGTTATACCCTCCATCATCATAGTTGGAAGTTGAAAAACAAGTGACTTTCCACCACCCGTCGGTAGTATCATAAGTAGGTCTTGTCCATTTAAAATGGCATCTACTCCCTCTTCTTGAAGGTCACGAAAACTATTATGTCCGAAAATGTCTTTTAATACTCGATTTTTGATTATTTATCCTAATATGTTACAATTATGTTAATGGTTGTGAAGAGCTTTCGCTCCACACATTTTTAGTATAGACGTTCGGCTAAAACGACTAAAACCATTAACACAATGAATAACTTCACTGGTGTGTCCTCCTTTTTGGAGACACCCTACTTGCTCCATCTCCCTAACTACACCCGTAACCGAAAGAAGTCCAAACCAGTTGTAACGAAATGATTATAGTAGTTTTTTACTCTTCATTAAAAAAGTATGACAAAACGCAATAGAATTATTTAAACTTACCTAAAAACTAGCGTTTATAGCATCTACCTCATTCCAAGAGAGTGAAGAAGTTTTTGTTTGGTGTGCGATGATATGAGAGACATAACGGGCAAACATATCTGTCTCTACATTCACCTTTGTCCCTTTTTTATAGCGTTTAAAGAGAGTCTCTTTCATAGTATGAGGGATGATAGTAAGGCGAAAAGTGTCGGCGTTTACATCGTTCACAGTAAGACTTACTCCATCTATGGTGATAGAGCCTTTTGGTACAATGAAAGCTATATGTTTAGCATCTACTTTGATAAAAACATCATAAGAGTTTCCAAGATTTTTGATGTCACTTATAGTTCCTATAGCATCAACATGCCCCTGAACAACATGCCCTTCAAATCTATCACCCATCATCATAGCAGGTTCTATGTGCACTTCACTTTTGTAGTTTTCTATGACTAAATGCTTTTGAGATTCAGGGGAGAGTTCCACACTAAATCCATCAGCACTAACAGCGATAACTGTTAAACAAGCACCATTAATAGCGATGCTATCACCAAGTTTGGCTTTGAGTTTTGCTTTTATAGTGAGAGTCGAGCCAACAAAGCTTTTAACAGTTGCTATCTCTCTTATGAGTCCTGTGAACATATGCATTTCCTTTTAATTGCAAAAGCATATCAAAATAAAATGATTTCTCAAAGGGATATGTATGTGTATATAGGTCTCAGTTAAAAGTTTTGTGCTTGTACTTTTTCATAATATATTAAATTTTTTGATATATTATGATACCATTTTTTAAATAGAGGAGTAGTTATGTTTGAATCTTTGTTTGCTTCTAAAAACAAAAAGCTTGTGTTAACTTGGAGTAAGGAGCATGAAAAAATAGTAGTTTTATCTCATAAAATATTAGCAGAATACTCTTTAGATGATGTTTCAAGTATTCGTAAACATCTTTTGGAGTTAAGAGCTCTGGTGATAAACCATTTAATGGTTGAGGATATAGAGTTTCATAAACTTTTAAATGATGAGAAAAGAGTAACAGATGAGATTGCTAAAAGTGTTCATGATTTTGTAGACAGTTTTCATGAAACAAAAACTGTTCTTAGAGATTTTCTTCGTCAGTATGTTCAAGAAGATGCTCTATATAATGAGAAGTTTTTTACAACATTTAACTCTTTAGTAGAAGCACTAGGTCAGAGAATAGAGTATGAAGAGACACACCTTTATAATCTATTAAAAAGTAAATAATTAATTTTTAGCAAAATGTGCTAAAAAACTATTTTTCCATCTTCTTGAAGACCTTTAATGATTTGTTTTGCTTTTTCATGCCCAGCATATGCAGCTTTTCGACAGAGATCTAATGCTTTATCATTATCTTGTTCACATCCAATACCTTGGTCATAAAGAAGTCCTAGGTTATAGTGACCTTGTGCTAATCCACCTTCTGAAGCACGGACAAAACAGATAAAACATCTATTGTCATCTTTAGTAACACCCAAACCATCCTTATACAAAACACCAAGATTGTTAAATGCTTGAATATGTCCACGTTTAGCAGCTTCTTCATACCAAAATGCAGCCTCACTATAGTTTTGAACACATCCTAAACCACGCTCTAGCATAAGTGCTACTTCATATTGAGCAGGTGGAACTTCTCTTTCTGCTGCTGCTAGATGTAGTTCGTGTGCTTTAAACTGATTGTGCTCTACTCCACCAATACCATTTTCATAAAGGATTCCGAGGTTAAATAGAGCATATGGTTGTTTAGCCTCTGCCGCTGAAGTATAAAGCTCAAGTGCTGCTTTCTCATTTTTCTCACATCCTAGAGCATTTTGGTACATAAAACCAAGGGAAGTCTGTGCTGTAGCATCTCCCTCTTTTGCTAATTGTGTATATATTTCAAAGGCAGTTTTATAATCTTTCGCATTGTAAGCTGAGTTTGCTTTGTTTATCAAGAAATATCCTTATTTAGTTTCATTTTCTGTTCGTATATTCTGTCTAAAAGTGGTTTTATTACCTTTGGCAGCAGCTTTTGCTTTTCGTATCTTATCTAGAAGGTTTTCTTTAACTTCTAAATGTGCATCACGAATTTTATGTTCATCACTTCCATCTACTTTTGGGTCATATTCTAGCGTTTGCGGGATATAATCTTTAAATAAATCATCATTCATCTTAAAAACCTTAACTAATTTAGTATATATTATGCAAATGATACACAAAAATGATAAAATTCCATTTAAAGTTTAGATATAAAGTTTGGCACTGTTTAAGTCAGGGAGAAGATATGAATTATGATGTAATAGTAGTTGGTGGTGGTCATGCTGGTGTAGAAGCATCACTAGCAAGTGCAAGAATGGGGAAGCAAACGCTACTTATTTCAATGTTAGCTGAAAATGTTGGGGCTACATCATGTAATCCAGCTATTGGTGGTCTTGCTAAAGGTCATTTAGTTCGTGAACTAGATGCACTTGGTGGTGAGATGGGGCTTATTACAGATGAAGCTGGAATACAGTTTCGCATACTTAACCAAACAAAAGGTCCTGCAGTTCGAGGAAGTCGTGCCCAGATAGATATGGATAAGTATAGAGTAATAGCTCGTAATGTTATTTTAAACACACCAAATCTCTCTTTAGCACAAGAGACAGTAGAGTCACTTATAATCGAAGATGCGAAAATTATAGGTGTAAAAACAGATCTTTTAAATGAATATATATCTTCTCGAGTTATTATTACTTCTGGAACATTTTTAAACGGAATCATCCATGTAGGTGAGGTTCAGAAAAAAGGTGGTCGTTATGGTGAAGAGAGAAGTGAGGGATTGAGCACTTCTCTTAAAGAAGATGCCGGTCTAAGTCTTTCACGTTTAAAAACAGGTACTTGTGCAAGAATTGATAGCTCAACAATTGACTTTTCTGTGATGGAAGAGCAGGGTGGTGATGAACTACCATCACCATTTTCATTTAGAACAAATCGTGAAGAGTTTAGAGCAACTAAAAAACAGTTACCATGTTTCATAGCCTATACGAATGAAAAAACACATGAAATAATTTCAAGCAATTTTTATCGTGCACCACTTTTTACAGGGCAAATAGAAGGAAAATCTCCACGTTATTGTCCAAGTATAGAAGATAAAGTGAGTAAGTTTGCAGATAAAGATAGACATCATCTTTTTATAGAACCACAAACTATGGACAATACTGAATGTTATATAAATGGTCTTTCAACTTCTCTTCCTCCTGAGGTTCAAAGAGAGATGATTACATCAGTCAAAGGGCTTGAGAATGCTAAAATAGTTCGTTATGGTTATGCAATAGAATATGACTTTGTAGATCCTCGTGAACTTCGTCACTCATTAGAGACTAAAAAAATTAAAGGTCTCTACTGTGCAGGACAGATAAATGGAACTACAGGATATGAAGAAGCTGCTGCACAAGGTCTTATGGCTGGAATAAACGCCAGTTTAAGTTTAGAAGGTAAAGAACCTCTTGTGTTAAGACGTGATGAGGCTTATATTGGTGTTCTAATTGATGATTTAGTTACAAAAGGAACGAATGAACCTTACAGAATGTTTACATCTCGTGCAGAATATAGACTTCTTTTACGTGAAGAATCAGCAGATACTAGACTCGGAAAATATGGAAATGAACTTGGACTTATTAGTGATACTGAATATGAAAGAGTTAAACTTAAAGATGAGCAGATTCGTTATGGTGCACAGCTTTTAGAAGATACAAGATTTACTCCAAATAAAGAGTTCAATTTACTTTTAACTGAAATGGATGAGCAAGTATTAAAAGATGTCTCAACAGCTCAACAACTTGTTGCTCGAAAAAGTTTTAATGTTGAAAAAATGCTTAAAATTGTTCCCCAACTTGCTAAATTTGATGACTATATAAAAGAAGAAATTTTAGTAGAAGGAAAATATGCTCGTTACATAGATAAGCAAAGTGAAGAGATTGTAAGAATGAAAAAGTATCTTAAAATTGCTATTCCAGAAGGATTTGATTTCACATCTGTAAGTGGTTTAAGTAAAGAAGTTCAAGAAAAACTAGCATCTTTCGCTCCTCCAACACTTCAAGCAGCTATGAATATTAGTGGAATCACACCAGCAGCTATTGAGATTTTACATATATATATTAAAATTGCTAAGAGAGATAAAAAATAATGAAAACTTATTATTATGCACATACTGGGCATCGTATAGGTTTGGATAGATTCCGTCGTGGGGTGGCTATCTTAAATGCACTTGATGAAGATATAACACTTCTAACATCTGATTATCGTATTGCTCAGGTGGCTCGTGATTTTGGAATAGAAAGATGTGTTGGACTTGATGTTGTTCGTAATATTCCTCAGATTGCTGAAGGTGGAGATAGATTGATACTTGATTCTGATGAGGCTAATCCTATAATGCTTCAAGATATGGAAATATATTTTTCTTCTTTATTGCATCTTTCTAACAGCTCAATAGTAGTAGAAAAGAAATTTTTTGCTCCATTTGAGAAAAGTGTAAAAATCACTTATTTTTTTGGTGATGATGATTATGAAAAAGATTTAGAGAAAAATTTTAATTTTGTAGAGGGTTTAGAGGCTCATTTACAGTTAGGATTTTATTATTTCTTAGATTATGAAGATATGTTAAAAAAGAAATTTCTAAACTATTTTGAATTTGAAGAGTATGATGAAATGATACAAAAAACAGATATATTACTTACATCTTCTCCTCAAGCAGTTTTAGATTCATTAGCAACTGGTGGTAGACCTATATATTTTCAAAGAGAAGATTATACAGAAGATATGAATAAATTATTTGAATCATTATCTGTTCCTATCATCAAAAATTACGATAAAACCAGTTTATATACCGCAATTAAAACAATAAATGATAGAAAGTATGTAAATATTACACAAGAAAGCAATAAAACAATTGATTTTATAAAAGAAAACTTGGATTTATAATTAATATAACTTATTTAGTATATAATGCTCTTAAATTCTCAAATAAGTGAGTAAATATGAAGAATAGTAGCCGTAGAGGTTTTATGGGTAAAGCATTTGGTGTTTTTGCAGCTGGTGGAGCAATAGCTTCATTGTATGCAATGAAAAAATCTTGGGATCCACTTCCAAGCGTAAAAGCAGCTGGATTTACAACTCTTGATATGTCAGGTTATACTGATAATGAGTTAGTTGTTGAAAAATGGAGAGGGAAACCAATCTTCGTTTTAAAGCAATCTGCTGAAATGCTTAAAAAAGCAGAAGCAAATCCAAAAGATATGGATAGATTAGTTAAAATTGGTGATGCACACTTTATGGTGTGTGTTGGTCTCTGTACACACCTAGGTTGTATTCCAGGATACAGACCTGATACACAAGATTTCTTATGTGCATGTCATGGTGGTATGTATGATTTTACAGCTGAAGTTACAAAAGCACCACCACCACGTGGACTTGATATTCCTCCGTTTAAAATTGATGGTACGACTTTAGTTCTTGGTGAAGAAGGACCTGAGTATAAAAAAATGCTAGAATCTGGCACAACACTTAAAGTATAGGTAAAAGGACAAAAATGGCACATTTTACAAAAGCTACAAGTATAAAAGATTGGTTAAATCAACGTTTAGCAATCGAAAAAGTAGAAAAGGTAATGGCATCTGAGTATTGGATTCCAAAAAATATTAACTTTTTGTGGGCAATGGGTATGATTCTTGTAATTACATTTGCACTACTTTTAGTTTCAGGTATCTTCTTATTAATGTATTACCAACCAAATGTAACAACTGCATTTGATAGTGTAAACTATACAATTATGAGAGAAGTTGATTTTGGTTGGTTATGGAGACATGTTCATGGTGTTGCTGCATCTGTTGTTTTCTTAATCATATACATTCATATGTTTACAGGTATTTACTACGGTTCTTATAAGAAAGGTCGTGAAATGATTTGGATCTCTGGTATGCTTCTTTTTGTTGCATTCTCAGCAGAAGCATTTTCAGGATACATGTTACCATGGGGTCAAATGTCTTACTGGGCTGGTATGGTTATTACTAACCTTTTCTCTGGTGGTTCACTACATGCAGATGGTTTAGTTGAGTGGATTCGTGGGGATTATGTTCCTGCACAAGCATTCTTAAATCGTTTCTTTATGCTACATGTTCTTCTTATTCCAGTTGCTATCATGGGTCTTATCGGACTTCACTTCGGTGCTCTTCGTATTCCACATGTAAATAACCAAGATGGTGAAGAGATTGACTTTGATGTAGAGTCTAAAAAATATTTAGATGGTGATAAAGCTGGTTCTAAAGTTATTCGTTTTGCAAATGACTTTATGGCAAAAGATATGATGGTTGTTGGATTTTACTTAGTATTTTTCTTCTATCTAGTATTTTACCACTATGGTTTCGCAATGGATCCTGTTAACTTTGATCCTGCTGATGGTCTTAAAACTCCAGCACATATCTATCCTGAGTGGTACTTCTTATGGTCTTATGAGATTTTACGTCCGTTCTCAACTGATGTTGGACTCATGGCATTTGCATTTGCACAAGTTATCTTCATGATGCTTCCATTTTTAGATAGAAGTCCAAATACAGTTCCTGCATCACGCCGTGGTCTTTTTAAATACTGGTTCTGGGCTATGCTTATTGATATGATTATTCTTACTGCAATGGGTAAAGTTCCTCCAGTAGAGCCATTTGGTAGCATAGGTTTTTATGCAGCATTAACATTTATTGGTTTATGGATAGCACTTCCATTTATTACAATGATGGAAAAAAAGGTATAAGGAAAAGATATGAAAAATAAAGAACCATTAATATTAGCTGTTGTAGTTTTCTTTACATTAGTGACTTACTATCTTGTTGAGCCTTTTGCTCATTCGCAAATGCATAAACATCACGAAAGTGAGGGTTTTAAATATAATGACTTACCTGCTATTACTAAAACAGGTGATGCTACTCGTGGTAAAGACTTAGTGATGGGTGCTGGTGCTTGTACTGGTTGTCACTCAATTAATGCTGCAGATATGCCAGCTCCAATAGATGCTGTAACTGCTGCAGCTACTTATGGTGTTAATCCTCCAGATTTAAGTAATGCTGGTGTTGTTTATAATGCTAAATTTTTAAATAATCTTATTAAAAATCCAGCTCATGCTCTAATGGTTGAACATAAATTTGATGCTGACAAAGGTCAAATGCATCCAATGGTTCCTTTCTTTGGTGCTGGTGGAGATATGGACCAAGAAGTAGCTGATATGGTTGCTTATTTACAGTCTATAGCTGTAAAACAAGAAGAGTTAACACCTACAATGGCATTTGAAACTGCTTGTGGTAGATGTCATGCTGTTAGATATGAGAAATGGACACAAATTGGTGAGAAAGGTGCATTTAAACATAAAAAAGATGAACTTGCTTTTGATATTAAAGTGTTAGATTACCAAGATTCTATTAAAGCTTATATGGGTAAATTACCACCAGATTTAAGTATGTATATTCGTTCACGTGGTGAGCATTACATTAAAACTTTTGTTGAAAATCCTCAAAATTATCTAAAAGGTACAGCTATGCCACGTGTTGGTGTGAGTGCTGAGTCTGCAGATAAAGTTATTGAGTACCTTGAAGACTCTGGTGATGCTAAACGTCACGAAAGAGAAGCAGTTGGTAAAAATGTAATGATTTATATCATTATCTTTGCTATTCTTGCTCTTCTTTGGAAAAAACAAGTTTGGAGAGATTTACATTAATAAGTAGATAAAGAGCGTAATCTCTTTATCTTTATATGTATTTCAAATTTTAAAAAGGGAGTTGAGAAGTTTTTCTCAACTCCCTTTTTTTATGCCAAATATTTATCTACACTCTGCTATAATTTTCTTATGAGATTTCGTAAATTAAAAAAACAATCAAAACAGACTCAAAATATTAAAAATTCAGATATTAAAACTCTTCCTTATGCAAGAATAAGTGATAAAATCAAAGCATTTATTACAGATATGTTTATGATATATATTCCAATACTTTATATGATTACTTATATAGTTATGGGTGGAAAAGATGAGTTTCAAGCATCAGATGTAGCACCACTCTTAGGTGTAATAATCTATGGATTAATCTATTCTCTTTTTCTAATGAAGTCTGGTCAAACACCTGGAAAAAAAGCTTACACTATAAAAGTTGTTGACAGTAAAACACTTGAGAAACTCTCTTTTATAAGAGCATTTTTTAGATTTATAGTATTCCTTGTTTCTGCTACTGTTTTAGTTGGTTTAATCGTGCCATTTTTTAGAAAAGATAGAAAATTCATTCATGATATAGTTTGTAATACAGTAGAAATTGAAGTAGATAAATAATTGTTTTAATGAGTAAAGATATATTCAACTCTAGTGGATATAATAGCAACATATATATATTGAAAGTAGGAATTTTAAATGCTAATAGATAGTTACGATAGAGTAGTTGATTACCTACGGGTATCAGTAACAGAACGCTGCAATTTTAGATGTACTTACTGTATGCCAGAAAAACCTTTTTCATGGGTACCTAAAGAGAATCTTTTAACATTTGAAGAGCTATTTGAATTTATGAAAGTAGCAATAGACGAAGGTGTTAAAAAAATTCGTATTACTGGTGGTGAGCCTCTTCTTCGTGAGGATTTAGATAAGTTTATAAAAATGATTTATGACTATGAACCATCTATTGACTTAGCTATGACAACAAATGCTTTTTTACTTAAAGGTACAGCTCAGCGTTTAAAAGATGCAGGTCTTAAGCGCATCAATGTAAGTATTGACACATTAAAACCTGAAGTAGCACAAAAGATAGCTGGAAAAGATGTACTCAAACATGTTCTTGATGGTGTTGACGAAGCATTAAAGGTAGGGCTAAAAGTAAAAGTAAATATGGTTCCTATGAAAACAGTAAATGCTCAAGAAATCATAGATGTATTAGAGTACTCTAAAGAGAGAAATATGTCTGTACGATTTATAGAGTATATGGAAAACCAATATGCAAGTGCAGATATATCAGGTTTAAAATCCCCTGAACTTTTAGATCTTCTACGAGAAAAATATGAGTTTAGTGATGATGGCTTTGATGGAACTTCACCCTCTCATTACTACACTATGAAAGATGGATATAGATTTGGAATCATAGAGCCTTATGCAGATGACTTTTGTAAACAGTGTAATCGTATTCGCCTTACTGCTGAAGGAAATCTAATCCCATGCCTCTATTTTGATGAGGCTATGAGTATTGCCAAGTCTGTTAAAAGCGGAGATATTAAGGGTGCAGCAGCTATTTTAAAAGATGTTGTTCGTACAAAACCAGAAAAGAATCGTTGGGGTGGCGAAGATAGTGAACTATCATCTCGTGCATTCTATGAGACTGGTGGTTAACACGTGGTTTATTTAGTAGAACATTTTTACTCTATTCAAGGTGAAGGAAAGTATGTAGGAACACCAAGTCTATTTTTTCGTTTTGGTGGATGTAACATGAAATGCGAAGGCTTTGGATGTAAAGAGATAGCTCCAAATGGGGATGAAGTTTTAGGATGTGATACTGTTTATGCAGTCAATAAAGAACATTTTTCTCAAAACTGGGTAGCTATTAAGAGTTCTCAAGAGTTACTTAATATTTTAGAACTTTATGAACTTCCAAACGCTGTTGATATAGTTCTTACTGGTGGTGAGCCACTTATTTATGCTAATGATGAAATTTTTATAAAGTTTTTAGAAAAACTTGTTGAAAATGGGCATAGAGTCACATTTGAAACAAATGGTTCTTTAAATATTGATTTTAAAAAGCATAGTGTATATAAAGAGTGTTTTTTTGCACTCTCTGTAAAGTTAAGTAACTCAAATGAAGCACTTGCTAAGCGCATACGAGGGGATGTTATTTATAATATAGCATCAAATGCCAAGGGTGCTTTTTTTAAGTTCAGTATAGATGCAGAATCAATTAATCTTGGCTTGGAAGAAGAGTTAAATGAGATACTTATACACTCTCCTCAAACAAAGGTTTATTGTATGCCACTTGGTGGGAACAGAGAAGAAGTGGAAGCAAATACAGAACCTCTCATAGAGTTTTGTAAGGCGAAAGGTTATAATTTCTCAGATAGATTACATATACGAATATGGGATATCAATAAAGGTGTATAATGATTATTAGAAAAATATTTAAATTTGAAAATGCACATATTGTTAGAGGTTGTTCTACAGTAAAATGTAGAAGTTCTCTTCATGGACACTCCTATAGAGTTGAACTTCTCTTTGAATCAAATTTTTTAGATAATGGTCAGATGGTTTATGACTTTGGCTTAATGAAACAAAATATGAAAGATTTAGTGGAGAGTTTTGATCATGCTGTAGCACTTTGGTCTGGAGATGATTCTGCGTATCTTGAAGATATGAAACAGCATTCACAGAGATGGGTAGAGCTTCCAGTATCTCCATCTGCAGAACAGTTTTCCCGTGTAATATACTTAATGATAGAAAAACTACTTTCTCTAACTTCTAGTACAAATGGTGAAAAAGAGGTAAAGCTAAACTCTATAATTGTGCATGAAACACAAACAGGTTATGCTCAATGTTTTAAGGAAGATGCACACTCTGAAAATATGGGCATAATTAATCTTCAGGAGATTAAATTTTCAGAAGAAGTTTTAAATACCTTTAAAGATGTATCGTTATATGAAAAGATACTTCATAATGAAAAGTTTATAAACCCAACTAGCGTTTAAAGAGTTACTAAACTTTTTCTTTGGGCTGTAGTAAAACTAAATTTTGTGCTTATCACTCTAACTTCACTACCCTCTTTTAAGATCTCACATTTTTCACTTATCATGATAAAACTGTTTCCATAAGCTAGAGGTGAGACCATTCCCGGAGCAAAATGTTGAGAAGGTGTGAAATACTCGCCATCAAAAAAACCAGGGACCAAGTTTCTTCTTCCTGCTCTTAGCTTATAATCATCTTTAAGCTTGGCGTTTATAGTGTTTATAAATTTTTCTTTAGCGCCACTCATCGCATAAATAATGCTTGAACCAAAAAGTTCAAAGTTAAGTGCAGCAGCTAGAGGATTTCCAGGAAGATTGAGTATTATAGTATCTTTTATTTTTCCAAATGTCGTTGGCTTTCCTGGTTTGATTTCTATCTTATCAAAAAGAATTTTATAACCAAATTCACTAAATGCCTCTTTTGTAAAATCAGCATCTCCAACACTTACTCCACCACTAGTAATGACTAAATCACACTCTAAAGCACTTTTAATATGTTCTTTTATATCTATCATATTATCTTTAGCAGTACCAATAAACTCAACATCACATCCTAACTCTTTAGCACGGGAGAGAAGAGTTGGAGTATTTGTATTGTAGAGTTGATACTCTTTTACTTGTTCAAAGTGCATTTTAAGTTCATTTCCTGAGGCAAAAAGTGCTACACGTGGGCGTTTATGAACTTTTATGTGGCTAATACCTTGTGAAGCTAAAAGTGTAAGTTGGTGGGCATTTATAATCTCCCCATGACTTAGAATAAGCATCTCTTTTTTGATATCTTCTCCGGCAAGGCGAATATGTTTACTCATGACAAGGTTAGCAGGAAGGAGAACACCTGTCTCACTCTTTTGTGTATCTTCAATAGGTACGATACATTGTGTTCCAAGAGGGATTCTAGCACCAGTCATAATTTTTATAGCTTCTCCAGAATGAAGTTTACAGTGAGAATCATCACCTGCAAAAACAGTTGCAATAACTTTTACATCTTTTGCAGAATCTTCTACCTTTACAGCATATCCATCCATCGCAGAGTTATCAAAAGGAGGAATATTGTGAGTTGCTACAATGTCTTCAGCTAGAACTAGTCCAAGAGACTCCTCTATAGGGACTATTTTTAAAGATGTTGTCTTGATATTTGTGTAAATTAACTCTAATGCTTTTTCAACTGTAACCGCCATAATAATTACCTCTTTATTTAATGAGTATATTCTACTATAATTTCGTTATGAATGAAATGTATAATATGGGTTTATCCCTACATAGTATCGGTGCAGGCACTATTTTAGCTGTAATATTTATAAATTTATTTATTTTAATGAGTTATAACGACCTTAAAAAGTACAAAAGACTCCATAGTATAGTTCTGTGGCCAACAACTTTTACTGTTTTAGGGTTATCAATATTTACAGGTGTTATTATGATGGCTGCAAAGCATTTGGATTTTACTCTCGCCAATATTGTAATGGTAGTTGTGAGTATAATATATATCTTTTTAGAAGTAAAACGTGTAAAATCACTTAAGTATCTCAGTGATACAAAAGAGCACGCTTTTAATGCTTATAAACCAATGGCAAGAACTATACTCCAAGCAGAACTTCTACTTATAACAATCATATCTATTTGGATGTGGCTTCTTTGATATACACCTTTAATGAGTCTGCAGGGCAGAGACAACTTACTCTCAAAGGGGAACTACATAAGTACCTCATAAAAGTTCGTCGTCATGGACTAGGTGATGAACTGGCGTTTAGAAATAGAGAAGATATAAAAACTCTTCATCAATATACAATAGTAAGTTTAGAGCCAAGAAGTGCTACCCTAGAACTTGTAAATTCTAAAATTTTAGAAGTAGCGAGTTTAGATGATTTACATATAGCTTGGTGTGTTATAGATGCAAAATCTGTTGAAAAAGTTCTTCCTTCTTTATGTGAGATAGGAGTAAGTAAAATTTCATTTATCTACTGTGAACGAAGTCAAAAGAATTTTAAACCAGATTTTAAACGCTATGAAAGAATAGTAGAAGCTTCTATGCAACAGAGTGGAAGAACATCTCAACTGGCGTTTGATACATATAAAAACATAGCTACTTTTATAGAAGAATACCCTGATACAAAGGTGTTTGACTTTACTGAAAACATATTAGAAGATGATAGTAATTTTACTAGAGTTCTTATCGGTTGTGAAGGTGGTTTTTCTAAGTCTGAAAAAGAGTTACTACAATCTCAAGAAGTTTTTAGGCTCAAAACTCCAATGGTTCTACGTTCAGAGTCGGCTGTTATGGCAGTGGCTTCGAAGATACTACTTTAACAAAGGTGTTTAAATGATAAAAAAATTTACAGTAAGTTTTATGCTGAGTTTGGTGTTAAGTAGTTCTCTTTATGGCGTTCAAAGTGTGAAAGTAAATACTACAAGTAAATACACTGTGGCAACTGTTCCTAAAAAAATGTCAGTGCAAGAGAAAAAACAACGCTTTCGTGACTTAGTAGTTCCAGCAGTAGAAAAAGTTTATGCTGATTTAGATGCTCAGTATAGTGAAGCAAAAAAACTTATAGACACAGGAAAATCAAACGCCAATATAGACAGACTTATGAAGTCATACCATGCTAAAAGTCCAAAAGATCTGCTTATGAGAATGAAGCCACATGCTAAAAGTGTAGCTATCGCTCAAGCTGCAATGGAGTCGGCATGGGCAACATCAAGATTTTCAAGAGTTGCTACTAACTTTTTTGGCGTTTGGTCATTTAATAAAAATGAGCAAAGAGAGGCAGCAGGGGAGAAACGAGGTTCTCAGACTATCTATGTTAAAAAATATAGCAGTGTAGAAGAAGCGACAAGAGATTACTATAAAGTTTTAGCAACTGGAAAAGTTTTTGAAGCATTTCGTGTACAAAAAATGAAAAATAATAATCCATACGATTTAGTAAAAAAACTTGATAAGTACTCAGAAAAGGGTGCAGAGTATGGGAAAGAGTTGGCATCTATGATTAAATACAATAAGTTTTATGAGTTTGACTAGAGCTTTAAGAATTATTTAGATATAATTTCAGTTCAAAAATCTGCCCCCATACGGATTTAAAAATATATAGTTTTACGTACATTGACGTGAGACAAAAGGCAAAATAATGAAAAAAGATTTACACCCAGAATTTGTAACTTGTACAGTAACTTGTGCTTGTGGAAACTCTTTTGAGAACAAAGCAGCTCAAGATACACTTAAAATTGACATCTGTAATGAGTGTCACCCATTCTTCACAGGTTCTGAGAGAATGGTAGATACAGCTGGTAGAATCGAGAAATTTAACGCTCGTTACGCTAAAAAATAGTCTAAGAGACTTATTTTGTTATCACTAGTTCCTACTCCAATAGGTAACATTGGTGATATTTCACTTAGAAGTATTGAACTTCTGAGTGAAGCTGATATACTCCTCTGCGAAGATACTCGCGTTACAAAAAAACTTATCCACATACTTAAAGAACGTTACAACACAGTTTTTAAAGAAGACCAAGAATTTATCTCTTTACACTCTCATAATGAAAAACATTTTATTGAAAAACTATCACCTGATTTTTTTGACTCAAATGTTGTTTATGCAAGTGATGCAGGAATGCCAGGGGTAAGTGACCCAGGTCAAGCACTTGTGGCTTACTGTTTAGAGAAAAATGTAGCGTTTGATGTCCTTCCAGGAGCAAACGCCGTTCTGACTGCATTTGTTGCAGCTGGATTTGAAGAGACTAAGATGCTTTTCTTGGGATTTTTAGACCACAAGGGTGCATCTCGTGCCAGTGGGTTACAAAAAGCTCTTCACAATGGTTTTACTACAGTTCTTTATGAGTCTCCTCACCGTTTAGAGAAACTGCTTTTAGAGATAAATACAGAAGAACCAAGTCGAGAAATATTTTTAGCAAAAGAGCTTACTAAAAAGTATCAGAAGTATTTTCGTGGTACAGCACAAGATGCACTTACTCACCTATCTGGAAACTTTCGTGGTGAATGGGTAGTAGTGATTTCAGCAGGAGAGACTCAAGCTGACTCTGCAATCACTCAAAAAGATATCTTAGCCTTAGACCTACCAAAGAAGGTTCAAGCTAAGCTCATTAGTAAAATAACTGGTGAAAATACCAAAGCTTGCTATCAGAGACTACTAGAAATAGAGTAATTTCTTAACTTTTTTCAACAACTCACTAAATAAACGCTTTTTTTAGATAAAATACTCTTATGTTAATTTATGCAAAACAACCAATATATTATTTGATAAACAAATATCCAAACAAAATAAAAAAGCTTTATCTCGCTAAAGAGTTAGAGAAAAAAGAGTATTCTCGTCTTATGAAAATGGGCTTCGAGATTAAACGTATTCCGAATGAAGCAGCACAAAAAATGTGTAAAAATGCTTCTCATCAAGGATTTTTAGCAGAGGTAGAAGACGTTCACCTACAGCAGTATGACTTTTTCTTAGAGAAAAAATTTGTACTTATTCTCTCAGGGCTTACAGATGTTGGAAACATCGGTGCACTTGTGAGAAGTGCTTATGCTATGGGTGTAGATGCGATAATTGCTTGTGGAGTAAAGCAACTACCTCTTGACACAATTATGCGAACAAGTACTGGGGCACTCTATGATATGCCTTTTGCTATCGAGCATAATATTCACGATGTTTTAAATGATTTTAAAATGTCTGGATTTACAACATACGGTGCAGATATGAGTGGAATGGA
>Ga0256826_1001190_pt1 | contig 16150 bp, 15 predicted proteins | sample CV79metaG_FD_185975 | JGI IMG/M metagenome (GOLD analysis project Ga0256826, IMG submission 185975) | Hydrothermal vent microbial communities from East Pacific Rise, Pacific Ocean - CV79 | ecosystem: Environmental > Aquatic > Marine > Hydrothermal vents | place: Pacific Ocean: East Pacific Rise...
AGATTTGTAAGTACTAAAGATAAAACCAACATCATCAAAGGTTTAGCATCTGGAGAGATTGACTGCGTAGTTGGAACTCATGCACTTTTTGGACTTGATTTTAAAAATCTTGGTGTAGTTATAATTGATGAGGAACACAAATTTGGTGTGAAGCAAAAAGAGAAAATAAAAGAGCTTTACCATAATGTTCATTTACTCTCAATGTCTGCAACTCCAATACCTCGTTCACTTAATCAAGCTATGAGTTCAATTAAAACTATGAGTCAACTTTTAACTCCACCATCAGAGCGTCAAGGTGTTAGAACTTTTGTAAAAGAGTATGAAGAAAAGCTCATAAAAGAGGTGATTTTACGAGAACTTCGTCGTGGTGGACAAGTTTTTTATGTGCATAACTCCATAGACCATATGCCTATAAAACTAGGAGAACTTAAAGCACTTTTACCAGATTTAAGAGTAGTTATGCTTCACTCAAAAATCTCAGCAGTTCAAACTGAAAAAGAGTTATTAAAATTTGAAGCTGGAGAGTATGATCTAATGATAGCAACTTCAATTATAGAAAGTGGTATCCACATGCCAAAAGTAAATACTATTTTAGTTGATGGTGCAGATAGATTTGGTATAGCAGACCTACATCAACTTCGTGGTCGTGTTGGTCGTGGTCATGTTGAGGGTTTTGCTTACTTTATAGTTAAAGATAAAGAGATTTTAACTGATGAAGCAAAAAAAAGATTGTTAGCTTTAGAGTCAAATTCATTTTTAGGAAGTGGCTCTGTTTTAGCATATCATGACTTAGAGATTCGTGGTGGTGGTAACTTAGTTGGTGATGCACAAAGTGGACATATTAAAAATATTGGATATTCACTTTATCTTAGAATGCTAGAAGATGCTATTAAAATACTTTCAAATACTATGGAAAAAGAAAGAGCAAAAGTAGATATAAAACTTACAATTTCTGCATTTATCTCTGATGAAATAGTAAAAGAGGATAGACTTCGTTTAGATATTTACAGACGACTTTCAGCATGTGAAGAAGCAGTTGAAATATATGAAATTCAAGAGGAAGTTATAGATAGATTTGGAGTCCTAGACACTCCAACAACACAGTTTTTTGAATTAATGGTTATAAAAATTCTTGCATTAGGCAAAAAAATAAAATCTGTTTCAAATTATGGACAAAATATAACTTTTACATCTATGAATGATACAAAAGAAAGTATCAAATCAAGTTCAAAAGATGATGATGACATAGTAAAAGCAACACTATTTTATCTTAGAAATAATAAACCTAAAGTTTTATAGTCAATATGCAGATTATGTTCTATAATCTGCATTAATTTTTACATATTCATGACCTAAATCACAACCGTAAGCTTTAAACTCACCAGAACCTACACCTAAATCACAAGATATTGTAAACTTTTTATGCTGCATTACTATTGCGCATTTTTTTTCCATCTCTTCATCAAAATAAAGATTACCTTTATCGTAAACACAATTATTGTCAAAAGATATTTTTAAACTCTCTTCACTTGATTCCACACCACTAGCACCAATGGTCGAAGCTATCCTACCCCAGTTTGGATCTTCTCCAAAAAGTGCAGTTTTTACAAGTAATGAATCAGATAATGCTTTTGCCGCTATCTCTGCTTCTTCATTATTTTTTGCACCTGTTACATTATAAGTTACAAGTTTTGTAGCACCCTCACCATCACGAACCATCTCTAAGGCTAAAAAGTGCATAACTTTTCTAAGAGCCTCACCAAATGCTTCTTTATCATAAGCTTTACTTTTTGCATTAGCTAAAAGTAATACAGTATCATTTGTAGATGTATCACCATCAACACTAATAGCATTAAAAGTTGTTTTTACTGCTATACTTAAAAGCTCTTGCATATCTTCTTTTGGAACATCTGCATCAGTAGTAATAAAACAAAGCATAGTAGCCATAGCAGGGTTTATCATACCAGCACCTTTAGCCATAGCACCAATATTAAAAAAGCTTCCATCATCAAGTTTTACTTTAAATGCACACTCTTTAGAAAAGGTATCTGTTGTCATGATAGCTTTTGCAGCAGATGAAGCATCACTTTTAGTATAATCAAAAAGCTTTATTCCATCTATGATTTTTTCTTTAGGAAGTCTAACACCAATAACACCTGTTGAACTCATGATAGGGTTTAGAGCATCTACATGAGATAAGATTTCATCAATATCACTAACACCAGCTTGACCAGTCATTGCATTTGCATTTTTAGAATTTATCAAAATAAAATTAGTTTTAAACTCACCCATATTACGAAAATGTTTAATTGGTGCAGCTGCCATCTTATTTGTTGTAAAAACAGAGGCTACATTACACTCAGTTTCACTATAAATGAAGGCCATATCTTTTGCATCATTTGGTTTAAGTCCTGCACTTACACCATCAGCAAAAAAACCATTACTAGCACAAACTCCACCTTGAGAATAGATTATATTATACAAATTTAAGTTCCTTTGGTTTTTGTCTTCTTTTTAGAAGCCCTTTTGCAGTATTTATATCTTCTTGAGTACCAATTACAAGTAGTTTACACTCACTATTTATTAGTACATCACCCTTAGGCATTGCCGTAAACTTACCATCTTTTTTTGTAATACCTATAATTGATGTATTTGAGATAGAACGAAGATGAGTTTCTTTTAATCTTTTGAGAACTGCCCATGAATATTTTGGTACTTCTATCTCTTCCATATCAAGTGGATTATCACTTTTATATAAAAATTCTTCAAGTAAATTTTCCATATCTGGTCTTGCTGCCATTGCTGAAACTCTTTGAGCAGTTAGCTTCGTAGGACTTACAACAGTATCTGCACCAAGTTTTTTAAGTTTTTCAATATCACTAATACTCTCAGCTGATGAAATAACATAATAAGGTCTAGGAAGAGAATGCTCTTTTTCAAAAAGTCTAACAGATGCAATAAGCGCAATATTATCACTCATAGAATCAGAAAGAGTAATAATACCTTTAGCTGAAGCTAAGTGAGCTTTTAACATTGTCAATTCTGCATGAGGTTCTGCTTTTAAGTATGTTGAATAATTATGTTCTTTTGCCCATTCATGAATCTCTTCTCTTGGGTCAATAACAACAAAAGGGATATGATTTTCTCTTAATTGTTTTGTTACTTCAAGAGTATAATCATTATGATAACAAACAACAAAATGTTTTTTAAGTCTTGCTATAGAATATAACATACTTCTCTCCTTTAAAATATCAACTACTGTACCTCTATTTATCTCTGCAACTATTATCCCCACAACACTGGAAAAAACTGCAAAACCAGAAATAATTAATGTAATGGTAAATATTCTTCCTGCATCTGAAATTGGTGCAATCTCACCAAAACCAACTGTAGTAAAAGTAATACCTGTTTGATAAATTGCATCCATTAATGCAAAATCATCAATAATTACATAACCAAGAGTACCGATCATCATAGTTAGTACGGTTAAAATCAATGGTACGCGAAAAGCTTTAAAATGAGAATAAACTTCTGGAAGAAGATTGATGTCAGGTTTGGGAGCGGACTCCCAGTGTATAAGTTTTCGGATTTTGCTTAAGAGACTCAAGCTAATTCCTTTGTATTCTTAAGAATTTTTCTTAAGCGTACGCAATTCTCTTGCAGAGATTTTAATTTTTTTAGTAGTACCATCTTCAAGAGTGATTCTAACTGTTCTAAGGTTTAATAAAAAACGACGTTTTGTTCTGTTTTTAGCGTGAGAAACATTGTTTCCACTCATTGGGCCTTTGCCACTAATAGCACATTTTCTTGCCATAAAAGCTTCCTTATATAGGTTTTAAAGTTGCGAATTATACCACCATAAAGCAAAACTTATGCTTAAGGTTAATTATTTTTCACTTTTATATTATTCTTATCTATATAGAGATAAAATAGAGTTAAAATAAATAGAATGAAGTAGCTTATGGTAACAAATGATGATATATCAGATTTTATACAAAAAATACCACCAACCTCAAAAATTTTAAAAGAAACTATACATTTATTAAATATTGGAGATTTAACTAAAGCTGCTAAAATTGCACAAGAAGATTTAGCATTAAAATCATACTTAAAAAATATAGTAAATAAACCAATATATGGATTTAAAAATGAAGTTAATGATGTAAGCCAGATATTTGGTATCTTAGGTATTTCTCAATCTCAACAAACTGTATATAATTACATGATTAATCTTCTAAACCCATCAAAATGGCTACTTTTTAAACTAAATGAAAACTCTTTTCATGAGCTACAAGCTCAACTATCTGCAAAATGGTCAATAATTTTACAGCATCTTAAAATAGGCAACAAAGATATTCATTCATCTATAGCCCTACTTCCAGCAAGTATCATTGTTACAGAAGCATTATTTTGCAAATATATAGATGATGTAAATTTACTTAGAAATACTAAAGCACTAGATTATAACACCATACTAAAACGCTTATGTAAGCTTAGCCTTTTTGATATCTGTGAAAAAATATCAATAGAATGGGAAATGGATAAAATAATTCCAACCATCTTACAAAGTTCTTCAGGTTTGATTATTTCCGATGATGAAAAGATAAATACACTTGGAAAATGGATGCATTTACTTTTATTTTATGAATTATCACAAACAACTTTCGTAGAAGCTAATCTTAATGATTTTATAGATTTTCAAATAGATTATGTTGAAGATATTTATGAAGATTTCACTAATATTATGCAAATGGATAAATAGATGAAACCTTCTGTAAAAAATGGGGTTGCACTTTTTTCTCCACAAGGTTTTTTAGATTCAAACAATAATAGTGCTTTTTTAAGTATTGATGATATTGATGCGACATTAAAATTAAAAGTTGATATGGTTTTAGTTTCAATGAAAAAAGTTATTTTCTTCAATCGAAATGGTCTTGATATTTTTATAAAATTATTTATAAGACTTCGTAAACATACTCAAACTATTGTAGGCTTTTGTGATTATAATCATAAAAAATATGAATCAATTAAGAAATTTTATAAAGATGATATAAACTTTTCTTTATTTAGAACTGTTGAAATTGCTCACCTTTTTTCATCAAATTTTAAAGAAGAAAACAAAAGTATTTTACTCTATAGTTCAGATAAACACCAACGTTCGGCTATGGCTATTGAGCTACATAACAATGGACACAATCCAATAATCATGCAAACATCAAATGAATTTGAAAGTAAAAAACAAGATAGCGATAAATATGATTACATAATATATGATACATATATTGGTGAAATGGGAAATAAAATAATTAGTCGTGTTCGAGGAAATGCAATTATTTATACAGTTTTATCATATTTAGATACAAATATAAGTGATAACTTCAATTTAGCTTATCATCAAAATTCACTAAATGTAGGTTTTAGATTATTTATATTTGATGCATATAAGGTAACAAGTATGAATATTCATGCTTTAAACTTTTTTGCAAAACTTGCAAGTTCAGGAGCTGAGTATAACGCTACTATTTGTTTTGCTGGATTAACATTTGATAAAACACCTAAAATATTTAAAGAAAATCTTGAAGATTCTGGCATCCTTTTTTATGAACAAATGGATGATATACTTGAAAATAAAAAACTTTTAAAAGAACTTGGTGGAAGTTCTTCTGCAAACATAAAAACAATACGTTCAATAAATAAAAAATCTGTTGTAGAGTTACCAAGGTTTATAAATGCTACTGTAGCTACTATTGAGATGATGACAAATTCTAAAGCAATCAAAGAAGCTGCTGAAGTTCATAAAATAGAAGTGGAAAATAAAGAAAATAAAATAGCAAGTTCTATTGGTTATTATGGTGATATAGATGGTATGGTTATTCTAGTTTTTCCAATAGATATCGCAAAAAAAGCATGTGAGCTTTTAATTGGAGAAAGTACTGATGATATGGAGCTTATTTTAGATACGTTAGCTGAACTTGTAAATATAGTTGGTGGAAAAATCAAAACACTTCTCTCAAATGATGATGTAAAAGTAGATATAACCCTACCAAGAACTTATCAAAATATTGATAGCCTTTTAGAAGTTGTTGAAGATAAAAAAGGGGTACAAGTAGATTTATCTTTTAACGACAACAAATTTCTTTTCTTCTTAACAAGATAAAAAGTTTTAGCTATAATTTCATACTTAAAATTAATAAAGGCTTATCATGATTAAAGTAGCCCCTAGTGTATTATCAGCAGATTTTGGAAACTTACAAAGAGATATAGAAGATATTTGTAATAATGGCTGTGACTTAGTTCATGTAGATGTTATGGATGGTCATTTTGTTCCAAATCTAACTATTGGTCCAGTTGTTGTATCTGCTATTGCAGCATGTGCTACAAAACCACTAGATATTCACCTTATGGTTGAGAACAATACTTTTTTTGTAGAACTTTTCGCACCTTTAAAACCTGAGTATATTTCTTTTCATATAGAAGAAGAAAAACATCCACATAGATTAATTCAAAAGATTCGCTCACTTGGAATAAAACCAGCTATAGTTTTAAATCCTCATACGCCACCAGAATCAGTTGAGTATTTACTTCAAGATTTAGATATGGTACTTCTCATGAGTGTAAATCCTGGTTTTGGTGGGCAAAGTTTTATAGATACCGTACTAACAAAAGCTGCAAAATTAAATGAGATACGTAATCGTTTAAATCCAAACTGTCTTATAGAAGTAGATGGTGGAGTAAGTGATAAAAATATTCAAAGTCTTAAAGATGTTGGGGTAGATGTTGTTGTTGCTGGAAGCTATGTATTTAAACACTCATCAAAAAAAGAAGCTATTAAGAGTTTACAAATATGATAGCTATAAGGATTTTTAGTGCGTTGTAAAATCTGCGGTATAACTTCTTATGAAGATGCAATGAATGCTATTGAAGCTGGAGCGGATGCTCTTGGATTTGTATTTTATGAAAAATCACCACGCTATATAACTCCTAGCGAAGCATCTTTAATCATAAAAAAACTACCTCCTTTTGTAGAAAAAGTTGGGCTTTTTGTAAATGTTGATGCCCAAATTATAAATTCATATATTCAAGAGAGTGGCTGTACGTTAGCACAACTTCATTTTGAAGCTAAGGATGAAGTTTACAAGCAACTTTTTGTACCACATATAAAAGTTATCCGTGCAAAAAATAAAGAAGATATACTTATGTATAAAGATGAATATAGACTTATAGATGCTTACTGTGAAGCTTATGGTGGAGCAGGAAAAAGACTAAATATAGAATGGTTCAAAGATATAGACAATTCAAAAATTATTTTGGCTGGTGGATTAGATGCTAATAATGTTAATTCACTTAAAGAGTATGGATTTTATGGTGTAGATGTGAGTAGTGGTGTTGAAATATCTCATGGGAAAAAAGATTCTTCTAAAGTAAAGGCTTTTATAAATAATGCTAAGTGAAAATTTTTCTTTAGATGCAAAAAGCATTCATAGACTCTCCTCTAAAGGTCTATCTTTACCAACTTTAAAATCTATACTTGGCAATGAGATAGATTTAAATCTTGAAATATGGCGAGCGCAAGGCTTAAACCTTATAAAACATCGTGGATATTATTACTTTGATACAAAATTTATAGATATAAAAGATGCTACTTTTTGTATTGTAGATATTGAAGCAAATGGCTCAGATGTCAGTAAACACCAAATCATAGAACTAGCAGCAATAAAATATAAAAATGGTAAAATTATTGACAGATACGAATCACTTGTCAAATGTTCAGAGATAAATGAGCATATTGTTGAATTAACAGGGATTAAAGCACAAGATACTACAGATGCTCCAAATCTAAAAGAAGTACTTTACAAATTTAAAGAGTTTATTGGCAATGATATATTTATAGCTCATGATGTAAAATTTGACTATAAATTTATCTCTAAAAGTTTAGTAAAAATAGGATTAGAACCACTACTAAATAGATTTTTATGTTCATTAGATTTATCACAAAGATGTATAGTATCTTATAAGTACGGTCTTGCATATCTAAATGACACATTTAAATTAAATCCAAATCCAGCTCACCATAGAGCAATGAGTGATGTAATAACTACTACTGCTTTATTTGAAAAGTCTTTAGCTACATTAGATAAGGATATAAAGACGGTTGAAGATTTAATAAGATTTTCTAAACATGCCAAAATGCTTAAAAGACCAAGAATAGATCCTTTTTTAAATACTGAAAATAAATAGCTTGTCCTAAAATAAACTCTAAAGAGTACCCCTATCTCTATCCTGAATTCCAGTGAATATTTTCAAAGAGAATATTCCTTACATTCAAGATAGGGGCGCAAAAGAGTGATGTAGTTTCAAGACGCATAGTGAGGAAGTGTGCTGAAGCACAAGTAACTTTAATAAAAGTCAATAGAAAATACAGAATTTAAAAAGTAAATAAAATGAGCGTAGCAACGCAGAAAATACGTCGCTATTTTAATTATTCTGAGTAAGCACCCATGCCTGTTAGGCGTTTGTATCGTTTATCCATTCTCTCTTCATCACTCATAGAACGAAGTTTTGCTAACTCCCCTAAAAAATAATCAGCAATAGCTGCTGCTGCTTTATCTTTATCTCTATGCGCACCAATTAATGGTTCATCTATAATATCATCAATCAGATCTAAATCTTTTAAATCTGAACTTGTAATTTTCATTGCATTTGTAGCTGCTTCTGCTTTAGTTGGATCATTCCATAAAATTGCTGAACAACCCTCTGGCGAAATTACAGAAAATACAGAGTATCTCATCATGGCAAACTTATCAGCAACACCAATAGCTAATGCTCCACCTGAACCACCCTCACCTATAACAATAGAAATAGTTTGAGTATTAAGTTCTGCAAGTTCTAGTAAGTTTCTAGCAATAGCTTCTGATTGGTTACGCTCTTCTGCACCAATTCCTGGATATGCACCCGGTGTGTCTACTAACATAAGTAAAGGTATACCAAATTTTTCAGCCATTTTTGCTGCACGAAGAGCTTTTCTATAACCTTCAGGATGTGGCATACCAAAATTTCTTTTTATTTTATTTTTAGTACCACGACCTTTTTGCTCACCTATAACCATAACCCTTTCACCAGCGATATAACCTATATAACAAAGAATAGCAGCATCATCACGGAAGTGTCTATCTCCATGAATCTCATACTTATCTGTCATTATTAAGTTGATATAGTCAAGAGCATAAGGACGATCAAGATGACGAGCAAGTTGAAGTTTTTGAAATGGTGACAAATTTTTAAAAATCTTTGTCACAGCTTTATCTAAATCTTTTTGAAGAGACTCCACTGTAGATTCATCATGACGAACCTGTGCAGATATAATATCTTCTTGAATAAATTTAATTTTTTGCTCAAAGTCTAAGTATGTTGCCAAAGTAAATCCTTCTGCTTAGATTTTCTTAAAAATTAAAACGCCATTTGTACCACCAAAACCAAAAGAGTTACTCATAACAGTATTTAGTTCAGCTTTTCTTGCTCCAGTAGATACATAATCTAAGTCACAATTTTCATCAGGAGTTTCATAATTAATTGTTGGAGGAATAATTCCATCACGCATAGCCATTAAACAAGTTACAGCTTCTATCCCACCAGCAGCTCCAAGACAATGACCAATTTGACCTTTAATTGAAGACATTGGAGGGCAATTCTCTTTTCCACCAAGTAAATCTTTAACGGCTGCTGTTTCATTTTTATCGTTAATAGGAGTTGAAGTTCCATGAGCATTTACATAGTCAAGTTTAGGTTCACCTGCCATTTTATAAGCAGCTTTCATAGCACGAGCTGGACCATCAAGAGATGGAGTTGTTATGTGACTTGCATCACCACTTTCACCAAAACCTATAATCTCACCATATATATTTGCACCACGAGCAACTGCATCATCATAATCTTCTAAAACTAAAGAAGCAGCACCTTCACCCATTACAAAACCATCACGAGCAGCATCAAAAGGACGAGAAGATCCTTTTGGATTTTCATTATTTGTTGAAAGTGCTTTCATTGCAGCAAAACCACCAACACCAGCACCAGAAATAGCACACTCTGCAGATACTACTAACATCTTATCTGCTCCACCACACATGATAGTTTTAACAGCTTCACTTATAGAGTGTGTTCCAGCAGCACAAGCAGTTACAGAAGAAAGATTTGGACCTTTTGTTCCATGTTCAATAGATACAAAACCACCAAGCATATTTACTAATGCACCAGGTATAAAAAATGGGCTTATTCTACGAGGACCTCTATTTTCTAAAATAATAGAGTTTTTTTCAATAGCAGGAAGTCCACCAATACCAGAACCAGCAGATATCCCCATTCTTTCCATATCAGTATCTTCAGGTAAACTCGCATCAGCCATAGCTTCTTGAGCAGCTTTTAAACCAAGATGAATAAATCTATCTGCTTTTTTAACCTCTTTTGGAGCCATTACAGTAGATGGGTCAAAATCTTTAACTTCACCAGCAATTTTTACACTATATTTTTCAGGATCAAAAAGTGTAATAGTATCTATTCCACACTCACCATCACAAATAGCTTTAAAAGATGTTTCTTTATCATTTCCAACCGCATTTATCATACCTATACCAGTAACTACAACTCTTCTCATTAAAATCTCCATGAAATTATAAAATACTTTTCAAAAATCAGCATCTAACAACTGAATACTAAAAAATATTTTACTATCAAGAATTAAGTCTTATTAAGAATCAAATCTTGATAGTATCGTTAAATATAAATTATTTACTTTCTATATAAGCAACAACGTCTTTAACAGTTTGAATTTTTTCTGCTTCATCATCAGGAATTTCGATATCGAATTTCTCTTCAAGAGCCATTACTAATTCTACTACATCAAGGCTATCAGCACCTAAATCTTCTACAAACTTTGCGTCCTCTTTTACTTCATCAGCATTAACGCTTAATTGTTCAACTACTACTTCTTTAATATCGTCTAATAGTGCCATTCTAGCTCCTGTTTTTATATGTAAATTCACGAAATTATAACATAATTAACTTAATTTTATACAAAATATAAATAAATTAACTCTTATGCCATATTCATTCCGCCATTAACTTTAAGAGTTTCACCAGTTATATATGAAGAGTGATCTGATAGTAAAAATGCTGTAGCTTCAGCAACTTCACGAGCTTGTCCCATACGATTCATTGGTATTTTTGCATTTATTGAGTCTTTTACCTCATCAGCTAAAACTTCTGTCATCTCTGTAGAAATGAAACCTGGTGTTATAGAATTGTAACGTATGCCACTTGTTGCTGCTTCTTGTGCAAAAGATTTTGTCATTGCATTTACACCACCTTTTGAAGCAGCATAATTTGTTTGACCTGCATTTCCAGTTTCACCAATAATTGAAGATATATTTACAACTGAGCCAAATTTAGATTTACGCATCATTTTCATAGCTTCTCGACAACCAATAAAACATGAAGTAAGATTTGCATTTATTACGCTCATGAAGTCTTGTGTTTTCATACGAAGTGCAAGTTTATCATTTGTAATTCCAGCATTATTTACAAGATAAGACAAACCACCATCACTCTCTTTTATAAGTTTTAAAGCATCTATAAAGGCAGCTTCATCACTCACATCAAAACCAATAACAGCAGCCGAACCACCAGCAGCTTCTATGGACTCTTTAACTGCATCAGCTTCAGTTGCTCCACTTCTATAATTTATCCATACTTTAAGACCAAAACCAGCAAGTGTTCTCGCTATTTCTGCACCAATACCACGACTTGAACCTGTAACTAAAACATTTTTACCACTAAATACCATCTATTATCTCCTTAATTTTTATATTAAACTTTTATCCATCTCATGTGGAATTTCTAAACCCATAAGTTTTAAAACAGTTGGAGCAATATTATTTAAACCACCATTATCAACTTTATTTACACCTTCAGATTCAACAAAACACCAAACTTTTCCAACTGTATGATTTGTTAAAATATTTCCATCTTCATCACGCATCTCTTCACAATTTCCATGATCTGATGTAATTACTACTGCATAATCTTTATCTTTTGCTTTATCTAAAATAAGACCAAGTTGTGTATCTACTGTAGTTACTGCTATTTTAGCAGCTTCAAAATCACCAGTATGCCCGACCATATCACCATTTGCAAAGTTTACAACTACAAAATCATAACTTTCATCCATTGCAGATAAAACAGCTTCACCAACTTCTTTGGCACTCATTTGAGGTTTTTCATCATAAGTTTTTACATTTGGTGACGGAATAAGCACTCTTGTCTCATTTTCAAAAGGTTCATCAATACCACCATTTAAAAAAAATGTTACATGGGCATATTTTTCAGTTTCTGCGGTATGAAGTTGTCGTAAACCTTGAGAAGATATAACCTCAGCCAAAGTATTTTCAGGAGAGTCTTTTCTAAAGAGAACTGGATATGAAAAACTTTTATCATATTCTGTAATAGTAGCTAAATTAACCTGTGCTGATGTACGAGTAAATCCTGAAAATTCACTATCACCAATAGCACTCACTAGCTCTCTCATTCTATCACTTCTAAAGTTTATTGTCAGTACACTATCCCCATCCATAAAGCCATCATAACCTTCAAATGCTGTAGGCTCAACAAACTCATCAGTTTCACCAAGTGCATAAGATGAACCAATATACATTGCAGGAGTTTTATCTGTTTTAGGGTTTGCATTTACAATAGCATCATAACCTCTTTGAACTCTTTGCCATCTAGTATCTCTATCCATTGTATAAAAACGCCCACCTATTGTTGCTATTTTTATATTTTCACTTAGATGTTTACTCACGATTGAAAGATATTTTTGTGCAGATGTTGGTGACACATCTCTACCATCAGTTATAAGATGTAAAAACACTTCTTTACCCTCAGCTGCTGCAATATCTGCAATACCCATAAAATGATCAATATGAGAATGAACGCCACCATCGCTCATGAGACCTATTAGATGCAAACGATTTGACGAGTTTAACAAAGAGTTAAATTCTTCATTGTCTTTAAACTTATTTTCATTTAGTGCCAATGAAATTTTCACTAAATCTTGGTACAAGATACGACCAGAGCCAATACTCATATGTCCAACTTCAGAATTACCCATTTGTCCTTCAGGTAGTCCAACACTAAGACCAAAAGTATCTATAAGTGAGTGTGGAGTTTTTTCAAATAATTTATCATATGTAGGTTTTGAAGCGTTAAAAAAAGCATTATGCTGTATTTTTTCACAAAATCCTATACCATCGGTTATAACTAAAACAACTTTCTTACTCAAATATTTTCCTTTTATAGATAAAACTTTTATATGATTATACTATAATGTCATTTATATTAAATAATGGATTATTAATTTGCTATATTGGCTATCAGAAATACTAAATGTTAACATACTCGGATATATCACAATTAGAGCAGGAGTATCTTTTTTCTTAGCTTTATTTCTTACACTCTTTTTAATGCCTAAGTTTATAAGATGGGCGCAAAAAACATCAAATGTTCAACCCATAAATGAATGGGCTCCGGACAGACATAAAGAAAAAGCAAAAACACCAACAATGGGTGGAATTGTTTTTATTGGTGCTACCATTTTAGCATCGCTTATAAGTATAAAATTCACAAATCCTTATGCGCTTGGTTCTATTTTGACACTTGGTTTATTCGCACTTATTGGATTTCAAGATGATTTTGCAAAAATTAGAGAAAATAAAAATCTTGCTGGATTAAAAGCTCGTACTAAACTACTACTCCAAATTATATCAGCACTTATTATTGCTCTTTACCTAAGTGTTTTTGCAGATTTCAATACCCAATTATATATACCATTTATAAAAAATCCAATCTGTGATATGGGTCTTTATGCTATTGGCTTTTGGATTATTATTATTATTGCTACATCAAATGCCGTAAACCTTACGGATGGGCTTGATGGTTTAGCTACAGTACCATCCATCGTTGCACTAACTACTTTTAGTATCATAATCTACATAACTGGTCACATAAAATTATCTGCTTATTTACTAATGCCTAACTTTAATATTGGTGAAGTAGTCATTGTTGCATCTGCTCTAATGGGTGCTTTAACTGGCTTCTTATGGTACAACTGCCATCCTGCTGAAGTATTTATGGGTGATAGTGGAAGTTTAACTATTGGTGCTTTTTTAGGTTACCTTGCTATTATCTCAAAAAGTGAGATCTTACTTCTTTTAATTGGTTCTATCTTTGTTATTGAAACTCTATCTGTCATCTTACAAGTTGGCTCTTTTAAGCTAAGAAAAAAACGTGTATTTTTAATGGCACCAATTCATCATCATTTTGAAATGAAAAAGTGGGCTGAAAATAAAATAATTGTTCGTTTTTGGATAGTATCTATTCTTTCAAATATGATTGCTCTAATTTCACTAAAGATTCGCTAGATGCAAAGAGTAAGTTTATTTGGTTATGCAAATACCACAAAATCTTTAACAAAATTATTTCCAAACGCCACTTTTTATGATGATAAATGCTTAAAACCTTTTACAGATAAAAATGGTTTCAAAGTAAAACCAGCAACTGAGTTTAATCCAAATTATTCTGATTTAGAAATCCCATCACCTGGCATACCACCATCAAACAAGATTATCATGAAGGCAAAGAACTTACAAAGTGAATATGACTGTTTTAAAGATACAAAAGCTCTAAAAGTATGGATAAGTGGTACAAATGGTAAAACTACTACTACACAGATGATGCAACATCTACTTCATGAGAAAGGCTCTGTTGCTGGTGGAAATATTGGTACACCATTGGCTAAGTTAGATACAGATGCAAAAATATGGATACTTGAAACTAGTTCATTTACAATGCACTATACAAATAAAGCATTACCAAACATATATATACTACTACCAATAAACCCTGACCACCTATCTTGGCATGGAAGTATGCAAGAGTATGAAAATACAAAATTAAAACCTATTACATATATGAACGAAGGTGAGATAGCTATTATTCCAGCTAAATATAAAGATATAAAAACATCTGCTCATGTTATAACTTATAATGATGAGGAAGATATAGCAAAATACTTTGATATAGATACTAAAAAGGTAAATTTTCATGGAGCATTTCTTATAGATGCCCTACTTGCCATGTCAGTTGATAAAATTCTTTTTGATGAAATCAATTATGAAAAAATAAACTCTTTTGTACTTGATCCACATAGACAAGAAGAGCTAACAGACTCTAAAAGCAGACTTTGGGTGAATGATACTAAAGCTACTAATATAGACGCTACAATAGCTGCACTACAAAGATATAAAGATAAATATATTCACCTTATTTTAGGTGGGGATGATAAGGGTGTAAATTTAGATACACTCTTTGATAATTTAAAAGATTTTAATTTGCAAATATATTGCATAGGTTCAAATAAAAATAAATTAATAAGCCTAGCAAAAAAATTCAATATAAACTCTACTTTATGTAAAAATCTAGCTAATTCAATCAAAGAAATTGATAAAAATCTAAAAAAAGATGAAGTAGCCCTACTCTCTCCAGCGGCTTCAAGCCTTGATGAATTCAGCTCTTATGCTCAACGTGGAGATGAATTTAAAGAAGCTGTTAAGCTCATAAGCTAAATTTCAGTACATTATAGATATAATTTCGCTCTTTAAAAGATGGCCAATTAGCTCAGTCGGTAGAGCAACTGACTGAAAATCAGTGTGTCCTTGGTTCGATTCCGAGATTGGCCACCACCACTTTTAAAGACTTCAATTATTATAATGGCCAATTAGCTCAGTCGGTAGAGCAACTGACTGAAAATCAGTGTGTCCTTGGTTCGATTCCGAGATTGGCCACCACTTCAACAAAATTAAATCTTTTATTCCCTTTTATATAACTCTTGAGCAATTCTAAATATTGCATTTTTTCTCCAATCTAAATTAACATATTCAATTGTAGCAGTTTAATCAAGTGTTGCACTTACTACTTGAATTGGCGAAGTTTATACCAGCGAAAGTTAGAAAAATTGATAAGTCAATTGGATTGTTTTAAAAGATGTGTGTATCAAAAATAGTGATACAATAAAAATATTTTAACTACTCATTAGCTACCATTG
>Ga0256826_1001191_pt1 | contig 16147 bp, 15 predicted proteins | sample CV79metaG_FD_185975 | JGI IMG/M metagenome (GOLD analysis project Ga0256826, IMG submission 185975) | Hydrothermal vent microbial communities from East Pacific Rise, Pacific Ocean - CV79 | ecosystem: Environmental > Aquatic > Marine > Hydrothermal vents | place: Pacific Ocean: East Pacific Rise...
TACAGAAGGAACAGAAGCAAAAGCTTTTTCAATAATAAGGTCAGATTGTACATCTAATTTTAGTTGATCTTCTCCAGAAGAGTTTTCAGAGTCAGAGTAACCTAAGTCTTCTGTTTTAATTGCATTGTCAATTTCAAACGCAACTTGCTTGATGGTTTCAAATATATTATTCATTATTATCCTTTATATACTTTTTGCATTATTGTCTATCCACTCAATAATTTGAGTAGTATTGTTTAGGTCTAATATATCTATATTTTTAGGTATATTATAGTTTTTAATATTAATACTATCATCAATAGCTATGGCTTCACTACAATTCAAATAACTCTCTTCAATGGAGTTTCTAAAAATAGCAATACGAGGTAGAGGAAGGGTTTTTAGTCCCTCAACAAGTAAAATATCAAAATGATTAAACATACTAATTATTTCATCTAACTCTTTATGACGTTTTGAGAAATAGGTAGTGCGTGTTGGAGAGCTAACTACTACTTCAGCACCAGTTTGTGAAAACTTATGACTATCCTTACCCTCTTTATCAAAGATACCTTTATCTTTTGGATCATGTTTAATAATAGCAACTTCTCTTGTATCAATAAGCTTTTTAGAGATTTTTTCGACAAGGGTTGTTTTCCCTGAACCAGATGGACCAGTAAAAGCGACAGCAAAACGTTTCATATGACTCCTTAACTAATGATAGAATTATACATCAATGTTTATACAAAATATGTTAAAATGGATTAAAAATATTTTAAACAAAGGTTTATTTTTATGTATAGAAAAGTTTTACTTTTATCTTCGATTTTATTTGTTATGGGTTGTTCTCAAAAAGAAGATGAGTGTAGTATCAAAGACAAATCAGATTTTGAACAACTATTTACAAAAGATGAAATATATCATAAAAGTTTGGTTAACACACAAAAAGCTCAACTTATGGCATCTTTTGAGACAAAAGCACTGTTGACAGCTACTTATTTAAATCCTGTTTTTGAAAATCGTGCGTGTAAAAAACGATTTAAAAACAAAATGGAAGATGCAGAATACTTTTTTGTAGGTATCTACATTAATAATAGTGAAAAGCATGAGTTTAATACAAAAGGATACTCTTTAACGCTTAATGGAATAAAACCTATGGAGATTAAACTTTTAGATAAAAATGATCCTTTGCGTTATGAGATGCCAATGGTTGATAATTGGAGTACCTATTATAAAGTAAAATTTAAAAAAATTCCTGATAATGATTTCGAACTTATTTTCGAAAACGATCGGTTTGGGAGGGATATTTTAAACTATTCAAAAGGGGAGAAACCCTTGTTTGAATCCCTAACAAATTTAGATAAATAATATAGTTAGATAAAACTTTTTTCCCATACTCTTTTGATTCATCATAATCAATTAGTTCCATACTAAGGTATGGTTCATATTTGCCATCTTTAAAAAGATGAGAACTTTTAATAGTTCTTTTTGTAAAACCAATTCCTCCATTATAAGCATAGGCTACAAATAGGGGATGGTAGAGCCATTCATTTAAGTAATCTAAATGTTGGTTTGCATAATTAACAGCTAAATAAGGATTAAACATATCGTTTAGATCAATCTTTTTTCCTCTCTCTTTAGCTAAGTGCTTAATGAGAAAAGGCATTATTTGCATCATACCAAGTGCATATGAGGAAGAAACAGAAGCAGGAATAAAACGACTTTCTTGTCTTGCAATAGCATAGAGTAGAGCAACCCTCTCTTTTTCTAAATTCCACATTGAAAGAGGATAAGGCATAGGAAAATAAGGTTTAGTATATTTGACCTCTTTCTCTTTTAGATAAGTATAAACTCCTAATGTCTCAGAAGAGTTATATTTCTCTGCAAGTTGAGAAAGTTTATTTGGATTCTTTTTCATCTTAATTTTAATTTTTTCCCAATCAATTGGATTGGTTATATCAAAATCTTTAACAACTTTAAATTCTGATTTTGGACTAATAACTTTAGGATAAGGTTCTTTTAAAATATCTCTTGCTTTAAGAGTATATAGATTTACATCATAACTATGAAAAAGATTTTCTAGATATTTTTTATCTTTACTTAAAAGGTAGAGCCAAAAATCAATTTGGTCATATTTACTTTGAGAGTTGGTTTTTGTACGAGCTATGTTTAAAAAATTTTTAGCTACTTTTATTTTATTAAATTTAATTGCATTCATAGCAAGGAAAAAGTTAGACTGAAATGTTAAATTATTATCATCAATAAAAAATATAAGTGATTTTTTACTTTTTTGTAACCCATCTGTTGTAACAATTTTTTTTATACTTTTATTAAATTGTGTTTCATGAATAAGATATTCTAATTGTTTTGGAGAAAAAGCGTTATTAAAATATCTTTTTCGATATTTAGAAGTGACATTATTAAAAATATAGCATTGGGTAGAACTCTTCATTTTAGATAACTCGTCAAAAGGGTATTCTGAGCTCATTACTTTTAATGTATCTGAGTATTTACCTTGCTTTTTAATTTTGTCATAGAGCTTTTTTAAGGATTTTTGTGATTTTTTTGAAGCTATTTTAGGGTAAATAATAAAATTTTTAGGGTCTTTTTTTTTAGAATTTTTATCTATTTTAGGTGTATATCCTAACTTCTTTTTAATGGCTTTTTTTAATTTATAACTTTTTCTCTTTGTCCAATTATATGCAGCTAAAGCCTCTTTTTTAGAGCTTTTTTTTTCTAAAATAAAACGCCAAGTGTAGTAGTCCTTGGCATAAGAAGTTGGCATATTTTCAATGTCATTAAAAGAGGGGTTCTCTTTTGCTTCTAAAAAAATAGAAGTTACTATGACAAATAGAATAAAAATATGCTTCACTATAGTCCTATCATAATATTTGAAATAAGTCCATTAAGAAAATTTAATCCAACAATTATAACAATAGGAGATAAGTCAATACCTCCTATTATTAAAAATGGAAGTTTTTGACGTACAAATCTAAAAGTAGGTTCCGTTAAACGATTAATAGAGGAGACAATAGGATTATAAGGGTCAATTTGTATAAATGAGAGTAATGCAGAGATAATAATTAAAATCATATAAGAAAATATGATTGTTTGAATTGCTTGTAATAGTGCGATTATAGGTCCAAAAATCAGTAAGCCATCAATAAAGTGTAAGCCTACTAAAAGAACAAGTGGTGATAAATCCATACCAGAGATTACAACCCATGGCATTTTTTGACGTATAAATTGAAAAACAGGGTGTGTTAAACGATTAACAATTTCAACCAAAGGATGACGTTGATCAATAGGTAAAAATGAGAGAACTGCTCCAATAATTACAACCCAAGTATAGAGATAGATAATTAAGTGCAAAGGTTGAGTAATAAATGATAATATTTCCATTATGAAGCTACCTCCAAGATATAAGCTTTAATATATGTATAAATTTTTGATAATTCTGGACCATTATCACTGTTTGTGAGTAAGAGACGTAGGGGTTTGTTAAGCATTTCATCTTTTAATCCAGATTCAGATGTAATGTATTTTTGTAACTCTTCAAGTGTTTCAAATGCAGGAGCATCAAAAATTATGTTTTCAATAATTTTCATTTGATTTCCAAATTCACCAGAAAAATCTTTTGATTTAAAAATAGGACGAATTTTGGACTCTAACTCATTAATGGTACTACACTCTTCTAAATAAAGTTTTGCTAATTTGCCAATGTCAGCATCAGCAAAATTAAAGAGGGTAGAGAGTTGTTTGTTGTCCATCATTTTAATATGTTTAGAGTTGATAAAACGTAACTTGTTTATATCAAACTTTGTAGAAGATTTTGAGAGATGATTTAAATCAAACCATTCTATTGCTTCAGGAAGTGTAAAAACTTCTTTATCTATGTTAGAATTTCCAATTGTAAGTAAATAATTCAAGATAGCATCAGGAATAAAACCTTGTTCAAATAGCGATATAACAGAAGTTTCTTTCTCATTTATTATAGTAGGAAGATGTGCATATTGAGTCTCTTTTTCATAAGCTAATTGCTTTTTAATATGTATCTGTTTAGGTGTATCTAAAAGATGTTCTTCTTGACGAATAATAAAGTTAATATTACTCATCATATCATCAGCTGCACAGGCAAAATTATAAGTTGGAAGTCCATCGGCTTCTAACAAAATAAAAGAATCAATCTTTTGAGGTGTTGCGTTGATTTCACCTTGTATATTATCATGATAGTTAATATCTTGTTGAGGTTTTTTAATCCGAATTACAAAAGGTTTAGCACTCTTTTTAAGTGTTTCATAATCTTCTTGTGTTAGATTCTCACAGTGACCAGAGTAAGGAGTATCTGATTTAGATAGTTCATTATTGCAAGTACAAATAAAAGCTTTTTTCTCTTTTAATAGACGTAGAGCAAGTGTTTGGTAAAGATTAAGATGTTCACTTTGGTGAAATACAGAATCATGTTTTAGAGCAAATTTCTCTAAAAGCATCATGATTTCACTATCTTTACCTTCTATATTATGTTTACTATCAGTATCTTCAATACGCACTAAAAACTGGTCATTCTTTTGTTGTGAAATTAAGTAGTTTAAAATGGCAACTCTAAGGTCACCAATATGCATATCACCAGTAGGTGATGGGGCAAATCGAAGCATTATTTCTCCTAAAATATATTGTATGTATTATAGACTTTTTTTATTAAGAGGGCTATAAAAAAGAATTTTTATTAATTAGATTAAATATTTAAGTTTATTTCTAATATAAACGAAAAATAATATAAAATAACCAATAAATTCATGAATAATTAATAATAACATAAAATGTTAAAAATAGCTATTTATTTATCTAAATAGCTATATTTCTTTGTTTCAGTAAGGTTTTTTTAACAAGCAAATATATATACTTATATATATCTTAAGAAAGAATGGTAGATTAAAAAATTATGTCAAATAAAAATATTGATAGTAGAATTAAAAAATATAAAAATATTATCACCATAAATCCTTATATTGATAGTTATTATGAATATAAGAATCAAGAATTTAAAAAGAATTCCACATTAACATATAATGATAAAAATTATACGATAGCTTATTTAACAAATAAAGATATGATTATTACATCGTTAGACATTGGTTATGATGTAGCAGAAGATGAAGTTGAAGATTATCTTTATATGAAAGCGTATGATGAGTTAGGACTTGATGAAGAGAAAGAGTATACAATTCTTTCTGAAAAACGTGATGCTAATAATCCTGATTCACATGTATATAACCTCTTTATTACGGAACCAGAAATAATAGATCGTAAATTTTCTGATATTACTAAAGAGACTAAGTATATAGATTTACTTCTTCCTGTTCCTTTACTTTATAAAACATTATATAAAAATAATATTCTTGAAAATAAAGATGCACATTGTTATATCTATTTTACAATGAAAGATGCTTTTGTTTCAGTCTATAAAGATGGAAATTTTATCTATTCTAAATCATTAGAGTTTTCGTTAGAGCAGATTTATGAAAAATATTGTGCTTTAATTGGTGAAAAAGTTGATAAAAAAGAGTTTTTTGAAGTTTTAGACTCAGAAGGTTTAAAGACAACAAATACAGTTTATCAGCAAAATCTCATGAAAATATTTGGTGAAATCTTCTTACAAATCAATGATATTGTTATCTATGCGAAACGTGCTTACAATATAGATAGTATTCAAAAACTTTTTTTAGGTTCTGTAAATAGTCCAATTATTGGTCTTAGTGACTATGGGTATAACTATTTAGGTATTCCTACATTTAATTTAGATTTTTCATTTGATATTAAAAATGATGAATGGTATGTTGATCAACTGCAATATTTAATGTTGAAAACAGGATTAGATTATATTGAAGAACCTAATAAGGTATTAAATATTAGTCCATATCCTCGTCCTCCAATTTTTGCAAAGAGGTCAAGTGGTCAGTTTATTATGTCTATTGTTGGGAGTTCGCTTTTAGCTATTGGACTGCCTCTATTTTATTTAGTACCAGCGTATTCATATAAAGCATATAATGTTAAATTGGGTACTGAAAATAAAGAATTATCTAAAATTACAGAAAATTATAAAAAAATCTTAAATGATAAGCAAATTATTATAGATGAACACAATAAGAAGTTGAAAGAGTTAGAAGCACTTTTTGATAAAAAAGCTAAAACATTAACAGCTATCTATAGTAAAAAAGTTAACTATCATTTTAAATCAGGTTTTTTCTATACTTTCTCGAAAGATTTAGAGAAATTTCATTTACATATAGATGAAATATTTTCAGAAGATGATAAATTTACTTTACATCTTTTAAGTGCTGATGAAAAAAATATTACAAAATATATTAAATATGTTTCAAAAAAATATTTTGATGACATTAAGAACATAAATATAAAACGTATAGAATTTGATAATAAAGATTCAGTTTATCGTGGAGTTTTAAAGGTTGAATATAAATGAAAATAATAGTTAATATATTAAATAAATTAGATGATTTCTTTGAATTGAAATCAGATAATGAAAAATGGATGATGATTGGAATGGTCGCTCTTATCATTGGATATATGTCCTATTCACTGTTCTATCCATATGCAGAAAATGAGTATAAACAAGCTGAACATGAAAATTCAGCTTTAAAAAAGAGTATATATTCAAATAAAGAGTATATCCAGAGTATTACAGTTAATAATGATAGAGATTATTATGTTAAAGAGCGTGATAAAGAAATTCTTGTTTTAGAAAAGAAGATAGATGTAACTAACGATAATATTGATTTTATTGAAGACTCATTTAAAGAACTTTTACCTCTATTGTTTAACAAAGAGAGTTGGTCTAAATTTTTAAACTCTATTACAAAACAAGCAAAGAAACAAGTAGTTAATATTAATTATATTGAAAATAACTATGTTGACAATAATGGTAATTTTGGACATGTATTGCAGATTGAAGTAGGTTGCTCTGGAAAATATAAAAATATTGTTAAATTTATTAATCAACTTGAAAAATCAGTACTGGTTACAGACATATATGCTTCACATATGTATCTTGATCAAAATGACACAGTAATTTCATCTGATATAAATATTTCAGTATGGGGGGTAAATCAATAATGAAAAAGATAATTACGTTAACTGTTTTTCTTTCATCTTTACTTTTTTCAGTAAGTTTGAGTCAGGCAGAAATTAAAAAAATGGTTTCTGAAATAAAAGAAGAGCGTGTGGGTATTACTTTATCTACACTAGAGGGAACACTAAATCCTTTTATTATTAAAGAGAAACGAAAAAGTCCAGAAAAAGTTGAAGCAAAAGAGTTAATACTCGCTCCAGCTGAAAAAGTATATACATTAAAAGCAGTATTAAATCATGCAGCTTTTATTAATAAAAAGTGGTATAAAACAGGTGATACTTTAGATAACTATAAAGTAGGTTATGTTTCATCTTCTTCTGTAACTTTAAAAGGTTCTGAAGGTAATAAAATATTAAGTTTGGAAAAGAAAAATAAAAAATTTATTAAGTTAAATCAAGGAAATAGATAATGAGAGTGATAAAAAATAATTTAAAAAAGTTTGTATTGTTTGCACTTTTCGCAAATGTAGCAATACCAGCTTATGCCAATCGATGTGATACACAGCTATTTACAGCTACATTGGATAGTGCATTAACCATTGGTGATGTTGTAGAAAATTTAGCTGATGAGTGTGGACTTAGTTTAATTGTTAAAGATGTAGAAGCAAAGAAAAAATTAGCAGATAAACTCTATTTTGTAAAAATGAATAATGCTTCTTTATCAGAGTTTTTAGATACGGTTCTAACAGAAAATGATATTTCATATACTTTAGAAGAGAACAAATTAAAAATTGCATACTTGACAACAAAAACATTTAAACTACACTATATTGCAGGTGGAAGAAAAGGTACAAGTAATGCACATGTTACTATTGCAAACTCTGGAAGTTCAGGAGGTAAATCAGGTGGTGGACAATCACAAGGTGGTTCAGGTAGTGAAAGTGGTAGTAAAACAGGTGTCTCTATTGAAAGTACTGATGACTTTCAATTTTGGGCTAAAATTGAAAAAGAGATACATGGTTTAATTAATAGACCAGAAGATGCATATGAAGCACCTACACCAATTATTAATGCTGAAGCTGGAATGATTACTGTAACTGGAACAGCAAAACAGTTAGAGAGAGTTTCATACTATATTGACGATTTAACGCGACAGTTAAAAAGTCAAGTATTAATTGATGTAAAAATACTCTCTGTAACATTTGATGATTCATATACAACAGGTGTAGATTGGGATCAGCTTTACAGTTTTCAAAATATGGCAATAGCAACTGCTAGTAAACTTACAAATAATGTTTCAGCACTATCAGCCGTTACTGATGGAAGTTTAGCAATCGGTGATGTAACTTATGAAACGGGAGCGAGTCCAAAAAGTGGTGGAGCTATTATTACTAGAGGTTCTACAAAAATTACAGATGTTGTAAAGTTCTTAAAAACACAAGGTGATGTAAAATCTATCTCTAACCCTAAAATATTAACACTGAACAATCAACCTGCATTGATTTCAGTTGGTAATGAATTGTTCTATAAAATTACATCTACTTCTCTACTTCAAGGTTCAGCAGGTGGTGGTTCACAGCAAACTGGAGAGGTTATTGACTCTGTATTTGCTGGAATATTACTTGATATAACACCTGAGATTTCAGAAGATGGAACGATTACTCTAAAAATTAACCCTTCAATATCAGATACTATAGACAATGTTAAGACAACAACGACTGGATCTAGAACTATTCCACCTGATTTATCAAGAAAACAAATCTCATCAGTTGTAACATTGAACGATGGAGAACATGTAATTTTAGGAGGTTTAATCTCTTCTAAAACAGGTAAGAAAGTCTCAAAAGTACCATTGTTAGGTGATTTACCTCTTTTAGAGTATCTGTTTAAAAGAGAGGTCAGTGTTGATAATGTTGATGAGTTAGTACTTATTATTACACCTCATATTATTAAGAAAAACAAAGAGCTTTCATTAGAAGACTTGGGATATAGAAAGTTAGGTAATGAGTAGTAGATTTGAGAGTGTTAAAAATATTTTTATTGATACTATTGATAAAAATAATTATGTTGAGTTAGAGTCAGCAACATATAACTATTCTATTTTAGAGAATTCATTAGATAAACCATTGAAAATGGTTTTACTCTATGGAAAACCTGGAACAGGAAAGAGTATGTTACTAAATAAACTCTATCACAACTTAAAAGAGAATCGTGAGATTCACTATTTTAATGCTCCCATTTTGAGTGAAAAAGAGTTCTTACGCAGTATCTATGAGGCAATGTCTGGACAAGAGATACCTGAAAAGATGCGTGTAAACTTTGATGGTCTTTTGAAGTATTGTCAAAAACTAAAAGATAAAAGAGAAATAGTATTTTTACTAGATGAGTGTCAACTCTATAGCGAACCATTAATGGAGAAGATTAGACTTCTTTCCGATACACGGGTTATAAAGTTTGTAATTACATTGCATAAGACAGAAGATGAAGACATTATTGCAAAAGAGCATTTTAAAACACGTATTTGGGAAGTTATTGAGATGTCCAATGCTGATGAGTATGATTTAGAACTTTATATTCAAAAAAAGATGATTCAGAAGGGTTTTGTAGACATTTCTAATACTATTAAAAAGAAAGATATAAAATATATTCATAAATATACAAAAGGAAATTTTAGAGAGACAAATAAATATCTCTATACTATTTTTGATATTTATGAATATTATGATGTAAATGAGCCACAAAAGATTTCAGAAAAGAAATTTTCAAAAAAAATTCTGGAGATGGCAGCAATTAGATTAGGATATATAAATGCTTAAAATAGATGAATTAGAGAAAAAGTGGTATAGATATAAAGTAAAAAAAACAGTGTTGCCTATGGTTAGTGTAGTACTCTCATCAGTTGTTTTTGGTGGGGGATATTATCTATATGATAGTAAAAGTAATATTTTCTCTCCAACATCAAACAAAATTTCAAAAGTTGTTTTAGGTGTGAGTAAAGAGATGAATGACTCTGAAGTTAAAGAAGTATTGACTTTAGATACAGCTAAAAAAGAACTTGAAGCAGTTTCTCTTGAACCAATTATTCCTGTCATAGATATGGAAAAAGAAGAGCGTATTAAGCAAACTAAAAAGTATGTTAAAAAAGCATCTACACATAAAGTAAATAGACATACTGTTAAAGCAAAAGCAAATCAATATTTAACTGCAAGTGAGCTATCTGTTATGGCTAAGGCTGAAAAAGTTAAAGTTGTAAAACCTCATGTTACAAAAAAGATGAGCTTTCAAACGACTTCTGTTAATTATATAGACACAATGAAAGAGAAGTTTTCAAGAACAGGAAAGTCAAGAGATGCACTTTTACTCTCAAGAGCTTATTTTAAAGAGGGTAACTTTAAAGAGGCAGAGCAGTGGGCATTGTCAGCCAATAAATTAGACAGTAAATCAGAAGAGAGTTGGTTCCTTTTTGCAAAATCAAAAGCCAAACTTGGTAAGAAAAAAGAGGCTTTAAAAATTTTAATAAGTTATTATAAAAAGAGTCATACAGCAAAAACCAAAGAACTTATAGGGCAAATTAAAACTGGGAAAATTTAATGAAATTAATATTATTTATCATGATGACAACATCTTTTTTGTTCTCATCAAACCTTTCAACACTTTATAAATTTTATGAGAAACAAGAGTATAAAAAAGCATGTAGTTATGCTACAAAATACTTTTATAAAAAAGCTAATAAAAACAGTGAAAAATATTTAACACTATATGGACTCTCTTGTCTTGAAACAGATAAGATAGACCGTATTGCTATTCCAATGGTTCGTTTAAATTCAACAAAAGATGCAAGGGCAAATGCAAGTTATTTTTCAACAATTTTACTGCAAAAGCAGTTGTTATTACAGGCTTTAATAGATAACAAAGCTATTGCTGATTTACATTTACCACAAACCAATTTTGTTTTATCTAAAATTTTTTCACTTTATATAAATAAAAAATTTATTTTAAAAAATAGTGTATATAAATTTCAAGATGAGAAAAAAGAAAATATTAAATATCAACTCTACATAGAAGAAGCTAAAAAAAATAAAAAATATATGATTATAGATATATATAAAGATGATAAATTTATTCATCGTTATCGTTACGAATAGGAGAAAAGATGCAAAAAATTATAGATTTACTAATTAGAGAAAATGTTTTAGATGAAGATAAATTAAAACTATTTATAGAAAAATATACAGAAGCAAAGTTAAGTATTGCCAATCTTTTGAAAGTTCGTCTAATTGATAGTGTACAGATGGAAGAGGTATTACTTAAGTCTTTAAGAATGCAAAGTATAGATATGGATGATTTAGAAGGTTTACAGGGGATTAACACCACAGAGCTACTTAAAAAACAAGCTAAAGCTTTAGGTATTGATTTTATTGATATACCAAGTGTTGAGATAGATTTTAAATTGATTAAGCGATTACCCCTAAAACAGTTGATACGTTATAAAGCACTACCTCTTTTTGTTGAAGGTGACCAAGTAACAGTGGCTTTTGAAAATCCTAGTGATTTTGAAGCAAAAGGAGCAATAGAACGATTTTTTCATGGAAAGATTATGTTGGTTACTCTTGCGAGAAAAGAGATTATTCATCAAATTTTATCACAATTAAGTAGAAGTGAAAAAGTTGAAGAATTTTCAATTGATATTAAAGAAGATTTAGAGCAGGGTGGAGCAGAGAGTCAAACAGATGAGTCTCCAGCTGTTTTAAAGTTAATTGAGCTGATTCTTGAAACTGCTGTTGAAAAAGGTGCAAGTGATATTCATATTGAAGCTACAGAGAAGAATTCAATTGTTCGTTATCGTATTGATGGAATGTTACAAGAGAATTTTAGAATGGAAAATACTATCTTTTCTCCATTAGCATCACGTATGAAACTTTTATCAAATCTTGATATTGCTGAGAAGAGAAAACCTCAAGATGGAAGATTTACAACCATGGTAAAAGATAAAGTATTTGACTTTAGGGTTTCTACGCTTCCTACAATGTATGGAGAGTCTATTGTTATGAGGATTCTTGACAAAACAAAAGCGATGGTTCAACTTGAAGATGCTGGTATGAATGCAATTTCATATAAAAAGTTTCTAAAAGGTATTCATGCTCCGTATGGAATTGTTTTGGTTACGGGTCCTACGGGATCTGGTAAAACAACAACACTCTATGGTGCATTAAATGAGATTAAAGATGTAAAAGATAAAACCATTACAGTTGAAGATCCTGTTGAGTACCAAATGGATGGAATTCAACAAGTACAGATTAATGCAAATGCAGGACTGGATTTTCCAGCTGCACTGCGTTCGATTCTTAGACAAGATCCAGATAAGATTATGATTGGGGAGATTCGTGATCAAGAGACACTAAGGATTGCTATTCAAGCTGCATTAACAGGGCATATGGTGATTTCTACACTACACACAAACTCTGCTGTTTCAGCAATTGGACGTATGTTAGATATGGGTATTGAGAGTTACTTAATTTCAGGTGCTGTAGTTGCTATTCAAGGTCAGCGTTTGGTTCGTAAAATTTGTCAATCTTGTAAAGAAGTAACAACTTTAGCACCATCTCTTTATGATGATATTAAAAAGTTTGTACCTGAAAACTCTAAATTTTACAAAGGAAAAGGTTGTCCTGTTTGTAATGGTTCAGGTTATGTTGGAAGAGAGATGATTTCGGAAGTATTACCAATATCAGACACCTTATCTACTATGATTGCAAACAGTGCAACAAAAGATGAGTTAGAAAAACAAGCACTAAAAGAAGGTTTTTTCCCAATGTTTAAAGATGGTTTACAAAAAGCATTAGAGGGAAAAACAACAGTAGAAGAGATTATTAGGGTGGCACGTTCATAATGAAGTATTTTAATGTAACTGTTCTTGCAAAAGGTAAAAAACGTATTGAGTCGATTCAGGCTGAAAACAAAATGTCTGCTATAAGAGCTGCAAAGAAGAAATTTTCTGGACAAATTGTTCAAAAAGCAATTGAGGGTAAAGCTCCTGCAGGAGTTCAACTTAATGAAATGATTTCAGGGTTTAAAAAATCTTTTGAACCTAAAATAAATCTTAACAGTAAAATTTCTGCCATAAGACAAATATCTGTTATGACGGATGCAGGTATATCTATTCATGATGCTATTAATGAAGTTGCAGTTAATACAGAGAATCCTAAGTTAAAAGATATTTATATAAATATAGGTAACGATATTAATGCTGGTAAATCAATTGCAGACTCCATTGAACCTTATGCTGAAGAGTTTGGTCATGTTGCTATTGCTATGACTAAACTAGGAGAACAGACAGGTAATATTTCAGGTTCATACTCTAAGTTAGCAGATATTTTAGAAGACCTTAGGGATAATATTAAAAAATTTAAAAAAGCCATTCGTACACCTCTTATTACACTAGGGGCAATGGCAATTGCTTTTACCATTATGATTATGGTGGTTGTTCCTAAGTTTAAAGAGATTTTTGAAAAGTTTGATCATGCTTTACCTATTCCAACTCAAATACTTCTTTTTTTAGAACATATTTTAAATAATTATGGTCTATATGTTCTAGCCGTTTTAGCTGGATTGGTCTATGCACTTATGTATTATTATCGAAACAGTAAAGAGTTTAAATATAAAATAGATAAATTATTGGTAAATCCAAAGTTTTATCTTATTCATAAAGTAATATTTTTCTCAACAATGCATAAATATACCCTTGTTTTTGGTGAGTTAGTAAAGTCAGGTATTCCTGTTTCAGAAGCACTAGATACAGCTGTTGGTATGGTAGATAACTCATATATAAAAGATAAACTTTTAACGGTAAATGCAAATATTTCTAGAGGTATTTCACTCTCCGATGCGTTTGAGCAAACTGGTCTTTTTGAAAATATGCTTCTACAAATGATTAGAGCAGGAGAGACAGGGGGACAACTAGATGCAATGCTAGTTAAAGTAACTGAGTACTATGATTCAAGGTTTCAAGATCTTATTGATAACTTAGCTACCTATATTGAACCAATTATGATGTTCTTTATTGCAGGTCTTGTACTTCTAATGGCTCTAGGAATCTTTATGCCAATGTGGGACTTAGGAAAAGCTGTTAAGTAGGTTTTATCTCCTACTTAACACTACTATTTATTTTAGACAAATACAACACTTCTTCATCTTGGTCTATCTTAAATTTGAACTCTTTAAAGAAGTTCATTCCAAGTAAACCATCTGCATTGGCTTGTTCAAAAGAGGAGCTAACAACTTGGAATTTTTCAAGATTAATGTCTCCTATAGAGAATACTTTAGCTTCTTGGAGTTGTGCGTTTAAATCTCCTCCTGCTGTCTCTAGTATAATATTCTCTTTAATAAGAGCTAATGAAGAGATTTTGTTCTCATTAACCATGGTTAGAGTTGCTCCTGTATCTAAAAGTAAAGTTAAAGGAGTATTGTCAATATTTACCTCAACTGTAAAGTGGTCACCTTCTTTTTTTAAAGGTATTTTATGTGCATACTCTTTGTTCTTCATCAGTTTTTTGTTAATGAGTTCTAAAAGATTTTTTGCTTTCTCTCCATAATGTTCATCAAATTCAATCTCTTTAAGAAGCTGTGTTGCTTCTATGTATTTTTTAATCTCTACATCATACTCTGCTAAAGTGTAGATATAAAAAGAGGATTGAACACCTAGTTCAATATGTTTTTCTAAAAAAGCAACCAGTGTTTGAAAGTTTTTTGTTGTTTTTAATTCATCAATATAGCTTTGAGAAATCTTGATGAGGTCGGAGTAAAGAGTGTCAAGCTCAGATGCTGTTGCAGAATCAATAAGTTTTATAATAAATGAAATAGCTTTTTGATGAGCTTTTTGTTCTTTATATAGTTCAAGTAGTTGCATCGAAATAGATCTCTCTTCTGGAACTAACTCAATAAATTCTAACATTTGAGTTATTGCTTTATTTGGATTTTTTTTACTTTTCATGTTAAAATAATTTTTAATATAGTCTCTATATAGTATATGTTGTTGCTCTGATGCATCTATGTAGAGTGCCATAGCATCCGAAAAGAGACCTTTTTCTAACAGTACATAAAAAGGGTTCAGCTGAGAAGTTGTATTTAATTCTTTAGGGGTAGAGATAATTTCTTTTTTATTAGTGACAGCTTTGATTTTAAGAGGTTCTATAATTTGTTCTTTTTTTTCAGGTGTTGAAATATTGATTTCATTTTTAAGAATATTAGGTGCATTAAGCTCCATAAAAAAAGCATGAAAAGACCAACCAATAAGTATGCCAGATATAAGTGCTAAAAGTAGATTAAACATAAAAATATTTTCCTTTAATTATAAAATTTAATATATATTTTATTTTAACTAAAGAGTCTTAATTTGCCACTCAAAAGTCTCTCATCACGCTATTAGCCAAAAATTGGTAAAATTCGATAATTATAATTAACATACTAAGGTAGACACATGACAGGATATATGCTTTTTTCTGGAACAGCTAATGAAGAACTCGCACTTGAGGTATCAGAATATCTCGACCAACCACTTTCTAAAGCGAAAATTACAAAATTTTCTGACAACGAAATTAACGTAAAAATCGAAGAGAGCGTACGTGGTAAAGATGTATTTATTCTTCAGCCAACTTCTGCACCTGCTAACTTTAACTTGATGGAACTTCTTATTATGGTAGATGCTCTTAAACGTTCTTCTGCACGTTCAATTACAGCTGTTGTTCCTTACTATGGTTATGCAAGACAAGATAGAAAAGCAGAGCCAAGAGTTCCAATTTCTGCAAAACTTGTTGCAAACCTTATGGAGACAGCAGGAATTACAAGAGTTGTAACAGTTGATCTTCATGCATCACAAATTCAAGGTTTCTTTGACATTCCAGTAGACAACCTTTATGGTGCTGTTCTTTTTAACGATTATGTTAAAGCTAAAAATCTTAAAAACCCAATTGTGGCAAGTCCAGACATTGGTGGTGTTGCACGTGCAAGATACTTTGCAAAGACTATGGGTCTTGACATGGTTATTGTTGACAAAAGACGTGAGAAAGCGAATGAGTCAGAAGTAATG
>Ga0256826_1001192_pt1 | contig 16140 bp, 14 predicted proteins | sample CV79metaG_FD_185975 | JGI IMG/M metagenome (GOLD analysis project Ga0256826, IMG submission 185975) | Hydrothermal vent microbial communities from East Pacific Rise, Pacific Ocean - CV79 | ecosystem: Environmental > Aquatic > Marine > Hydrothermal vents | place: Pacific Ocean: East Pacific Rise...
TCTTTTTCTGAGTATTTCTATCAGATTTTTTCCAAATACCATGGAGATAAGCAGAGATGTGATAATTGCCATAGCTGCCCTGAAAGAGATGTATTGAAATACATTTGCTCCCGGCATTTGGAATTCCTCTCTTAGATATTCGAATAAATAGTATAACATTGTTTATATTGTCTTAAATAGTTTGTTAATCACTTCTTTATCATCAAAATGCGTTTTCACTCCTTTTACTTCTTGATAGGTTTCGTGTCCTTTTCCAGCAATCAGAATAAAATCGTGTGGTTTGGCCATAAGGAATGCAGCTTTTATGGCCTCTGCTCTATTGGTAATAGAAAGCGTATGTGAGCTTTGTGATGGGCTTAAGCCTGCTTTCATATCTTCAATAATGGCTTCTGGTTCTTCAAAACGAGGGTTATCTGTAGTCAGGATTACTTGGTTGCTATAAGTAGCGGCAATCTTTGCCATTTCTGGTCTTTTTGCTTTGTCCCTATTTCCTCCTGCACCTACAACAGTAATTAGTTTCTCATTCCCATGTTTAATGTCTGTAATTGTTTTTAGTACATTTAATAAAGCGTCTGGAGTGTGTGCGTAATCAATAATGGCTACTACTCCCTCTGAAGAAATAATAGAATCAAAACGGCCACTTACTGATTGGATATTACTAAGTAGACTGAGTACTTCATCCGATTCTTGATTAAGTAAAATAGCTGTGCCATAAATGGCTAGTAGATTATAGGCGTTGAATGTTCCGGTGAGTCTGAACCAAGCGTCTTTATTATTTATAATTAGGTTCAGGCCATTTATATGATTTTCGAGTATTCTTGCTTTAAAATCACCTAAAGATTTTATGGAATATGTATATTGTTTGGCAGGGCAATTTTGCAGCATCACCATACCGTTTTTATCGTCCAGATTACTTAATGCAAAAGCATCTTTTTTCAGGTCATCAAAGAAAATCTTTTTTGCCTTTATATAAGATGCAAAATCATGGTGGTAGTCAAGGTGGTCATGACTTAAATTGGTAAATATAGCGCCATCAAAATCGAGTCCTGTTGTTCGCCCCTGGTGTAAAGCATGGCTGCTTACTTCCATAAAACAGTAGGAGCAACCTTTATCCACCATGCGATTTATAAGATTGTTGATACTTATGGCATCTGGAGTAGTATGTGTGGAAATTATACTTTTGCTTCCTATTTTATTTTCTATAGTGGAAATTAATCCTGTAAAATAGCCCAATTGAGTAAAGAGATTGTAGAGGAGGCTTGCAATAGTGGTTTTACCATTAGTGCCTGTTACGCCTATAAGCTTAAGCTTTTTACTAGGTTCGTTATACCATGCCGAAGCAGCTAACCCCAGTGCTGTTTGGCTATTGGCTACTTTGATATAGCATATGGCTGTTTTTGTATTTTCTGGTATTTCTTCGCAAAGTATTGCTGTTGCACCAAGATCTATAGCTTTGTCAATAAAAACATGACCGTCAACTTGAGTTCCACGAGTGGCTATAAACAAGCTGTTTGCTTCCACTTTTCTAGAGTCAAAGTGAACTGCATTAATAGGAATATTGTTGGATCCTAGAATTTCAAGTACAGGAATACTCTCTAGTATTTTTTGTAATTTTTTCATTAGCTATTAGAGAGTTTAAGAGTGATTACTTTGCCTTTTTTTGCCAAGGTACCAGCAGATATAGATTGTTCTTTTACATATCCACTACCACGTATTTGCACTTTTAAACCAAGCTCTTCTAAAAGGTAAACTGCATCTTTAGCCGTCATACCGATTAGTTTTGGAATACGGTTTTCTTTTATATTTCTGGTTGCATAATGGCTGCTATCTCCCTCGGGAATACAAATAACATATTCGCTTCCTAAATCAATAGGTGAGGACACTTGCATTTCTTGATAAATCTTATCGTAATCGGTTGATGCTCCGGCTTTATAGTAAATTGCAGGAATAGATGTTTTGGGATTTCTATTTTGGGTAGATGTTATATCAACATGGTTGGAGTATATTCTATCCGAGATTGATTTGAATACAGTTCCGGCTACAATATTACCATAGAATTTTCCAGCTGTAGGATTTGTTATAAGTACGATGCAGGAATATTTTGGATCATCAGCAGGAAAGTAACCACAAAATGATGCTCTGTAATTACTTTTGTTATAGCCACGAGCGCCTTGGGCTATTTGTGCTGTTCCTGTTTTTCCTGCTATCTTATAGTATGAGTTCTTTAAATTTCTTGCTGTTCCTCGCAATACCACCCCTTCTAGCATACTTTGGAGTTTCTTAATTGTTTCTTCGGAAGCTATTTGCTCATTAATTACTATGGGTTCGTAACTTTCAACTATTTCATTTGTGTTTCGAATTTCCTTTACAAATAGGGGTTTCATCATTTTACCATTATTGGCAATGGCATTATAAAAAGTGAGTGTTTGTAGTGGTGTAATGTGAAGTTCATAACCATATGCTATCCAGGGTAAAGAAATACCTGACCAGCTCTTGTCTTTAGTATTTTTAATGTATGGCTCAGCCTCACCTTTAATCGGTAAGCCTAGTTTTTTATGCAGCCCAATTTTGTATAGACCATCAATAAATTTTTGTGGTTGATGTCCATAATGTTCCCATATAATAGTTGAAATACCTACGTTAGAGGAGTGTTCTACTATGTCCCTTACTGAAATAATACCATTCCCTATTTTGTGGTCGTCACGAATTGTTTTACCATAAAAAGTAACACTTCCATTATGCGTGTCTACACTATCGCTAAGCTTCACCATGTGGTCTTCTAATGCGACTAACATGCTGGCTAATTTGAATGTAGATCCAGGCTCTGTAGCTGCACCAATAGCATAGTTGTAGTTTTCTGTATAGTGCCCGTATTTATCAAGTCCCAAATTAGCAATGGCCTTAATTTCACCTGTTGCTACTTCCATCACGATAGCGCAACCATTATCGGCTTTTTGATCTAACATTTGGGTTTTCAAAGCATTTTCTGCAATGTCTTGTATGTCAATATCAATTGTGGTAATTACATCGTTTCCATTTTCGGGTTTTATTTCATTTAAGGGGTCAATAGGCATCCAAATTCCGCCTTCAATTTTTTGCATTAATCTGGTGCCATGTGTTCCTGTAAGTTCTTCATCAAATGCCCCTTCTAAACCAACAATGTATTTTTGCTTTTCTTTATTATAAATTCCTATTGTTCTTTTTGCAAGGTCTTTATAAGGGAGCTCGCGTTTATTTGATTTTATAATTATTAAACCGCCTTTGTTTCTACCGAGTCGCAATATTGGAAAGGTCTTAAGCTCAATCAGTTGCTTGTATTTTACATTTCTTTGAATGAGAAGGTAGTAGTTTTTCCTGGCACGAGCCTTCTTAAGTATTCTTTTGTATTCTTGTTTTGAACGGTCTTTAAATAGTTTACTTAATCTATATGCTAAAGAATCAACATTAGTGTTAAAAAAACGATCGCTTTTATTGGAAATCATATCCAAGCGGATTTCGTATTTTGGTATAGTTACTGCAAGCAGGCTATTATTAGAGCTGTAGATATTACCTCTTAAAGCATCAATTTTACGTTTTTCAATACTTCTGGTTGCGCCCATTTTGCGAAGGGTATCACCTTCGTATACCTGAATATAAAGCACCCTACCCATTATGCTAAGGGCAAATGAAACCATAAAGAGATAGGTAAGTATGCTCTTAATGGATATGGGTTTTATGCTTTTATTATTGGTCATACTTATTCTTTCACAAATATTTTTTGAGGTGGAACTTCAGATTCTTTAAGTCCTAGGCTTTTTACAAGCTCAGCCATTTTGGTAGGACGAGTGCTTTCCATTAGCTGTGATTTCATATAGATGGATTTAATGCGCATAACCTTTACAGCTTCCTTGGTATGCTCTATTTCTCTTTGTGTGTTTTGGGCATGAAAAGTATTGCTGATGAATAGGATAATGAGTAATAAGACGTAGAAAATGAATGGGAAATTTTTTTCAGTTCGCTCGCGCGAAATAAAGCTGCCATCTAGAATAGGTCTGATGTAGCGAATGAAAAAATTATGAGATTTTTCCACATTCCTATTTCCTTTCTCAGGATGTTTTATGTCTTTTATTTTATTCATTAATTCTTTCTGCTATTCTTAATTTTGCACTTCTTGCTCTCGTATTACTTTCTCTTTCTGCCTCGCTCGCAATTATTGGTTTACGATTGATGGCTTTCCATGAGTTCTTTATGTTTCCGTAAAAATCTTTATGGAGTTGACCTTCTGTATTCCCTGTTTTTATAAGGTTCTTTGCTAATCTGTCTTCAAGTGAATGATAACTAAGTACTACAAGGCGGCCTCCGGGTTGAATAACTTGTTCGCATTGATTCAGCATTTCCTCTAAGGCTTCAATCTCTTGATTAACTTCTATTCTAAGGGCTTGGAATACTTGAGCAAAAAATCGGTTTTCTTTGTGCTTTGGAGTGAGTTTGCTCAATACATTTTTTAATTGCTCAATGCTTACGAATGGAGTTTCGGAGCGAGCGTTTATTATAGTAAGCCCTATTTTATAGGCATTCTTTAATTCTCCGTATAATCTAAAAACCCTTGTTAAATCTGCTAGTTCATAGGTATTCAAAATGCTGCTTGCTGTTACTCCTTCTCTTTGATCCATTCGCCCATCTAATGGCCCGTCAAATCGAGTACTAAAACCTCGTTCTGCTGTATCAAATTGATGAGATGAAACACCTAAGTCAGCCAATAGACCGTCTATTTGTTTGATTCCATGAAAGCGAAGGAATTTTTTAAGGTGGCGGAAGTTTTCATGAATGAGAGTAAAGCTGTCCTTATTAAAAGCATTGTTTAATGCATCGGCATCTTGGTCAAACGCATATAAATGCCCCTCGTCAAGTTGCTCTAATATTTTAGCACTGTGCCCACCACCACCAAAGGTTACATCAACATAAATCCCATTTGGATTAATATTTAAGCCACTAATGCATTCATTTAATAAAACCGGAATATGATACATATTTATTTTTTACTTACTCATTTTCAGGGCTTTTTCCGCCCATCACTTTTTCAGCAAGAGTTCCAAAATCAACATCAGGACTGCTCAGCGTACTATCGTATGCTTCCTTGTCCCAAATTTCCAATCTGTTAATAGCAGAAGAAATCACGATATTTTTCTTAATGCCAGCGTAATTCACCAAATCTTTTGGTATTTGAATTCTTCCTGCTGCATCAATATCAATGATTCTTACTCCTGCCATAAATGCTCTAATGAAATCGTTGTTTTCTTTCACAAATCGATTCAGTTTGCCTAAGCCCTCTGCTTCTTTGTTCCATTCGCTCATAGGAAATAATTCCAGACAGTTTCTGAAAATGCTTCTTTTGAGTACAAACCCTTCATTTAAAATTGGTTGAAGTTGTTTTTTTAAACCTGAAGGAACCATCATCCGACCTTTTGAGTCAGCTTTCACTTCATATGTTTCTATCAGGTTTATCATCAATTGCTAAAATTTGAGTGTAAAAGTAATGTATATTTTCCCACTTTTTACTACTTTTTACGCTATTGTTAATAAAATGTTTCGCTTGTTTATAAAGTATATATAGGAAAAATCTATAAATACCAGAATATCAAATTAATATGATATATTTATTAGTGTGGGAAATTGTGGGTTATGTTTATAACTTTTTTAACGATTTATTCTCATTTTCTAGATGCCATTTTTCTGGCTATATGAGATAATAATTTTGTAAATGCTTATAAAATAGGAGGGTAGTGAAAAAGTGATGAAGTATAGAATGTTTAAGATTGTATTATGTTTTCCGTACCACTTTGTTTTTGATTTAATCAGCTAAATTTCTGTTGAAGATTGATTTTCTTCATTGTCCAGAAATAAACTATTTTTGCAATGTATATTTCAAGGGGATATTTAATATGAAAGAAAAAAGGGATAGGTCTGAATCTGTTCAAGAAGATAATTTTATAGATATAGAAAGAGTGATAGCCAGTAAAAACAATGATGTTTTAAAATGGATTCCTAGCTTTATCATTTCGTATCTAAAAAGAGTTATTCATCAAGATTTCATCAATCAGTTTTTACGCGAAAACAAACATGTGATGGGCTTTGATTTTGTGGACGCAACTCTTAAGTATTTCGGTATAAAAGTGAGTGTTGAGGGGCTTGAAAATCTTCATCCGAGCAAGCGTTTAATTATTGCTGCTAATCACCCCTTAGGCGGAATGGATGGGATGGCATTAATGCGTGTTGCTGGTAAGCTCCGAAAGGATATCTTATTTCCTGTTAATGATTTGTTGATGAATATTCCTAATATGAGGGAGCTATTTATTCCTATTAATAAACACGGCAGTAATATGGAAAATGCACGAATTATTGACGAAGCATTTGGAGGGGACAAAATGATGCTTTATTTTCCGGCAGGATTGGTTTCGCGTAAACAAAAAGGCGAGATTGTTGACTTAGAATGGAAAAAAACATTTATCAGAAAAGCCAGAGCTTATAAACGTGATATTGTGCCAACATTCATAAGTGGGCTTAATAGTAATTGGTTTTATAATTTAGCTTTATGGAGAAAAAGATTGGGAATAAAAGCCAATCTTGAAATGTTGTATTTGGCAGATGAAATGGTGAAACAAAAAGGAAAAGAAATAAAGATTATTTTTGGACAGCCTATTTCATATGAAACTTTTGATAGAACAAAGAAAGATATAGTATGGGCTGCCCAAGTAAAGAAAACTGTATATCAATTAAAATAATATAGGGAACAAAGAATGAAAACCATTATACCAAAAGTGGACAGACGATTGTTGGATCAGGAATTAACATCCGATAAGTTTTTATCCGATACAAATAATGGTGGAAACGAAATATTCGTTTTCACTGCTCATAATTCTCCTCACCTCATGCGTGAAGTTGCCCGTTTAAGGGAGATTACTTTTAGAGATGCCGGTGGAGGAACTGGTTGTGAGCAAGATATAGATAAGTACGATGAGTTTGAAAAGCCATTTCAGCAATTAATAGTCTGGAATCCAGATGATAAAGAAATTGTGGGAGGTTACCGTTTTATTCATGGTAAAGATATTGAAGTTAAAAATGGAGAAGTGTTTAGTGCCACTTCTCATTTGTTTAAGTTTTCCAATAATTTTATAAAAAACTATCTCCCCCATAGTTTGGAGTTAGGAAGGTCTTTCGTTCAACCTAATTATCAGCCCACATTTAATTTGAAAAAAGGGATGTATTCTTTAGATAATTTATGGGATGGTTTGGGTGCTATGGTGGTAGAATCACCCGATGTAAAATATCTATTTGGTAAAATGACTATGTATACCGATTATAATAAATCTGCCCGTGATATTCTCTTATATTTCATGTATAATTTTTTCCCTGATAAGGAAGGCTTATTAATTCCGCATAATCAATTAAAGTTTGAAATGCCTGAAGCTGAGATAGAAGCACTTTTTACGGGTTCTACATTTGAAGACAATTACCGAATTCTTATTAGAGAATTGCGCGCATATAAAGAAAATATTCCACCACTATTTAATGCCTACATGAATCTTTCGCCAACTATGAGAACCTTTGGTACAGCTATTAACGATGAATTTGGTTACGTTGAAGAAACAGGCATGATGATTATTTTGGATGATGTATACGAAAAAAAGAAAAAACGGTATGTTCAAAGCTATATAGCTAAATTATCTCGTAATATAAAGTCCATTAAAAGGTTTCGACATGATCATTAAAAGCGCCGAATTTATTAAAAGTAGTACAAATTATCAGCAATGTCCTACCAAAGAACTGCCGGAGTATGCATTTATTGGCAGGTCCAATGTTGGTAAATCTTCTCTTATTAATAAAATGTGCAATAGGGCAAAATTGGCTAAAACTTCTTCTACCCCAGGTAAAACCCAATTGATTAATCATTTTTTAATAAATGAGGAGTGGTATTTAGTTGACTTGCCCGGCTATGGTTATGCCAAGATGCCCATTAAATTGAAGCAAAAAATGGAGAAGATGATTAGCCAGTATCTGCTAAACAGGAAGAATCTTCTTAATATATTTGTACTGCTGGATTCTCGGCATAAACCCCAACAGATTGATTTAGATTTTATGATGAATCTTGCTGAAAGTCAGTTAGCATTTTCAATTATTTTTACAAAAGCTGATAAAAATAAGAAGCGAGAACTGCAGAACAACATGGAGCATTATAAAAAAACACTGCTTGAAAGCTGGGAGGAACTCCCTCCTTGTTTTATAACTTCTTCTGAAACAGGGTTAGGAAATGAAGAAATACTTTATTCAATCACTCAAATGAATAAACTAATTGAATAGATTTTACTATTCTGTAAAATTTTTTATTTTTTGTCATCATCTCATTTTTTTGTATAAAAACTGCATATTTATACTGCTACAGCATCTTTAAGTTGTCTTTGCTAATTTTTTATGTATTCAGTTAGTAATGTAATATTCAGATAATGAGATTGGTAGAATTATTATGTGATTAGGGGCAAAGTTTCATTGGTTTTTAGGTTAGGAATTTATACATTTGTGCATAAACTTTTCAATTTATTAAAACTAATTATTATGAGAAAAAATTTACTTTTATTATTAAGTGTATTCATTGGTTTGAGCTTGTCTGCTCAAATTTATGAACAAAATTTTGATGGATTTACATCAGGCGATTTTTTGGCTGTTGTAGATGCTGACAACTGGACAACTTGGAATAATGATCCCGGATCTGCTGAAGATGCTGTAATTTCAAATGCATTTTCAGAAACCGCTCCTAATTCAGTATTGGTTGCAGGATCAACTGATGCTATCTATTCTTTTGGAGATTTAACATCAGGGTCGTATAATATTAGCTTCGATATGTATGTACCTGCCGGGAAAGCGGGATATTTTAATCTAGAACATATTTTTGCTTCTGAATGGGGCCTTGAAGTGTACTATCATGCAGATGGAACTAGCAAAATTTCTGGAGGCGGACAGGAAATTACAGATATTACCTTTACTCCAGACACATGGTTCAATGTTTCTATTGATGTGAACTTGAATGATGATCTTTGTACTATGTACATGGACGATGCTGATGTAATTACTTTTCAGTGGAGTTTAAAAACTGATGGTACTGATGGAACAAATCAATTAGGTGTTGCAGATATGTTTGCTGGCGCAGAGAATGGTGATACACCTGAGTATTATTTTGACAACTTTGTGTTTGAAGAAGCTGTTGATGTTATTTATGATGAAGATTTTGATGATTTTACAAGCGGAGATTATTTAGCAGTTGTTGATCCAGATAATTGGACAACATGGAATAATGCTCCTGGTACTGACGAAGATGCTCTTATTTCTAATGCTTTTTCTGAAACTGCTCCAAACTCTGTTCTTGTTACAGGTTCAACAGATGCTATCTTTTCTTTTGGTGATGTAACTTCTGGGTCTTATAATATTAATTTCGACATGTATATTCCTGCAGGAAAAGCTGGATATTTTAACTTGGAGCATGTATTTGCTTCAGAATGGGGCCTAGAGGTTTACTATCATGCTGATGGCACAAGTAAGATTTCAGGTGGTGGACAAGAAATTACTGATGTAACTTTTACTCCAGACACTTGGTTCAATGTTTATATTGAAGTAAATTTGAATGATGATGTTTGTGTTATGTATATGGATGATGTTGATGTGATTACTTTCCAATGGAGTTTGAAAACTGATGGTACTGAAGGTACTAATCAATTAAGTGTTGCAGATATGTTTGCCGGTGCTGAAAATGGAGATTCTCCTGAGTATTATTTTGATAATTTTGCTTTTGCTTCTCTTTCTTCTGCTTTGACACCACCAACAGTTGAACTAAATATTGAAGAAATAAATGTTGCTATTGCTGATGGAATAGCTGTAACAGAGCAATTTAATATTGCTAATATTGGTGAACAAAATTTAGCTTATTATGCATATCCTACCTTTGATGTACCTGCAGCTTCTGGTTCAGGAACAGGAACAATGAGTTATTGTGGTGATTTTGATGCTGCTATTGGTAGTGATGCTGCCACCGTACGTAAAATTGCTGTCCTTTTTCAACCTTCAATGGTTAGTGATTATGTGGGTACCGAACTTACTTCGATAGAGTTTTATATGGCTGATAATGGATTAGACTTTCAGGTAAAAGTATGGGGTCCTGGCGAAACAACTACCCCTGGTCCTGGTGAAGAATTGTTATCTATGGATTTCACACCTACAGCTGGTCAATGGAATACTGCAGAATTAGCTGAAGGGATACTTTTAGATGGAAATCCAATTTGGATTGGTGTGGAATACTTCCAACCTGCCGGAATTTTTGCTTTTGGTTCTGATTCTGGCCCTGCAGTACCTGGTGTGAATTTTTCATCTACTGGTCCTGGATGGAGCGAATTGTCTTTAGATCGTAACTGGAATTTAAAAGGCCATGTTACTGGTGATCCATACAATACTTTCTTAGATGTTCCTGTAGATATGGGAATGGTTGCTCCAGGTAATAATGAAAATGTTACTGTTTTTATTGATCCAACAGGTTTAACTGGTGGCCAATATACAGGAGCTATTGTTGTAGCTACAAACGATCCTGTTACTAATTATGTAAATATTGATGTCACTCTGGATATTGTGACATCTGTTAATGATATTGATGCTCAGGATGCTGTTATGGTATACCCTAATCCTACTACTGATATGTTATTTTTAAAAGCAAATAGCATGATTAAAGAAGTGAAAATTAGTAATTACCTTGGTCAATTAGTTGAGTCTTTTAATTTTATTGGAGAAAATGCTAATATTAGTATTTCTGATTATGAAAACGGTGTATATTTTGTTGAAATAACTACTGTTAATGGAAAACACACTATAAAAATAATTAAGGAATAAATTAATATAAAATAAAAAAAAGGGGCTGTTTATTCTAATTAAACAGCCCCTTTTTTTTGCGAGAAATAATTCTATCTAAATTAGATGAATCAAAGTGGAGAAAGCTAATTGTAAGCAATCTTCAGTGCTCTTAATCAATCTCTTGTGTCACTAATTAGGTGTTGAATGGTTTGTGAATTATCATTAGATAATAGGATTTTATCTTTTGTAGCTTTTTCAAAATCAGAAAAATCAAATCCAGGAGAAACAGTGCAACCCATAAGAGCATAATTGCTTTCGTGGAGAAGCTCAGCCGCAAACCAAGTGTTTTTTGGAATTATACGCATGAGAGCCTCATCATTATCTAAGTCAGTTCCCAGTTTGAAGCTTTTCAATACTCTATTTTCAATATAATAGATGATAACAGGATCTCCTGCATAAAAATGCCAAAGCTCATCAGATTTTATTCTATGAAAACAGGATGAATCACCCTTCCCCAGTAAATAGTAAATAGCCGTTGAATAATTTCTGTCTCCACTAAAATGATTTCCTAATGCTTCTTGTTTTACTTTTTCTTGGTCTCTGTATGACTCCTTATAAAAGCCTCCTTCCGGATGAGGGATGAGCTTTAATTTGTGAATCCAGTAATGAGCGTTTTTCTTCATTATTCCACTCCTTCACGAACTTGTTTTGACTGCTTTGCTCCAAATAAATAAATCAGTCTTAAAGATAATACACTATTACGTTGATCACTACTTTGTATTCGGCCTTCCAAAGTAGTTAGTAAGTCTTCATCTTCTCCACTCCAAATAGAAGTTAGCGCATATTGATATCTTATATTAAGGTATATATTCTGCCATATTTGATGTTTAAAATCGGCTATCCAATCAAAATTATCTATACTATAATAGTGATCATTAATACTGTTTGAAACTGTTCTTCCGTTGACAATCCATTTTATCCTTACCAATCTGGAATAACTAAATCCGGTACTAATAATAAGGCCTTTTTTATCATGATAGCTAAAAAGCAAAGGAACTTCGGCATAATCAAGTCTGGTAAAATAGTAGGGTTTGGCGCTATCTGGATGTTGGCCGTAGAACTTTCGTGCACCTTTCTGCGAAAAAAGCATCTGAATATTTATCGAGAACATCTCATTAATAGGTATAATAGCCCCAGCTCCAATATTAAGCCCGGGTTTCTGAAATTTAAATAGGCCATTGTTTACCAAATCACCTTCTACTTTAGATATGTTTAAGCCAACAATAGCTTCCCCCATTATTCTTTGCGAAAAGACATTTGACAAACTGAAGCTATTAATAAGTAAGATTATAAAGAGTATTTTTTTAATCATATATTTTGTTTAAATCGTTTTTGTGAACATAACGCAAAAGTATGAAGTTTTGTATAAAGGCTCTGTGTTTTTGCAAAATAAAACACATGGCTTTAACACAAAAGAAATCATTTGGAATCGTAAATAAAATTTCCTATATTTGTTTAAGACGGAACGAACAATTGATGATTTATTATAAAATGAGAGAATTATTAATCCTATCTTGGTATTTATTTATAAATCTTTTTTTGTTTGAATCCTTAATCAGTTAATTTATATTAGATGAAACGAGCATGATAAGAATAATTATTAGCTAATAAAATAATTTATTAATCTTGCTGTTTCCATGTGATTGAACAACAAAAAACACTACACATGAGACATAAAATAATTGCAATAGATGATGAACAGAGTATTCGTTTCATTATTGAAAACACATTCAAGAAAGAAATTGATATTGCTACCTTTAAAAATGGCGAAGAAGCACTTATTTCGATGCAGTCAGGTGAAATTCCTGATTTGATAATATGCGATATTGAAATGCCGGTAATGAATGGTTTCGAGTTTATTAAACAAGTTAGAGCAAGTGGTTTTTTCGATGATATTCCACTTCTTATGCTCAGTGGTAAGGAAAATAGTGCCGATCGTATAAAGTGTTTTGACAGTGGTGCTGATGACTATATCATTAAGCCTTTTAATCCTAAAGAATTACTAGCTCGAGTTAGGAGGAGACTCTCATCTATTGATCTATATGCACAAAGAAAAGGCCATTAATAAAAACTCTTAATCATGACTGATATTGAAAAAGGCCAACTGCTCTATATAGGTAGAAACACGGAGACTATTAGTTTGCTTGAGGGAAACTCTGAAGTGATTCTAACAGTTAAAGAGAATGGTTTGGCTGCCATTAATTGGATTAATAATAATATTGAAGAATACGATAAATTAGATGCTATTTTGTGCTCCTTGAATATTAAGGGAATGAGTGCTTTTGCACTTCGAGACCACATGGCTTATAATAATTTATTAAGTAAAACCCCTTTTATTGTAGTTGCTAGAAAATTTGAATTTGCATCCAGAGAAAGAGCATATAAAGCAGATGTGGATGATTATTATTCTATGCCTTTAGATATTGATAAATTGAAAATGCGCGTCCGTTTTTTAAAGAAGTTTAAAGCTTCACATGGAAAACTAAAGCAAGAGATTGCGCTGAAGGATTTTGAAACACACCCTTATAAAACACCATTCCTAAAACGTACTTTTGATATTATAATGTCTGGTGGAGCTATTTTAGCATTATCACCTGTATTGCTTGCAACTATGATTGCTATTAGGCTAGAGAGTAAAGGGAAAGTATTTTATGCATCAAAAAGAGTAGGGGCAAACTTTTATGAGTTTGATTTTTATAAATTTAGATCCATGTATCCGGATGCCGATAAACGATTAAAGGATGTGGAACATTTGAACCAATATCAAGGTGACGATTTGGGAGATGAATGTCCGCGTTGTAAAGCCATGCCAAAAGGAGTATATTGTTCACCAGTGCTTAAAATGCCCGACGGTTCCAATCAGTGTGAATACTTTTATATCAAGAAAAAGAACTCAAAAGCAGCATTTCTTAAGATTGAGAACGATCCTCGAATTACAAAAGTGGGTAGGTTTATCAGAAATACCAGTATCGATGAACTACCTCAGTTAATAAATATTCTGAAAGGAGATATGTCGGTAGTTGGAAACAGACCATTGCCGGTTGGAGAAGCTAATGCTATCACTAAGTCGCGCTGGGCAAGAAGATTTAAAGCTGCGGCCGGTTTAACAGGCCTGTGGCAAGTAGAATTGCGTGGTAAGGATGGTGATATGTCTGAAGAAGAGCGGTTTGAATTGGACAATCAATATGCTGAAAATAATTCTTTTTGGGGTGACATTACATTGATATTTAGAACGTTAAAGATTTTTATTCAAAGAGGTAGTGTTTAGGCAAATTTTAAAAATAGTTATATCTTTGCTTAAGCTGTAATTAACATAGATTGTTAATTAAAACATTTGGGTCTTGTAAATATTATAAAGTCTGTTGAGTAGATTTGTTGTAATAAATAATGTAGAAAAATACAAAATGAAACAAATCAGAATAATGAGGATTATTAAAGGCATTCTAGTTATTGGAATGCTTTGCCTTTATTATGCTCCATCAAATTCATTTGCTCAAGGTACAGGAGAGTCAGTTGATTTAGATGATGGAGATTTCAATCCTTTAACAGATGATATCACAAAAAAGATTCCAACTTTAGAAATGCTAATAGACTCCGCTATTATTAATTCACACAGATTGAAATACTGGGATAAGGAGATCTCGAAAAAAGAATATGCTCTCAAGTCAACAAAGCGTGATTGGTCAAAAAACTTTATGCTAGGTGGAGAAGTAAAAGAAGGTTCATGGACTAGTTTGGTTTTTGTAGATAATCAGGATGGAACTCGGGTAGGGACTTTAGGTAATACTTCGCAATCCAGATATTCTATAGGATTAACTATGCGTGTCCCAATATTGTCGGTTTGGGATCGAGGAAATCAGATTAAATTGGGTAAAATGGATATCGAAAGTGTTATTGAAAAAAAGTTAGAAGATGAGAAAGCAATCAGGGCTGAAGTAATCAATTTATACAATGAATTGGTGATTCAGCAAAACATGATGATGTTAGATATTGATAATATTGAATTTGCAACTCTAACCGCTGAAATGGCTGATAAGCAGTTTGAGAATGGAGAAATCTCCTTGCCGGATTTGTCTAGAGTAAGAGATAATTTAGCAAGAGCTAGGTATAGATATGTTCGTACAAAACTGGGTTTTGTGAATGCCTATGTAATGCTACAAGAAACTACTGGGATTAAATTTAAAAATTTGAATAACTGGGAATAATGGATGTAATACAATTTCTTAAACTTCTTAAACGAAACATCATAATTATTGTGATGGTCCCAGCTATACTTGGCAGTTTAGTTTGGTATTCCACTAGGCATGAGGTTAAAAAGTATTCATCTTCAACGACCATATATACAGGAATAGGTTCGGGTTTAAGTCTTGAATCCCAATCATCAAGTCGGTTAGACTTTTTTGGTTCAAAAATGGAATTTGACAATATTATAAATATTTTCAAAGCTAGGAAAACACATGAAGAAATAGCATTGCGATTATTAGCACAGGGACTAATATTAAAGACTTGGGATCCTCAATACATTAGTCGTAAATCTTATCTGAAATTACACAAAAGTGCTCCTCAATATATCAAAGATTTAGTCGTCCAACCGGGAAATGATCATTCTTTTGAGAAATTATCGAATGCTCCCTTTGTTTTAAACGATACAAGTGTTTTAATAAATAAGAAAACTTTAATTTCAAACAAAAGACATACAGTAGAATATGGAGAAACTTTGTTTACCATATCAACAAAGTTCAATACACCAGTCAGCGATCTGATGAGTTGGAACGATATGGTAAGTACTCAGTTGGTACCAAACTCAAGTATCATTGTAAAGAAAATAGAGAAAGTAGTAGGATATACTGATGATGGCATTAAGGATACTATCGATTTATTTGTCCCTGATACTAATTTCTTTATAAAAGCTAACATTGATTCAACTTCTTTTGAAAGAACTGTACGTGCCCTTAAAGAATATGCAAATAAAAACGACACAAATTATATATATAAACTGCTTAATTATGGTAATCCGCATTATAGTATAAAAGCAATCTCTAAAATAAGACCAAAAAGGGTACAGGGCAGTGATTTAGTTAGTGTTACATTTGCCACTGATGATCCCGGAATTTGTAAACAAACACTAATTTTTACCATCTTTGCTTTTGAGTTAAACTACCGAAAGCTTAAGGAAAATCAAACAGATCATATTATTAAATATTTCGAAAAACG
>Ga0256826_1001193_pt1 | contig 16138 bp, 15 predicted proteins | sample CV79metaG_FD_185975 | JGI IMG/M metagenome (GOLD analysis project Ga0256826, IMG submission 185975) | Hydrothermal vent microbial communities from East Pacific Rise, Pacific Ocean - CV79 | ecosystem: Environmental > Aquatic > Marine > Hydrothermal vents | place: Pacific Ocean: East Pacific Rise...
TTTTTGTAACTAAATCAATAGTGTTTTTTTCTGTAACGGTTGGAATAAAGAAAAATAATGTAGAAATAATTAGTAGTGATACTAATATAACTGAAATTATAATTTTACTTTTTAAAAGTGTTTTTAGCATGCTTATCCTTAGATTAAGTCTATAAAGTCACTTTTGTAAATCAAAAGTTCTTTTGTTTTTTTATTATAAATAAATCTTTTATCTTCATTTTTAATTCTATCAAGAATTATACTTTTGATTTGAGTATCTGTTTTATTATGCTCTTTCATAAGTATGAAGAATTCTTTTATATTTAGTATATCAAAAGTTTCCTCTGACTTTGTAGGTTTATTGTCAATTTTATATATATTTTGCATTTCGTGATATGCTTGTTGTAACAGGGTAATTTCACTTTTAAAAACTTCTATAATTTTATTTTGATTCTTATCTAATCTTTTTATCTCTTGTTTATATTGTTTTTTCATCCATTTTATTGTTTTTTCTAACAATAAAATCTGTTCATCTTTAACTTTTATAATATCACTTGAATTATCTTGTACTATTGATTTAGTATGATTAGGAAGAGTTTTATTATCAATATAAACAAATGTTTTCCCATCTTCTTTTATAGATTCTAATTGATTTTTCTTAATACGATAATGTACCCCTTGAACAGAGATACCAAGTATTTTAGATGCTTCAGATGTAGAAACTAATTTTTTCATAATCTAAATATTATTTATCTTTACTATTAATTTTAATAACTGTGTGAACATTTCCTCTTGGATTAAAATCAGCAGTTAGTTTTATCCATTTTGGTTTTAGATTCTTTTTTAATACATCATAAATTTCATTTGCAGAATTTTCATGAGAAACATGTCTATTCATAAATGAATTTATATAAAGTTTTAAAGCTTTTAGCTCAATTACTTTTTTATTTGGTTTGTATTCTAATTTTATTGTTGCAAAATCAGGATAACCACTTCTTGGGCATAAACACATAAATTCTGGTAGTTCTATATCAATAATATAGTTTTTTTTATGCTCATTTGGCCAGTAGTTTTCTTTTTTGTTTATATCAAATTCTAATATCTCTTTTTGTCCATATTTCATTTTATTCCTTTATTTTTCTAATTCTTTTTTTATAATATTTGCAATACTTAAGCTATCAATCTTTAAAGACTCTTCAAGAAGTTTTGTATCTCCATGTTGTATATATAAATCTTCATATTCAAAAGATTTTATTTTAACATCTAAATTATGATCACTAATCATCTCTAATAATGCAGAACCTACTCCACCTTGCTTTTGACTATCGCTAAATATATACCATTTATTTGTACTTTTTGATAAATTGCATAGTAATTCTACATCAAGAGGTTTAACGAATCTTAAATCAACAATATTAACATCAATATTAAGATGCTCTGCTGTTTTAATAGCTTTTGAAACACCTGCTCCATAACCAATAAATGCAATTTTACTTTCACTTTGTTTTAATATTTCTGCTTTTCCTAAAATAAATGTACTTGATTGGTAATCAAGCACATCAAATGCTCCTCTTGGGTATCTTATTGCTAAAGGTGCATCAAAATCACAAGCAAATTCCAAGGCATACTCTAATGTTTTCATATCTCTTGGAGCCATAAGTGTCATATTTGGTAAAAACCTTAAAAAACTAATATCAAATTGTCCTTGATGAGTTTCACCATCAGCTCCTACAATTCCTGCTCGATCAATACAAAATGTAACTCCCAAATTCATCAAACAAACATCATGTATAATTTGATCAAATCCTCTTTGTAAAAAAGTAGAATATATAGTAACAAAAGGTTTAAATCCATCTTTTGCCATAGCTGCCATAGATGTAACTGCATGTTGTTCTGCAATAGCTACATCCCAAAATCTATTTGGAAACTCTTTCATAAGTAGGTCAATTCCTGTACCACTTGGCATTGCAGCTGTACATCCTACAATCTTTTCATCTTTTACTGCTAATTCATACAACTTATCACTAAATACTGCTGTTGCACTTTTTGCTCCAGTTTTTTTATAAAATTTACCAGTTTTAACATCAAATGGACTAACTCCATGCCAATGTTCATGATGACCTTCTGCTATTTTATAACCTTTACCTTTTACAGTTTTTGCATGAACTATTACTGGTTTATTAAGATTTTTAGCAAGCTCTAACGTTGAGATAATCTCTTGTATATTATGTCCATCAATTGGTCCAATATAATCTATTCCCATCTCTTCAAATAATATTCCTGGAGTAATAAGCTTAAGTGCTTCTTCCATCCTTTTAGCAATATAATCAGTACCTTTTGGCATATAGTTTTGTACAATATGATCAACTCTTTTTCTAAATCCTTGGTAAAAATCTCCAGCAAGTAATTTACTTAAATGTTTTGAAACAGCACCAATTGGTTTTGCTATACTCATCTCATTGTCATTTAAAATAATAACTACAGGTAGTTTTAAATCACCAAGTTCATTTAACGCTTCATAAATCATACCAGCCGTCATAGATCCATCACCAATCATTACGACTGGTACTTTCCCATTATCTTCTAATTTTGCAGCTTTTGCAGCTCCAACAGCTAAAGAAAGAGATGTTGAACTATGTCCTGCTACAAAATAGTCACTTTTAGATTCTTTTGGTTTAGTAAATCCACTAATTCCACCAAATTGTCTTAGTGTTTCAAACTCTTCCCATCTATTTGTAATAAGTTTATGAGGATAACATTGATGAGATACATCAAATATAAAAGGATCAAATTGGCTATCAAAAACTTTATGCATTCCAATAGTAAGTTCAACAGCACCTAGTGTTGAAGAAAAATGTCCTCCGTTTTTAGATACTACATCTATAATTCTATCTCTTATATCTTGTGCTAAAGTTTTTAACTCTTCATTGTTTTTATTTTTTATATCTATCATTTATCTTTCTTCCAACAAATCAACTTCCCAAAAGAAATCGATCCAATTTTTAGCTTCTCTTACTCTCATATCTGGCTGTATTAGGGCAGTTTCTTTATAAAATATTGTTGCTATTTTAAATTCACATTTAGGGTATTTTTTAGTTAAAATTTTGAGTATTTCTACCATACTTTCTCCACTATCAACAATATCATCGATTATTAAAATTTTATTTTTATTTTCTAAATTCGGAATATTAAATATTTCAAAAGTATCTAATTTTGTTGTATTATTATAATGTATTGAATTTAAACTATAAATATCTCTCATATCAAGTGCTTGGCTTAGCAAGTGTCCTAAAACTAATCCACCTCTAGCAATACAAACCATCGCATCAGGGTTGTATTGTTTAATTTGAGGTAGTAATACCTTACAATCAGCTAAACAATTTTCATATGAATAATATAGTTTTTGCATAATACCCTAACAATCTAACTTAAAAATAATCATTTATAAATCTATTTCTGATCTTCTAATATCTTAGATAAGATTTCAAATACTTTTGTATTTTGTTCATCTCTTCCAATAGTTATTCGAATTGCATTAAATCCATATCCAGTCATATCTCTTACAATTACACCTTTTTGAAGTAATTCTTGTGCAATATCTTTAGAGATATAATCACCTAAATACATTGTAATAAAATTTGTATATGAAGGGATATATTTAAATCCTTTTTGTATTGCAAATTGCTCATATCTTTTCATTTGCTCAAAGTTCTTAACAATACATTCTTCTACAAACTCTTCATCTTTAAGTGCTTCAATTGCACTTGCTAGTGTAAGAGTAGTAATATTAAAAGGTGGTCTTAGTTTGTAAAGATTATTTATAATAGATGGGCTTGCTATCCCATATCCTACTCTCATACCACCAAGGGCATAAGCTTTAGAAAATGTTCCAAGATAAATAACATTAGAATACTTAGCAATAACTTCACTAGGAATAATTGCTTTTGCTCCATCTTTATATGAAGCAAACTCTTGATATGCACCATCTAGAACTACTAGCGTATTTTCATCAACTTCATCTAAAAACTTATAAACATCTGCGGCATCTAAACATTCACCTAATGGATTATTTGGTAAACATAAGAAGATTAAATCTGCACCTTTTTGTTTATATATCTCTCTAAACTCATCTAAATTATGCTCATCCGAAGGAGTTTTTAAAATATTTGCACCAGTTTGTTTTCCATAGATTTCATACATAGCAAAAGTAGTTTTTGCCATAAGAATATTTGAGTTTGTATTACATTTTGCATGTACACAAAATTCAATAACTTGATCAGATCCTGCACCAATAATTACATTGTCTTCATTTACATTAAACTTTGTACTTAACGCTTCTTTTAACTCATACATTGAATCGTCAGGATAAACAAAAGCACTTGAAGATACTTCTTCTAATCTTTTTACTACTTTTGGACTAGTTCCGTATGGATTTTCATTTGAAGCTAATTTTATAATATCTTCATTTCTAACACCATATTCTCTTACAACTAACTCAATAGGCTTTCCCGCTTCATAAGTTTTTACATCATCTAAAACACTATTAAATGTCATCTTCTTCCCTTATATACGACCCTAAGAATTTTATCTCTTCTTTATGTTCATCAAAAATATTTGATACTTTTTCATCATCTTTATGAGCATTGAACTCTAAAAAGAATGTTGATTGCCCTTCTACTATGTGTGATTTTATTTTTGTAAGATTTACACCTTTTTGGTCAAAATCATTTAAAAACTTCACTAAAGCTCCAGCTTCATTTTTTAATTTTACTAAAATAGATGTTTTATCATCTCCACTTTGTCCATTTTCAAAATCAGAAACAATTAAAAATCTTGTACGATTATTCCCTTTATCTTCAATATTTTTAAATAATATAGGAAGATTATAAAGTTTTGCACCCACATGTGAACAAATTGCAGCAGAACCCTCTTCACTCATAGCAATTTTAGCTGCTTTTGCTGTGCTTTCTACTGGAATATATTCAATATTATCAAGTCCTAAATCTTCTAAAAATCTATGGCATTGATCAAAAGCTATATCTTTTGAATATATTCTTTTTATATTTTTTACATTGTCACAAGTTGTTGCTAATGTATGATGAATATCCACCATTACTTCGGCTATTATTTTAAGATCATATTCCCCAAGACAAGTAAGTGTATCACTAACTATTCCATTGCTAGAATTTTCAATTGGAATTACACCAAATTTTGCTTTTTTATTAGATACTTCTCTAAATACACTTCTAATGGATGCCATTGGTAAATATGCACTCATAGCACCAAATCTACTCTCAGCTGCTTGATGTGTAAAACTACCTTCAGGTCCAAGATATGCGATATTTTCAGGTAATTCAAGATTTCTTGAAATAGCAAATATTTCTAAAAAAAGGGCTTCAATAGCAACTCTATTTAATGATCCATTTTGTTCAATTGAAAGTTTAGTTAATCTATCAATAATAGCTTTTTCCCTCTCAGGTCTATATATAGCTCCACCACTAACAGCTTTTAGTTCACCAACTTTATGAACAGTTTGCATTCTTTTATTTAATAGTTTTAAGACTTCATTATCAATATTGTCTAATGTATCTCTTAATTCTTGTAGTCCTGCTTCATTGTTTTGCATATTTGACCTTTAGTTTTTTAGTAAATCTTCTTCATTGGCAATTAAATCCTCAAAAGTTTCTCTTCTTCTAATTAATCTATCTTCTCCATCTTCAATTGCAATTTCTGCAACTTTTCCTCTTGTATTATAGTTACTTGCCATCGTAAATCCATAAGCTCCAGCACTATAAATAGCCATTAAATCATTATGTTCACATAAAGGTAATTCAATATCTTTTGCGAAGAAATCTCCACTTTCACATACTGGTCCAACAACATTACATGAACTTGTATTTTCACTTTTTCCCAATACTTCAATCTTATGATAAGCATCATAAAGAGATGGTCTAATTAAATCATTCATAGCACCATCAACAATAACAAATCTTTTTGTACCATTTACTTTTTCATATAAAACTTTTGTTACAAATATTCCTGAATTTCCTACTATAAATCTTCCAGGTTCACATACAACAGTAATATCAATACCAAATAGTGCTTCAAGAATAGCTTGTGCATACTCATTTGTATCGATTAAAGTTTCATTGTCATAAACAATTCCAAGTCCACCACCTACATCAAAAAAGCTAAGTTCAATTTTAAGTGCTGATTTAAGATTTCTTACTAAGTCTGCAACTATATTTATAGATTCTTTTATAGGGTCAAGTTCAGTTAACTGACTTCCAATATGACAATGAACCCCTACTGGGTCTAAGTTATCACTTTGTTTTGCAAAAATATACATTCTTTTTGCTGTATCTAAATCTACACCAAATTTATTTTCATGTAATCCTGTAGAGATATAAGGATGTGTTTTTGGATCTACATTTGGATTTACTCTTATAGAAATTCTAGCACACACATCAAGCTCTTTAGCCATAAGGTCAACTCTTTTAAGTTCAGCTTCGCTTTCTACATTTATCATTAAAATATCAAACTGTAAAGCTTGTCTTATCTCATCATCAGTTTTTCCAACACCAGAAAATATAATCTTATATTTTGCAATACCAACTTTTAAAGCTCTTTTTACTTCTCCAATAGATACACAATCAGCACCTGCTCCTTGGTCACCTAAATGTTTTACAACTGAAAGATTTGAGTTTGCCTTAACTGCATAAGATATTAAAGATTTTCTTGCTTTAAAAGCACCTTTTAATTCTTGATATTGTTTTGTAATATAATCAAAATCATATACATAATATGGTGTTTGATATTTATTTGCTAATTCTTTGAAATTTGTGTTCATTTATCTCTTGCCTTATATTTATTAATAATAACTATAATAGCCAAAGTTCAGTAATAATATGTTTAAGAGATTAAGTTAGTACTTTTACCATATCATCGATACTTATCATACCACTTTTTATAATTGTAGCTCGATATCCACCAATATATTTTAAAGCACTCATCATATCTACTTTTAGTAGTCTTGAAAGGTATTTACAAGGTGGACAAGTTCGTACTATTTTAAAAACAGCATTTCCTATTTGAAATTCTTTATTTTTAAGTTTTTCATAGTCTAAATTTTTAATTACAAGATTTCTTCTTAAATCTAAAAAGTCAAGATTTGTATCAATTATATTATTACATTCTTGCAAACTTTCATAAGCAATTATACTGATTTCTCTTACATTTTGATTTACTTGGGATATATTAAAAGTACCCTCTTTATAGTAGTATCTATCACCTACTATTCCCTTATTTTCTTCTACATTTGCACTAAGTACATAGCTTAATTTTTCTTTAGCATTTCTACCTATTATGATATGTTCTAAAGTCATATTTTAGTGATATTGTTTTAATATTTGATTGTGTAATGATGCAAATTGAAGTGGGTCTACTGTTACATTATAAAGTCTATTTGCATAGTGTAAATGTGGTCCAGTTATTCGTCCACTTACTCCTGAATATCCTAGTAAATCACCTTTTTTTACTTTTTGATTTTCTTTTACACTAAACTTACTCATATGACAATAATATGTATAAGCCCCTCTTCCATGATTTATATATATTACATTTCCAAGGTAAAATCTATTCATAGTAAGAGCTATTATTCCATCATTTGCTGCATATATAGCAGAGCCTACTTTAGCTCTAAAATCTGTACCACTATGGTATGATTTTGCTTTACCATTATATATTCTTGCATTTCCAAAAGACGATGTTATTTTACTAGACATTGGCATGGTAAATGTTGATTTATTTATATAGTTGGTAGAATCTACAACTGAATAAACTTCCTTAAATACTTTTGAATACTCTTTTGCACTTCTTGATTTATTTTTACTAGAAAGTGTAACTTTACCTTTTGGTACAGTTATAATCTCATTTTGTTTATATTTACCATCAACAATATTTATAGCAAAATTCTTTTTTATAACTTTTCCATCAACTTTATATTTTACTTGAACATTCTCTTTTTGTTTTTTTGCATGATAATTTACAGGTAAAAAAACTTCATATTTTTTGGTATTTCCACCTATTGTAAACATTTGATAAGTTTTATTCATAAATATAGCATTTGGAGCATGGGAAAGTTTTAAATCAGACTGCAAAACAATAGCAAAAGTGGTACCATGTTTTATATTTGTATGAGAAAGAGATATATCAACTTTAGAAAATAAAGCCGTTAAAAGAATAAAAAGAAAGAAAAGTATTTTCATAAAAGTTAAAAGTAATCACAAAACACACCAAACCAATAAAAATAGGTTTAGTGCGTTAGATTTTGTTCAAAATCAAGGAGAAGATTAAATTTACACTAGGAGCCTACATTAGTAGGTGACTATTGTAAATTTTATCTTAGACGCAGAGTTTGAGCAAAAGATAATGCAATAAACCTATTTTTCGCCATTCCATGCTATGTGTTGTTTACCCTCTTCGTTGAAATCAACTGCTGGCATACCCATAAGATTATATCCACCATCAACATAATGAATCTCACCAGTAACTGCACTTGATAAATCAGAAAGTAAATACATACCAGAGTTACCAACTTCAGTTGTTGTAACATTTTTCTTCATAGGAGAGTGAGCTTCATTCCATTTAAGCATAAATCTAAACTCACCAATTCCAGCAGCAGCAAGAGTTTTAATAGGTCCAGCAGATATAGCATTTACCCTAATTCCATCTTTTCCTAAATCTTCTGCCATATATTTAACAGTCATCTCTAATGCTGCTTTTGCAACACCCATTAAGTTATAGTTAGGGATATATTTAACACCTCCAAAGTATGAAAGTGTAAGTACACTTGAATTATCACTCATAATTGGTTTAAGAGCTTGTGTTACTTCGATTAAAGAGTAAACAGATACATTCATAGCAACTTCAAAAGCACTTTTTGTAATATCTGTAAATCTACCACTTAAACCATCTTTTGGAGCAAATGCAATTGAGTGAACAATAAAGTCAATTTTTCCCATATCTTTTTCTAAAGATTTTACTAAAGCAGCTATTTCATCAGGATTTGAAACATCACAAGGATATACATAATCACCAAATCCAAATTCTTGGGCAATTGGCTCAACTCTTTTCTTTAAAGAGTCATTTAAATATGTAAATGCAATAGTTGCACCTTGAAGGGCACATTGTTTTGCTATACCATATGCGATAGACTTATTGTTTGCTACACCTAAAATTACACCTTTTTTTCCGTTCATTACCATCTTAATTCTCCTATTATTTATATTTTATTATGCTTTTGCAGTTGTACTTATCATATCTTTAAAGTCATCTTCTTTCCAAGAAGAAGTTCCTATTAAAGTACCATCTACATTTTTAATACTTAAAATTTCTGCTAAATTTGAGCTCTTAACACTTCCACCGTATAAAAGTGGTTTTTGTAGTTTTTTCTTAAGTTTTTTATGTATAGTTTCTATATCTTCACTACTAGGTACTAGTCCAGTTCCAATCGCCCATACAGGTTCATATGCGATTATTACATTATCATATTCTAAATCTATACCATCGAATTGGTCAAAAACATACTCTAAAGTTTGAGATATCCCTTGCTCTTTTACTTCTAAAGGCTCACCTACACAATATACAATTTTATACCCAAGTGCTTTATAATAATTGTATTTTAAAGTTATATCTTTTTGAGATTCTCCAAGATTGTGTCTTCTTTCACTATGACCTATTAAAATAGTTTTTATTTTAAATTCATCAAGTTGTTCAGTCCCTATTTCACCAGTATAAGAACCATTTTTTACATAATATGCATTTTGCGCTCCAACACTTAAGTTTGAAACTGTATCAAACTCATCAAGTGCTGTTGCTGTTGGAAATATTATAACTTCATTGTCAATATTATTTTGTTCTAAAAAACTATTTACATTAATAATAAATTCTTTTGTACTTTTTCTAGTATGATTTGTTTTAAAATTACTAGCAATTATTTTTTTCATAATTATTTCCTTATTATTTTATATTTGACATTTTAACATAAAGTTTTAAAATATCAACAACCTTTGAAGCATAGCCCCATTCATTGTCATACCAAACTATTAGTTTTATCATTTTATTTAATTTTACATCTGTAAACCTATGATCTAAAATAGTTGTATACTCACTTTTTTTAAAATCACTTGATACTAAAGCTTCACTGTTATTTAAAAATACTTTAAAAGTTTGATTTTTTTCATACTCATTACAAATATTTATGAGCTCTTCTTTTGTACAGTTTTGTTTTACATTTAAAGCTACATTTATTACTCCAACTGTATCAGTTGGAACTCTTAAAGATGATGATGAAAAGATATTTGAATTTATATTTTTCATCAAATAAGAACATGCTTCTACTGTAGTTGTTTTACTTGGGATAATATTTTGTGTTGAGGATCTTCCAAATTCAAAGTTACAATTTACATCTCTATTTTTACTAGCTAAACAACTTCCATCAAGAACTTTTTGGTGATTTAACAGTGGATGAATAGTTGTAATATCTCCAAATTCTATCTCTTTTTTTTCATCGATTAGTTTTAGTAAAGGAAGTAGGGCAGTTGCATTACAAGAGCTTGTAGATATAACTTTATGATTTTTGATATTTAAATCATCTTCATTTACACCTAATATAACATTTATATCTGCATCTTTTTTAGGATGTGTTAAAAATATAGCTTTTAAATCTAAAGTTTTTAGTTTTACTGTATTTGTAGTAGTTCCACTTGCATCAATTACTATATCAATATCTAATCTTTTAAAATCAATATCTTCTAAAGAATTATGATTTAATATTTCTATATTATTGCTTTTATTTGAAATAAAATTATTTGATACTTTAAATTTATCTTCAAAAGTACCATAAGTAGAGTCATAATTTATACTATAAGCAATATTATCAATATTTTGATTTAATTCATTTATGGCAATTATTTGTAAAGAGTTTGAAGAGTTTGCAATTCTTAAAATTGCTTTTCCTATTCTTCCAACTCCATTTAAGAGAATTCTCATATAAAGGGGCTTATTCCTCTATAACTAGTGCTTTTACACCTGGAAGTATTTTACCTTCAATAAGTTCTAAAGAAGCTCCACCACCAGTACTAATAAAGCTCATCTCATCTTCATCGTCAGTTCTTCTAACTAAATCAGCAGTATCTCCACCACCTACAACAGTTGTAGCATATGAAGATGCAACTGCATGAGAAAGTTTAGTTGAACCACGAGCGAATTTTTCCATTTCGTAAACACCCATTGGGCCATTCCATAAAATGGTATGAGCATCTTCTAACGCTTGAGCAAAAAGAAGTGAAGAAGCAGGTCCAATATCTAGACCCATCCAATCTTTTGGAATCTCTTGAATTGTAACAGCTTTTGCAAATGCATCTGCATCAAATTCTTCAGCTACAATTACATCAACAGGTAAGTAAAACTTAACACCAAGTTCATTTGCTTCTTTCATAATTTTTAAAGCTTCAGGGACTAATTCTTCTTCAACTAGAGAGTTTCCAACTTCATGACCTAGAGCTTTAAGGAAAGTAAAGGCCATTCCACCACCAATAATAATTTTATCAACTTTTGGTACAAGATTATAAAGTGCTTCTAATTTACCAGAAACTTTAGAACCACCTACAATTGATACAAATGGTCTTTTTGGTTCTTCAATAATATGATAGAAAAATTTAATCTCTTTAGCAAGTAAAAAACCTGCTGCTTTTGAATTGATATCAAAATGTTGTGCAATACCTTCAACTGAGGCATGAGCTCTATGAGATACTCCAAAAGCATCATTGATAAATATATCCGCTAAAGATGCTAGAGTTTTTGAAAGTTTGGGATCATTTTTAGTTTCCCCATCCTCAAATCTCATATTTTCTAAAAGCATAATTTCACCATTTTGTAAATTTTTTGCCATAGCAATAGTCTCATCACAAATAACATTTGGTGCTAATTTTACCTCTTCTTTTAAAAGTTTATGAAGTCTTTTTGCAACTGGTTTTAAGGAAAATTTATCTTCAAAACCATTTTTAGGTCTTCCAAAGTGAGATGCAATTATTACTGCACAATCATTGTCTAAACAGTACTTAATAGTATTTAATGCTGATTTAATTCTTCTATCATCAGTAATACTTCCAAAATCATCTACTGGTACATTAAAATCACATCTAATAAAAACTTTTTTATTAGCAATATCTAGTTTGTTTATCTCTTGAAGTTTCAATTCATAGTCCCTTGTTGTTTAATATGTATTATTCTACTATAAATTTCATGAGGACTTGGTAAAGTGTAAAGAGATAAGTTTTTCTAAGACAATTAATACATCATCTTCATCACTTAAAGACTGCACAATAGTATGAATACAAGCTTGATATGGATCAAAGCCTTTTACAATTAACTTTGCACAATATACAAGTAATCTAGTTGAAACTGCTTCAGCTATATCTGTATCACTTAGGTTTCTAATTTCACTAGCAATTGATACTAATTTTAAAGCTGTTGCATCATCAACACTACTTTCTTTTCTAATAATCTCTTTTTCAATCTCTTCTTTTGGGTAGTTAAATTCTAAAGATATAAATCTTTGTTTTGTACTTGGTTTCATCCCTTTTAAAACATTTTGATATCCTGGATTATATGAAACTACAAGCATAAAGTCCCGATGTGCTTGGATCACTTCACCAGTCCTATCAATTGGTAAAATTCTTCTATAATCAGCTAAAGAATGAAGTACTACTGTAGTATCTTTTCTAGCTTCAATAATCTCATCTAAATAACAAATTCCACCCTCTCTTACTGCTTTAGTTAAAGGTCCATCCATCCAAAATGTTCCATTTTCATCTATTAAATGACGCCCTACTAAATCTGCTGCACTTAAATCATCATGACAAACTACAGTATAAACTTTTCTATTTAACTTTTCACCCATATGTTCAATAAATCTAGTCTTTCCACATCCGGTAGGCCCTTTTATAAGAACTGGTAAATTCATAGAAGCTGATGCTTCAAATAGTTCTACTTCATTTCCTTGTGGTAAATAATATGTATCTGACATCTTTTTTCCTTTATTTTGTTAAATTTATATACACTTCGGGTATAACTTTTGGTAAATTTCTACCATCTCTTACAATTGCAAAACCATTTCTACCAAATAAATATGATAAATAATCTTTAGCATCAAGATCAATAGTTATACAAAAAGGAGTTATTCCCTTTTTCTTTACTTCTTCTATTGCTTTTTTTGTATCTTCTATTCCATATCTTCCATCATATCTATCTTCATCATTTGGTTTTCCGTCACTAATTATCAATAAAAGCTTATTTGAACTTTGTTGTTTATCTAAAATTTTAGCAGACTCTCTAATAGCTGCACCCAACCTTGTATAATAATATGGTTGCATACTATCAATTCTACCTCTTATTAAATCACTATATTTATCTTTAAAGTTTTTAATAATATTAAAATAGACTTTTTTATTTTGTAAAGATGAAAAAGAGTATATTGCAAAGTTATCATTTAGTTTTTCTAAAGCTTCAGAAAACACCATCAATCCATCTTTAATAACATCTATTATTCTTACATCTTGAGTAATTCCACCTTCAGTTGAAAGTGATACATCTGCTAAAATAAGAGTTGACATATCTCTTAATCTTTTTTCATAAGTTGTATAAAATTTTTGATGGTGCATTGATCTATTTTGTTGCCCAATATATTCTATCCATGTATCCATATTTATCTCATCACCATATGGTAATTTATCATTTTTGATTCTATTTAATTCAAGTAAATCCAACTCTCCTTGAATCTTTTTAACTGCTTTTTTTAATCTACTAGGAAGTTCTAACGGGATTACATTTAATGTTACTTGTGGTTTTATCCTCACATAGTTTTTTAAATACTTATCTTTTCTATAATCCCACTCATCTATTAAATGCCCTTTTCCTAAAGGATATATTTCAGTCATATCAACTTCAAGGTCTAAGTCCATTTTAATTCTTGAAGATAAATTTGCTTGCTTTTTCCCTATAGTTATTTCATCTAAATCTTCTGCATGATATAGAGCATCTTCATCAAAACTATCATCTTCCATTCTATCAACATTTACTTGTTCAAATATACTCAGTAAAGATTCGGGTAAAAATGCCAAGAATCCATCTGTTTCTTTTGTATCATCTATTTGATTTGTTTTTTTCTTCATCTCTAAAGTATCAGTTTTATCATCATCTTTTGATCTATTTAACTCTTCTTCATCATCACTATTTAAAGATGCTGTATTTGTTAACTCTTTTGGATATACCCATAGTGGGTTTGGATAATCATTTATTAAATCTTCGTTATTTGTTGTATCTAAAGATTTAAGAAATGATAATTGTGGAAAATTATTTGCTAAATAATTATTTGCATTATTAAAAAACACTTCAAATCCTGCATATTTATTTATAAGATAATTTTGTGCTTTTGTATTTTCTTCTATTATATTATTTGAATTTACATCAACATTTACAATCATAGCAATAAGCCAATAGTATAACATCTCATTATCTTCTTTTGATGGAAAATAAGCAAATGATGCTGGTAAATAAATAGATTTTTCATCACTCCATGTAAGAAAAAATTCTTTTCCTAAAAATGAAACTTTTTGAAGTAGTGTTCTTGTAGTATCTACATATCTTTTATCTGTAACATGTAGTTCTTTAGCTTGTTCACCACCTAAAAGATGGTGAAAAATATTAAGTGAAGTAGAAATATTGGTAAAATACACTCTTTCATTTTCATAAAATTTATGTACTTTTTTGTTTAAAAATTTATCCCAAACTTTACCAATACTCTCTTCAAATTCAAGCCAATAATTAATCATTTAAAAATTTATGCTTCTTCTTTTACGAAAAAACTTGTAAAGTATGTAATAAGTCCAGCAAATACAAGTAAACCAAAAGCTGCTCTAATTGTAAATATTCCTGAAATAGATTCAGCAGAATCCATAAAACTCATTAAATCTGTACCAACTCGCATATCAAGTATTTGTGAAATTCCTGCAGCCGTTAAAGCTAAAGTAAGTCCTAACATACCAATATTCATCATCCAAAATGAAGCTAATTCTCTTTTTTGAGCTTTCTTACAATTTCCATGAGGTCTACCTCTTAAAATCGGCATAGCATAAGATATGATTGTAAATATAATCATAATATAAGCACCATAAAAAGATAAGTGACCATGAGCAGCAGTAAGTTGTGTACCATGAGTATACATATTTATAGGTGCAAGTGTATGCATGAATCCCCAAACACCAGCTCCTAAGAATGCCATTACTGCAGTTCCCTTAGCCCATGTAAGTGCCATCTCATTATCATGTTGTATTTTTCTATTTTTTGTCATAGTATATGCAAATAATATCATTAAGAAAAATGGTAAAGGTTCAACAGCAGAAGATATAGATCCAATCCATAACCAATACTCAGGTGCTCCCATATAGAAGAAGTGATGACCTGTACCTAAAATACCAGAAACCATAGTCATAGCAATAATTAAATATAACCATTTATCAATATGTTCTCTATCTACTCCTGTTACTTTAATAAGTACAAACGCTAAAATAGCTCCAAGAATTAATTCCCATGTAGCTTCAACCCATAAGTGAACAGTAAACCACCATAAAAATTTATCTAATATAAGGTTTTCTGGAAGATAAAATGCAAACAAAAAGAATATTGCAAGACCAAATAATCCTGAAAGTAAAACAGTTGTAATAACAGTTCTTCTACCTTTTAAAACAGTCATTGCTGTATTTAAAATATAAGAAAGTACAACTATAACAATACCAACTTTTGTAGGTAATGGTTGTTCTAAGAACTCTCTACCCATAGTAGGAAGTAAGTTATTAAATGTAAGCTCTGTTAGTTGAGCATAAGGAACAAATAAATAACCTAATATTGTAGCAACACCAGCTGCTGCAAATACCCAAAAAGTGATAATTGCTAACTTTGGACTCCAAAGTTCTCTTTCTGTTTCTTCTGGTATTAAATAATATGTAGCACCCATAAATCCAAATAATATTAAAACAATTAATAGATTTGTATGAACCATTCTTAATACATTAAAAGGTATTAATGGGAATAAAAAATC
>Ga0256826_1001197_pt1 | contig 16127 bp, 16 predicted proteins | sample CV79metaG_FD_185975 | JGI IMG/M metagenome (GOLD analysis project Ga0256826, IMG submission 185975) | Hydrothermal vent microbial communities from East Pacific Rise, Pacific Ocean - CV79 | ecosystem: Environmental > Aquatic > Marine > Hydrothermal vents | place: Pacific Ocean: East Pacific Rise...
ATTGGTGCAGGTATTGCTGGATGCTCTTCTGCTTATTTTTTAAAACAGCGTGGTTTAGATGTTTTGGTTATTGACCGTGCAGGAGTTGCTGCTATGGGTGGCTCTTCGGCAGCAGGGGCATTTGTTTCGCCTAAAATTGGTAAAGGTTCGGTATTACAATCTTTAACCAATGAAGCTTTTGAGTTTGCAAAAAGTTTTTATAGTGAACATTTTCCACAACATTTTAAACAGACAGGAATTATTCGTATTCCAAAAGATAAAGAGGATGCTCAAAAATTTTCAGAGTATGAAGAGTTTAATGACTCTAAACGAGAGTGGCTTAATGAAGAGAGCTTAGAAAATATTGGTATTAAAAAAGCTTATGATAGTTTTCTCTTTAATGAAGCAGGAGTTTGTGATGCACCCCAAATATGTAAAGCATTTTTAGATGGAATTGATTATGAGCAGTATGAAGCAAAAAGTCTGATTTATGAAGATGATTTATGGAATATTGGTAATTTTAGAGCTAAAAAACTTGTTTTAGCAACAGGTTATGAGAATAAATTTTTTGATATGCGATATATGGGGGTGAAAGGGACATGGGGAAGCCGTGGAGATTATGAAACTTCACTAGATTTAGATATATCGATGCACAAAAAAATTTCTATCTCTGCGAATATAGATGGTATTGTAAAAATTGGAGCAACTCATGAAAAAGGTGTTGATGTTTGTGTTAGTTGTAGTGGAAAACCACTAAAGGGGCTTTTTAATGTAGCTTCGCAGATGGTTGATACTTCAGATTTTAAGTTGAAAGAGACTTTTTGTGGGATGAGGTCTGGTTCTAAAGACTATTTCCCTCTTTTAGGTTCTGTTATCTCTGTTCATGAGATGTTGGATAAGTATCCAAAACTACCAAAAGGTCAAAAGTTAAAAGAAGTACCAAAAAAGATGGAAAATTTATATATTTGTAATGGTTTAGGAGGTAGAGGTTTTGTCTTTGCACCACTTATGGGAAAGATGTTGGCAGATAATATTGTAGATGGTAAAGAGATAGATAAACGTGTTAACCCAGACAGACTTTTTTTAAAGTGGTGTCGAAAATCAAAAGATTTGGAGAGTTATAGATAATGGCAGTAGAAGATAGAGAGAGATGGGATAAAAAGTATAAGAATAATCATCCTATAGCAACAAAAATAGCAAAGGTAGTAGAAAACTACTACTCTTTAGCAGAAGGAAAAGAGGCTTTAGATATAGCTTGTGGAACAGGAAGAAATGCAAAATTTTTAGCTGGTAAAGGTTTTAATGTTGATGCTTTAGATATTAGTCCCGTAGCCTTAGAGAACTTAAAAAATATAGAGAATATTAACCCTAAAGAGGTAGATTTTGATACTTATATTTTAGAAGAGAATAGTTATGATTTGATTGTCTGCACCTACTATCTAAATCGTTCTCTCTTTCCACAGATTGAAAAAGCTCTTAAAAAAGGTGGAATTTTTATATTTGAAACATTTATGCACCACCCTGATAATACAAAAGTTCCATCAAATAGGAGCTTTTTATTAGAAGATGGGGAGTTAGAGAGGGAATTTTCTAAAAGTTATGAGATTTTATATTTAGATAGTTTTATGGATATTATAAGTTGTGGAGATAAAGCGATGAAAGCCTTTATCGTTGTCAAAAAGTAGGGTCGGTTTACCGACCTTTATTAGAGTAAGGTTTATCTTTGTTGTTCAATAAACTCTCTACATGAGATACAGTGTTCTGCAAATATTTTTACTTTTAATCGTTCTATATTAATATTCTCTTCACACAGTTTACATACTCCATAACCACCAATTTCAATTTGATTTAAACTTCTATTTATCTGTTTTAATGTCTTTATCTGCTCATAGATAATAGCATTACTTGTATTGGCTTCTAATGCTTGAGATGCGTAATCTCCTTCATCTTTTAAGTTATTGTGGGCGTTGGAATTTAATTCTGAAGAGGTAATATTTAGGTTTTTTTGAATTTGAATTCTTTTAGCCTCCAATTTGGTTTGAAAAAAAAGTAGTTCATCTTTTGTTAAAGCATTGTGATTATAGTAATTTTTATTTAGTGCTTTTGTCATTATATATTTTCCTGTTATTAATTTTTATTATTCTAGGAAAAAAAAGATAACAAGTAAAGAAATTTAGGGGGTTTCTATGTTACTAGAGTAGAAGTGAAAGTAGCATGTCATTAATTTCCACAGATAGGAGTACAAAGAGTAGATTATAGACTTTTTATGTTTTAATTAATTAAAATAATTAATATTTTAATTTTATAAAAATATATATATTTGATTGCTAAAGTAGCTTTAAAGCACTATTTTCTAAGGCTATTTTAGCAAATAGCTCTCTTACTTTTTAGCTTTTTTTAAATAGTTGTGGTGACATATAGGACAGTCAACAACAGCATCGCCCTTCATGGACATTTTTTGAATTTTAGGTGAAAGTTTAAACTCTGCTGAACAGTTATGGCAAACAACAGTTTGTGAACCAACGCGTTGATTATTGTCAGTAGTTAAGGTTCGAAATTTATTTTCTTCTACTTTAACAGGGTTTTGTTCTGACTTTTCTGCTGCACAACCAGCAAAAGTGATAAGTGTTAGCGTTGTAAAAAGAAGAGCGATAAGTGTTGTTTTCATTCTAAGTACCTTTTTTGTATATTTAATAACTAATAATTATATACTTTATCATCTAAATTTAACATAAATCATAAAATAATATTTTTATTTATACAAAAATAAAAAAAAATAACTAAATTTAAAAAAAGACATAAAAAAGACATATTTTTATATTATACTCCTCTTAAGAAAAAAGTTAAAGGATAAAAAAATGAAAAAAAGTTTAATATTAGCAAGTTTATTATTCAGTGTAAGTACAACAACCGTTATGGCAACAGCAGGTGGAGAGCTGATTACCAATGGAAGTTTTGAAAAATTTAATGTAGATAAAGATCATGGGAAATGGAAACTTGTTCAGTTTGATAACTGGAGTGGAAATGGAGAAGTTTGGAATAATGAAATGGGTAGAGCTTCAACAAAAGGAAGCTATAAAGCAGAGCTTGATGTGGGTCGTAAAAATGTAGACAGTTTAGAGCAGACCATTACAACTGTGAGCGGAGAGAAATATACTTTAAGTTTGGATGCTTATGCACGTAAAGCAGGAACATCTGATTTTGAACTTTTGGTTGATGGTCAAGTTATATCAACACTTACACCTTCTAAATATTGGAACAAATATGGTATTGAATTTACAGGAAATGGTTCAGCTCAAACAATTACAATTAGAGAAGTGGCAGGTCAAGATGATGGACGAGGTGCTGTAATTGATAATATTTCTGTTCAAAGTGAGTTTTCATTAGACCAATTAAAGGCACAAGATAGAGCATTGGTCGAGATTATTGAACCAACTGGTTTAGCACAAATTAAAGAGGTAATTAGTAATGATACCTACTTGAATGCTAAAGTTTCTGCAGAAGATATTGAAAAAGCAAAAGATGCTACAACTCGAATGAATGAGCTTATTTTTGAGGCAGTAAATGTTAATGGTTTAGCAAATGATGGTGTTATTTCTATTTCAGATACAATGGAAATAAATTTATATTTGGTTGAAAAATATGCTAATGAGTGGGCAACATTAAGAGCTGATTATCAAAAAATAGAGAAGAGAGGTCGTATTACAGCACTTAATACCAATGCTGTTAGAAATGTATGGGGAAAAATTTATAATTTAGGTTTTGAGAGTACAAGTAATGGTAGAAACACAACAGATATTGATGGAAATAGAAAAAGTAGTTTTAAAACGGTAGGTTACTTACTTGGTTCTGTTATGAAAAATGATGCTTTAAATGGTAGTTTAAATAATGCAGATTTCCAAGAGGTAGAGGGAACAACAGGAACAAACCTTGATATGATTGTAAATGTTATCTTAACTGATAGAGGACTGCTCACAAAAGTACCAACCAGTGATTTAAGAGCAGGTGCAGAGACAGCAAATGAGATGAATCATTTGATTGTAGAGGCTATTAAAGCAGAAGGTTTAGGAAATGATAAAAAATTAACGACAGCAGATATTCGAACTTTGAACAACTATCTTGTTACCAATCATGCTGAAAAGTGGGCAGAGTTACATGGTGATGATGAAGATGGAGAAGAGACAGGTTATCATAGAATTCAAAATGATGGTGCAACAACCAGACTCTATGCAGATAATGTAATGAATACAATTGCTGATGGTATTTATCATTTAGGTTTTGAAACCAATAGAAATGATAGATTATTAAATGAAGATGGTAATGCAAATCAACGTTTTGAAAAAGTTGCATGGTGGTTAAACAGCTCTTTACGAAAAGATTTAGAAGAGGGTAAATTTGTAAATCCTGATTATAAAGAGGTTCAAGGAACAACAGGAACATCTTTTGATAGAATGATTCCTTATATCTATGGAGATGAGGGATTAAATTACAAAGTCTCAATGGGTGACATTCGAGAAGGTGCAAGAACAGCCAATGAGATGAATAAATTAATTGTAGAGGCAATTAAAACAACGGGTGTAGCACAAGATGACTATATTTCAATAGATGATGTTAAAGAACTTAATAAATACTTGGTTACAAATTATGCTTCTACATGGGCAGAGTTACATGGTGATGATGAAGATAATGAAGAGACAGGTTACCATAGAATTCAAAATGATGGTGCAACAGGTGTTATGAACAATAGAAATACCATTGATAATCTTGCAGATGGAATTTACCATTTAGGTTTTCCTACTAGATTTGAGAAGAATTTAGAGAATGAAGATGGTAATAAGAACGTATCTTTCTCTAATGTGGCTTACTGGTTAAATAAATCTTTGAAAAAAGACTTTTCAGCAGGAACTTTTAAATAATCTTAGAGACAAGATATACCTTGTCTCTACTTAATCCTTATTCGAGTAGCAGTTAAAAATATATACTCTCTTCCTGTAATTGTTACTCTAAATTTCTTCTGTTGCAGATATTTTTTTGCAAACATTACATCATTATATAAAAGTGACATCTCGGAGTAGGGATAGTTTGGTGCTTTTGCTCCATAGATAAGCTCATTGTCTATCCATCGGCTATTTGGAAAACCTAAAATAAAAGCACCATCAGGCGTTAAATGCTCTTGAACCAGAGACATTAAAAAAGGTTTATAGTTTATAGATGGGCTTTGAAGTGTACCTATAGAGATAATTAAATCGGAGAGAGGTAGCTTTAGCTCTTTGATTTTATTAATATCTTGTTGATAAAATTTTATATGCTCTTTTGAAAAGCGTCTTCTTGCATACTCTAAAGCTGTTTGAGAATGGTCAACACCTATAAAATTTATAGCTTTAAAACTTTCTTTATCTATTAACTGTTCTATCAGTTCAAACTCATCTCCTTTATTGATACCTAGATTTAATATCTGTTTTCTCTCCTGCACTTTTACAGCTTCAAGTGCTTTTTTGTAGGCATGTAAAAAAGTAGGTTCTTCATTTTTATTAATATTGAAAAATATAGATTCTGTTCCATATTTCTCTTGTTGATTCTCTATTGCTACAGAGTGAAATGAGTTTTCCTGATTAAGTTTTTTAAATGTCAACGCTATTAGTCGATTATTAATAACTTTTGGAGTAAGCATTTTAGCAAAATGAAGCTCTGCTAGATTAACCCATACTTTGTAGCCTCTGCTATTTATATTTAAATCTGGATTTTCTATAATAAATGTTATTTGGTTGTTATATTTCAACTCTTTTTCTATGATATTTGTAATCTCTAAGAGGGTTTTATTTGTAAAGTTCATAATAGAATTTTAACTAAAAAACTATTTTTTTTAATGAAAAATTATGATATAGTATAGTTTAAGTTTTAAAAGGAATAAGAGATGAAATATTTATATATTGTATTAATAGGAACGGTTTTCATAAATTGTAGTTATAATAGTGTTGAAGAGACAACAACTTCAACTCCCGTACCACAAAAAGTAGAAGTTGTTGTAAGTGAACCTGTTAAAATGGGTGCTGTAGAGGTAGTAGAAACAGCAAGTGTAACTGATAAAACATTGGTTGCTGATGAGCGAAAAATAATAAAAAATATAAAGAGTGATGTTCCATCTGAGTGTACAATGTGGTCAGATGGGTGTAATGTATGTACCCGTACTAACTCAAAAAAAGCTTCTTGTACAACTTATCCAGAGTGTCATAATAGGACTGTTTCATGTTTAAAATGGAATTAAATTAAACAATGCAGAAAATAGCTATACAAATTGTAGATTCTTCAGAAGTAACATATAAAGGTATAGCTTTGCATTTACAACGTTTTATTATAGAAGGAGATTATCGTACTTCTATAATTTACGAACAGATAGCTAACCAAGAGCTTATAGAGCTTGATGTTTCGAATGAAGAGAATATGCCTGAATTTACAACTCTTATAGAGGAGTTTGATGAAGAAGAAATTGGTTATCTTTTATATAAAAGAGTAGATGAGGTTTGGGAAGAATCTAAGTTAGATGAATTAGGTTTAGATCGAACACCACTATGGCTTACTTTAATAATCAGTATTGCTTTAATTGGTTATTTTGTTGTAGGACTTATTCAAACTTCGGCTATTTATAATTTATATACAACAAAATATGAAATTTATGGACTATTTTCAGCCATCGGAGCAGTTATTACTGCCTATACACCTCTTTTAGGTTCAATTATCGCCTACAACTCTGCAACCGAGTTATGGAATTGGCAGTGGTACAATGCTCTATTTATCTTTTTCTTCTACTATTTGCCAATTATTGGTTTTATTCTTTATCTAATCTGGATTATTATAAAAGCTTTTTTTTCTGATAGATGGTATCGTTTCTGGTATTCTGAGTTTAATTGAACCATTTTATAGAGTAACAATAAAAATATTGTTACTTTCTTTTTTGAAAAAGTCGATTATAAATTACTATCATAATTATAGTTTTTATCTATAATACTAAGTATAAAATTACGCCATAAATCCCATACTCTTCCCATCTTGAAGCTTTTTCAATTTCATCTCTTCTTTAAGACGTTTAATAAACTCTAAAGCAGAATTAATTTTTCTAAACTTACTTTGTCTATTAATTGTAGCAAAATCTCCAGGGCTAAGATTTTTTAGTGATTTAATTTGATGAATCTCTTGGCTTGTTGGGGTTTCTAGTTTTAGCTCTTCAGAGTATGAGATAAAGATTTTTTCTAACTGTTGTGGTTCTAATGTTTTAAACTCTAGTTTTAAATCAAAACGTCGTAGACTTGCTTGGTCTAAATGGTCGATGAGGTTGGTTGTGGCAACAAAAAGACCTTGGAATTTTTCCATTTGTACCAGCATCTCATTGACTTGGGTTACTTCCCAGTTTACTTTTGCTTGACCTCTTTCGGCTAAGAATCCATCAACTTCATCAAAAATAAGCACAGCTTCTTCTTCTGTAGCTTCTCTAAAGGCATTGGCTATATTTTTTTCAGTCTCTCCCACCCATTTGCTTATAAGCGATGAACCACTTTTTATAATAAATGGTCTATCCAACATCTTTGCAATATGTTTGGCAAAAGCACTTTTTCCTGTTCCAGATGCTCCATAGAAACAAATTCTTGCACTCTTATGCTCTTTTATACCCTCTACAAGCTCTTCTAGATTGCTATCGGTATTAACAAACTCTAAACTGTAGTTTTTAGGTAGTACTGCTTCAGCATTTTTAACCACCTCTGGATAGCCTTGGGCTTTTAAAGTATTGTTTATTAGTTGTAATAGAGCCTTTTTCTTCTCTGTATCGGCTAGATTATTGGTGACTTTTACAGCTGTAGATATAAGGGCAGGGGCTATGTTTTCATGCTCTGCAAGATTCTCTATGCTCTCTTGGTCTAAAATATTATTGCTGTGCTTTTTAATAATCTCTTTTCGTACCGACTTAGAGGGGATTGGTAGCTCTATACTCATATCAAAACGTCTAATTATTGCGTTGTCAATACTGTTAATGTTGTTTGTTATCCATATTGTTGGAACATTATTGTTTTCTAAAATTTTATTTATCCATGCTTTATCTGACTGCTGTTTTGGTAGCATAAATAGACCACCTTCATAACTTTCAAAAACATCTTCTGCTTCATCATACATCAAGATGGTTTGGTTGTTAAAAAAGAGAGCTTGAGCGGTTTTATATAAACGCAATCGTGCTTCACCCTCTATTGGGTCTCCATCATTGTCTGCATAGCTTATCTCATAAAGCTTTGTACCCAAAATTTCGGCAATGGTTTTAGATAATTCTGTTTTTCCTGTCCCCGGAAGACCATAGAGTAGGATATTTACCCCTTTTTGTCTGCTCTCTAAGGCTTTGTTTAAAAAGGGCATTAAAATCTCTAAATCATCTTTTATATAAGCATAATCTTGAATGGTTAATGTCCCTTTTTCTGATAATTTAACCGAATCTTTTATCATCTCTGTTATATCTTCATCAAGATTGAGCATGTTGTCTGCAAATTCATAGTTAATTAATCGTAATTTTGCATTTAATGAGTAATCTTCATCGCTATCCAACAGTAAAAGAGCAGAACGGCTAAAGGTTGAATGGGTTGCAAAGGTTTCGTTTATCTGTTCAATAGGTATATCAAGTAGAGTCGAGAGTATACGTTTTGTTCGTGATGAGTTAAGCCCCGAGCCTAAAAGATTGAGTGCATTACTTAATATATCGTACTGTTTAAGCAGTATTACAAACTCTAAAATCTTTTTTTCATAAGAGTTCAATGTAATCAGTGCAGAGAGTCTTTCTATATTTTTAGTTAATAAGTCGGAAGAGCTGAAGGGGTATTTCTTTTTTAAGAAATTAAGTCGTTTTTTTAATATTGACAGTGGTTCAGTTCGGTTAAAATCTTCATAATCAAACTCTACATATTTTTCTAATCCAAGAAAAATTGCCATGTCTTCAAACTCAAAATCATTATCAGAATCAATAAAACGTTTGTGTCCACCCATCTCTATAATAATTCTTAATATCCAGTAGGTTATTTTATCTTCAAGCTCTTTGGCTATTAATTCTTCATCTATATCATTGTTAAATTCATTTTCATTTCCAAAGAAACTGTTTAGCATATTTTTGTCTCCTTTTTAAATCAAGAAGAGAGTATAACGGATATAAATAGTGGTTTTGTTTAGCTTTTTAAGATATACTAAGAAGAAAAGGAAAAATATAATGAGGAAAGTTTTAACAACCCTTTTGTTAGGTACTATTACTACTTTTGCACTAACAATTGGAGAGATACCAAAAAAAGTTGTATTGGATAAAGATGACGGGGGGCGTGTTGATGGGACAGCATGGAGTTCTACGATGTTAAAAGAGAAAGTTTATGTAATGTTCTATGTTGATCCTGATGAAAAAGATACCAATAATGATTTTTCAGAAGCACTTAAAACAGAAGGGTATGATTTAAATAAATTTGCCTCTATTGCTATTGTAAATTTGGCTGCAACATGGCTTCCTAATTTTGCGATTGAATCATCATTGAAAAGTAAACAAAAAGAGTATCCTCGAACTATTTATGTGAAAGATAAGCGAAAAGTTTTGGTTAAAGAGTGGGGATTGGCAGATGATAGCTCTAATATTGTAGTTTTTGGTAGGTCTGGAAAAGTTATCTATACACATTCAGGAAGGCTCGATAATTCTGAAATATCAAAGGTGATACGCATGATTAAGGAATTGATACAGTAAACTCTAAACCCTGCTTAAATGCCATCCACAGTGGTAAGGGCAGGGGTAAAGGATTAGTTTGATTCTTTTACTTTTTAAAGTATATTCTAGTTGCTGTTTTGCCTCTTTTTTGGTGCTGTATAGATATTTGAACTCTCCTCTGCTATCCATACAGAAACAGCCTTGAATCTCTTCTAGCTCCTCTTTATAATTTTCCATTTTATTTTTTAATATTTTTTTTATATGCTCAATATGTTGCTCTAGTAGCTTCACGTTTTGTACATTATAGTAGTCTAATATCTCTTCGTTGGTTAAATCTGAAAGATGGCTATATACTTGACGAATCGTAATAAAAGGCTTATTTCTGTTGTTAATATTTTTCTGTATTGGTTTTAGGGTTTTTTTTAGATTTTTAATTGTTTTCTAACTCCTCTTCCATCTCTAAAACTTCTAAGTACCTTTCACTCATCTCTTCGTACTCTGCTTCTACTTTTTTAAGCTCATCAGCAACATTTACAAGCCCTTTCTCTTCATAACAAGAGGGGTCATAGAGGCAACTATTGATTTCATCCATTTTCTTCTCTAAAGCTTCGATGAGGTCTGGTAGACGCTCTAGATCTCTTTGGTCTTTGTAGCTTAGTTTTGTCTTTATTTTTTCTTTACTCTCTTTGTTGGCTAAAGGTAATCCTACAGGTTTAATCTTTTTTTCCATCTCATAGAGTTCATCTATATTTTTCTCTATCTCTAAATATTCACTATAGTTTTGAAAAGACTCTTCAACCTCTCCATTTCCTTTAAATACAATAAGTTTTGTTGCAATTTTATCGACAAAATAACGGTCATGGCTTACAAAAAGTAATGCCCCTGGAAAGTTCATTAGTTTCTCTTCTAATATATTGATGGTTTGAATATCAAGGTCATTTGTAGGCTCATCTAAAATTAAGCAGTCAACTTTTTTTGTTAAGAGCAGGGCAATTGCCACACGGTTTTTCTCTCCTCCACTTAACATTCCTACTTTTTTAAGCATATACTCCTCTGGAAATAGAAAAGATTTTAGGTAGGCAAAAACGTGCATATTTTTACCTTGTACATCAACAATATCTCCACCATCTGGACAGAATGTATCCAATATATTTTTATTGTCATCGAGCATTTCTCTGTGTTGGTCAAAGTATCCAATGGCAAAATTTCCTTGCTCTATAACCCCTTTGGTTGGTTTGATTCTTCCTAGAAGTAGTTTTAGAAGGGTTGATTTACCTGAACCGTTGTGTCCTACAATAGCTATTCTATCACGTTGAAGAATTCTTGTTGTAAACCCATTAATTAAATCTTTTCCTGCTATAGAAAAATAGAGATTTTCAATATCAAAAAGCATCTTTTTTCTTGACATTCCTTTTTCTCCATTACGGTTAAAGCTTTTCTTCTCTCGTTCCAATTCTATCTGCATTTTTCGTATTAAAGTAGGGTCTTTTTTGGCTTTGTCTCTTAGCTCAAATACTCTTGCTTTTCGTCCTTGGTTTCGAGTAAGTCTTGCTTTGACTCCACGGCGTAGCCACTCCTCCTCTTTTTTTAGGAATTTAACCAAGGTATCGTGTGTTTTTGCAAGGCTTTGCATCCGTTGTTCTTTAAGGATTAGATAGTTATCATAACCCCCCTCATAAGAGACAATATTCATGTTTTCGACCTCTACAATACGGGTAACAATAGAGTTAATAAAGTGACGGTCATGAGAGATAATTAGTAGGGTAAATTTCTCTTTTAATAGAATCTCTTCTAAAAATTCAACCATATAGACATCAAGGTGGTTGGTTGGTTCATCAAGCAGTAGTACATCAGGTTTTTTTAAAATAAGAGATGCCAAAGCGACACGGCGTTGCTCTCCACCAGAAAGAGAGGTTACATCACGATACTCATACTCCTTAAGCTTAAATTCTTGAAGTACACGTTCTACTTTATCATCTAAGTTCCATGCGTTATGGTGGTCAATATAATTTGTTATTTTGGCATGTTCCTCTAAGAGGGCTTTATTCTCAAAATCTTCAGCAATAAGCATAGACAACTCTTCATATCTATCTTTTGCCTCTTTGAGTTCAGTTAACTCATTTTCAATAGCATCACGAACATTTAAACCCTCTTGAAAATGTGGGTTCTGCTCCAAAGAGTCGATAATAATGCTTTTGTCAAGAACACGTGTTCCCTCATCGGCTGTAACTTCTCCTGAAATTATTTTGATAAGTGTAGATTTTCCACAACCATTTTGCCCAACAATAGCAACACGCTCTCCTTCGTTGAGCTGAAAATCTACTCCTTGAAGTAGCTGTTTTACATCATAGTTTTTATGTATATTAAATAGACCAACGAGAGCCATGTGAAGTCCTTAAAATAAAAGTTTGATATTTTAGCGTAAAAGTTACTATTTAGCGAGAGTAAATTATGAAAATATAGCTTTAGTTATAACAATTTATAATCTTTTTACTATATTTATGTTAATATATGAGTGTAACAAGAAAAGAAAAAGGATAGAGAATGCAAGTAATAGATAAAAATAGCACTTCTGCAAATGGTGCTATAATGGGTAAAAATCTTATTAGTGCAGGTTTGGCATTTACTATATCTGCCTTTTCTACATTAAAACCGATGGAAAAAGAGCAAATCACTCCCAACATCCAACAAGAAAATCAATTTAATGAATTGAAAATTGAGAGTGATGCTTATGATATAATAAGGAAAACTCTTTAGAATAAGAGAGGCTAATTTAGCCTCTTTTTAAATATGATATAATTCTCTTTTATTAGACACTTATTCAAAACCTTAAATTTGATAAGAAGTCCACTCTAAACATAGAAAGAAGCAGATGAATCTACTATATCCTGTAAAAGTAAAAAACAATTTTATATTTAACCCAACCTCTCGTGACTTTATTGTTGATGAGATACCTCTGTATGAGTTTACAGGTGAGGGCGAACACCTTATTGTACATATTCGTAAAAAAGATATGACCACATGGGAGATGGTCTCTGCCATTGCCAAGTATTGTAAGATAAAACAGCGAGACATAGGTTATGCTGGTTTAAAAGATAAACATGCCATGACCATGCAGTATATCTCTCTATTGGCAAAAGATAACGAAGAGAAGTTAAAAACTTTTAATCATGACAAGATTAAAATTTTGGGAACAACCAGACACAATAATAAAATACGTGTAGGGCATTTGAAAGGAAACCATTTTAAAGTTCGTTTGAAAAAGGTTTTGGGTGTACAGAAAGATAAACTGGATTCTGTTTTAAAATGGATTAAAAAAAATGGTGTTCCTAACTATTTTGGAAATCAACGTTTTGGAAACAGTGGTGATAATTGGCAAGAGGGAAAAGATATTTTAGAGGGTAAACTAAAGATGAGAGATAGAAAAAAAAGAACTTTTCTAATTAATGCTTATCAATCTTATCTTTTTAATAATTGGCTCTCTAAGCGTATAGAACTCTCTATGTTATTGGAGTCATTTTCAGAACAAGATGCTGAAAAACTCTTTAGATTGCCTCTTGATTCATTAAAAGGTACAAAAAAACAGCCCCATTTTTTCAAGATATTAGAGGGTGATTTAATGATGCACTACCCTTATGGACGTGTTTTTGAGTTAGAGTCACTAGAAGAAGAGGCAAAACGTTTTTCAGAGTTTGATATAGCTCCGTCGGGTCTATTGGCAGGAAAGAGAACCAGCCGTACTCAAAAAGTATCAGGGATAATTGAGAAAGAGTATGATGAAGAGATAGCTGAAAATGGTGCAAGACGTTATGCTTGGATTAAAGTTACTGATATAAAGAAAACTTATGTAGAAGAGAAAGCTCATTATGAATTAGAGTTTACTTTGCCTAAAGGCTCTTATGCTACCAATGTGCTTGATATATTACGTGGTGAATCGGAATAGTTTAATCATGAAAAAGATGGTTTTACTATTGACGCTCTCTCTTCTTTTTGCAAATGAACGAGAGATACCTTTAGAGAATCTTTTTCAAACAGAGTTAAAGATAAAAGGTAGAGTTTTTAATCTTTGGTTGGCACTAAGTCCAAAACAGCAAAAAGAGGGGTTAAGCTCTTTAGACCCTGATGAGGTAGCAACAAATGAAGGGATGCTTTTTGTCTATCCTATAAATAAAATAGAGACATTTTGGATGAAAAATACTTTTATGGATTTAGATATAGCATTTATAGATGAGAGTGGAGAGATTTGTAATATCTATAGTATGGAACAACAATCAAAAAAGTATTTCTCTTCTACTAAAAATATTCGTTATGTTCTAGAGCTACGACAAGGTATTTTTGAGGAACTCAACCTTGTTGTTGGTGACAAGATTGATATGCCTCAAATAGTTAAGGATTTTTCACAATCCTAGCTCTTTAAGGGAGTATTTCATAACAGCTCCATCATCATCTGCAAAATAGATGTTTTTATTGTTATCAAAAGTTATACCCTCTTGGGCAAATTTTGGAAGTTTTATCTTCTTTTTTATTGTGTTCTTTTTTAAGTTATAAATATAGAGCTTATCTTTTTTGTCTGAAACAATATAGAGCTTTTTGTTGTGATATTGCATTCCTGCTGAATCAATAATACCATGTTCAATTGTTTCTATAACTTTGGCATGGTTATTGCCTACTTTTAAAACCAACAGTTTTGAATCTTCTGCTTTTTTGGCTTGAATACTTACATAATACAAATTTTTTATTTTTGTAATTCCTTCAATTCCTGCCTTCTTCGAGAACTTAAAACCTGCTCCCTTAATTTTGAGTTTTTTTGTTTTGAATGTTTTTCTATTGACCTCTAATAATGCACCATCTTCTACTGCAAATATAAATCTCTTATCTTCACAAATCACGCCTTCTAAATCATATTTTCCAAGTTTATGTTGGGTTACAATTGCTCCTTGGGGTGTTAGTTCATAAAATGAGCCTTCATCATTGGCAATAACCAATGTATTGCTGTTGTTACAGTAGGATATACCCGAAGCTTCAGGGATAGAAGCAATTTTGTTTTTGTTTTTTGCACAAGCACTTAATGTTAAGATGCTAATGAGCAGTATTAGTGGTATTGGTTTCATTTCTCTCTCGATATTTTTTTTCTAAATCTACATGGTAGCTATTTTTAAACTCTGCAAGGCTATCTGTTAGGAATTCTAGTAATCTCTCTTCACTCTTCTCTCCAACCATTGGTTCAACCAATACTTCGTTGTCTGCTCCTAAAAAATAGACGGTTGGTGTACCGTTGGGTGGAGTCAGACCATCTGGTAGTTTTTCACCATAATAGAGCTTGGTTACTTTAAAGTATTTTTCTAATAATGCTTTTGGTTTTTTTAGATTCATTACCTCTTCGAGTTTTTTACAAGAGGGGCAGTGGGGTTGGGTTACAAATAGGTAGGTGATTTTATCGGGTATGATAATCTTTTTTTTTGTTGTATCGTTACCTGTTTCACAAGAGACAAGAAAAAAAATAGATATTACTACGATAAAATATTTAAATATTCTCATTTAACTGTTCCTTTTTTCATTCTATTGTATCTAAAAAAATCTTTTCGATATAATTTCAAATGAAATTTTACCGTATCTATATCGAATTGACCAATATCTGTGGGCTTCGTTGCTCTTTCTGTCCTACCAAAGAGCTACCCAATCAGACAATGAGCCTTGAATTCTTTGAATCTGTAGTAAAAGAGGCAAAAAAGTTTACCAATGAAATTGCATGTCATGTTGTTGGTGACCCTTTAACCTTGAGTAATTTAAATAACTACTTAGATATTATTCACAAGTATAAGATGAGAGCCATGCTTACAACCTCGGGTTATTTTATGAAAAAACATAGTTATGATACCCTGTTTCATCCATCTGTTAAACAGATTAATATTTCACTTAATGCTTTTAATAAAAATGATACAGCCATCACTTTTGAACAGTATATGCAACCTATCTTAGCCTTTTGTCATGAAAAAGCAAGACGTAAAGAGGAGAGTTTTATCAATCTTCGTATGTGGAATTTAGATGAGGTTATGAGTGAAAAAAGTTTTAACTTAGAACTCTTTAATTTATTAAATCAAGAGTTTAATGTTGCTTTAGACTTGGATAAATTAGACCCAAAAGAGAAAAAAAATATTCGTCTAGATTATAAAATACTCCTTCATTTTGATAACTATTTTGAGTGGCCATCGCTGAAAAATTCAAATTATGGTCATGGAACATGTCAAGGTTTAAGTTCGCATATTGCTATCTTAGCAGATGGGAAAGTTGTTCCTTGCTGTTTAGACAATGATGCTGTAATTGAGTTGGGTAATTTAAATACAAAAAGTTTAAATGAAATCCTTAGAGGAGCAAGGGTAACTACAATGAAAGAGGGGTTTGCCGTAGGTCATTGTAGTGAAGAGTTATGTCAGAA
>Ga0256826_1001198_pt1 | contig 16118 bp, 14 predicted proteins | sample CV79metaG_FD_185975 | JGI IMG/M metagenome (GOLD analysis project Ga0256826, IMG submission 185975) | Hydrothermal vent microbial communities from East Pacific Rise, Pacific Ocean - CV79 | ecosystem: Environmental > Aquatic > Marine > Hydrothermal vents | place: Pacific Ocean: East Pacific Rise...
CTGCTCGTTTAAATGGAATGAACTATTCAACTTTCATGAATGGCGTTCACAAATCTGGCATCGAGCTTGACCGTAAAATTCTTGCTGATATGGCGATGAATGATGCAGCTGCATTTACAGCAGTTGTTGACGCTTCTAAAGCAGCATTAGCTAAGTAGTTACTACTTAAGAAGTCTAAGACCTTTGGGTCTTTAGCTTCTGCTAATTTTTAAATCTTATTCAGATAAAGAACTGAATTCCCCTTCGAATTATAATAAATCCCCAAAGAATTTTTACGAGATACAAAAACTCCTCTACCATTAAATTTTGCACCATTTCTAAATATTTCACTTAGTATTTGAGTGTCAAAACCATCACCTTCATCTGAAATTTGAGTTATAATGTAAGAGACTGATTCATAAACGATTTTATGTACCTGGACAGTAATATACTTTGTACACTCTGACTCTTCTTTTTGCAGAGTTTCAAAGTATATATCATCATCAAGTAGTTGATGCTTTCTTGCTGCATCAATACCAAGACTTCCATGCTCATAAGCATTCATATAGAGTTCTGTAAAAACTACATTTGCTTCGTAGGAGGTTTTTATATTATCACTTAAATCCTCCCATAGTGAACTATACCACTCACTGGCAATATCAAGATCTTCCATGGTAGAGTTAAACTCTTTTTGCATTATGAGGTTATCTTTGAGAGGTAAACGATTGATAAAAATTAGAGTTATGTCATCTTCAGCTTTATCGATTTTTTCAAAAAATTTCTGTTTAAAATCTTCTCTTGTAAAACTCTGTTTAAAATCTTCTTCTATATAATCGGCATATACTTTATTTGCTTCTTTTGTGGTGTTTTCAACGATTCCATCGCTATAAAAAAGAAATTTATCTATATTTGACATATTATACTCTTCAACAATAAAGTTAGCCTGCCATTTAGAGAGAGGAGGATTGTTGGATTTGAGTCGAATAATATTACTATTTTTATCTAAAAGAAGTGTTACCGGCATTGCAAATTTTGCAAAGGAGAGCATATCGTACGAGCTGTCAAATAGAATATATTCAATAGCTACAGACTCTTCATCTAAAAGAATTGGTTTTATATAGTCCATAGACTCTTGTACGAGTATATGTAGGCTAAAGCTATCGTATTCTACCATTTTATCTATTAGATGGTTTACGAAAGATGTCATAATCATGGCTGTAAGAGAAGCAGATAATCCCTTTCCCATACCATCAACAATAAGATAAAATATTCTATGCTTATCAATTCGTCTTGCTGTATAGGCATCACCACTAATGACATCAAGAGGTTGGTATAAAAAGTCGATAAGTGAGATATGAGTGCTGTCAATAAGTTGGTAGTAAAAATCATTACGTAAAATATTTAACTCTTTAGCAAAGGCTAAATCTTCCTGATAGGAGTTATAATTGTTTTGTGTTTGGAGTTCTGTGATTTCTGTGATTTCTTTACTCTTTTGTTCTTTAATATACTTTTGATCTATAAGTAATTTAGATGCTTTTTGAAGTGAGTAGATAATCTCCTGTGTATCAAAGGGTTTGGAGACAAAGTAGTTGATTCCTATATGAAGTGATGCTTTAAAAAGCTCAACATCTTCAATAGCAGAGACAAAAATTATAGGAATATCTTTGTCAATGTTTCTGATTTTTTCTACCATTTCAAAGCCATTGAGCTTAGGCATCTCAAAATCACTGATAATTATATCAGCACTCTGCGAAGTAAATTGATTATATCCATCTTCTCCATCATTGGCAAAAAGTATCTCTTTACATAAATCTTCAAGAATAGCTGTATATAGTACTTGTGTTGTTTTATTATCTTCAACACAAAGAAGAGTTAAAGATTTAAGATGCGCTAAGGCTAGATTTTCCATTTTAGTTGACTTTTGTTAAATTGTGAACTTTGAGAGTTCACTTTTTAGTTTAGTAGATCCATCACTAAGAGTATGGGCAACATTTTTTACTTCCTCTCTATGGGTAGTGTTTTCTTTAGAGATAGAGATAACTTCATCCATGTTGATAATCAGCTCTTTTGTTTTTGTAGCTATATATGTGCTTTGATGCATAACCTCTCTTGAGCTATCTCTTGTTACTGAAAGATTCTCTTTTGATTCTTCTGAAGAGCTAATAAGCTCCTGTGCAGATGAGGAGATACCATGCATACTCTCAGCAGTACGCTCTGTCTCTTCAGAAATTTCACCAACATTTTGAGTAATGAGGTTAACATTTGCACTAATCTCACTCAGAGACTTTTGAGTTCTCTCAGCTAGTTTTCTCACCTCATCTGCAACAACTGCAAATCCACGACCATGCTCACCTGCACGAGCTGCTTCAATTGCCGCATTTAGAGCAAGTAGATTTGTTTGATCAGCAATATCTGAAATAATACTAAGCACATCTTTAATATTTTTTGCTTGTTCTGTAAGTGAAATAACCTTGTGAACAAGCTCCTGTTGGCGTTCACTTCCATCTTCAATGTCCATAACAACTTGACCCAGTTTCGTTACAAAATTATCTAGAACATTAAAGGTTGTATCTAAATCTTCGGAAACAGTTATTGAAGAGTGCTCAACATCATTAAGTCTATTTCCAACCTCAGATACAAGTGAGTTTATAGTCTGAATCCTTTCATCAGCAACTTTTCCATTGTTTGCTAGTTGTGTAACGACTTGAGTCAGCGTTTCACTCTCGCTTGATGTCTGCAGGGAGACCTCTTGCGCATGGGTTAGCATATCTTTAAATGAGAATATCATATCATCCACAGCTTTTGAGATTTGTGAAATTTCATCACTCCCCTCTACTACAACACTCTGTGTTAAATCAAGAGAATTAGAGACATGTTTGAGCTTTTTGAGGCTACTTGTTACACTACTATTTATTCCCTTACTCACTATATATATAATTGCAAATATCATAATAGAGAAGATAATTTGTGCTACAATTGAAATAACAACAGATGTTTTAGTATCTGACTCTAACTCCTCTAGAAGAGCTGAGTTCTGCTTTGCTAACTCATCATCAACTTTTTTCAGAAGATTTATTTTTGCGGTAATAGTTTTAAACCAGACAACACTATCCACTCCAAAATTACCTTCAGATGCCTTAGATTTTGCAATCTCTCTCATTGCATTCACTTCGCCAATAAGTGGAGAATTCATAGTGCTTTTATAAAATGCTTTTGACTCTTCTGTAGCCATACTCATATAAGAGTCTAAATATGCATTTTGTTCCGCTATAAGAGTTATCACCTTGGCAAACATTCCTTTACCAAATTTATTTTGAGCAAATGTACCACTTAGTACTGCCCTCTCTACACCAGCTCTCTCTTTTGATTTTAGAAAACTTGTATATGCATCAAGAGATTTTACAAGTTCCTGATGTTGAGCAAGTTTTGCAGTGAGTGAGACAATATTTAAGTTTTTAGCATTCATATTTGTGTAGTATGAGACAGTATCTTTGAGTGAAATATTTAAGTTTGATATCTGGGCTCTTTTGTTATCCAGATTGTCAAGATCTGCTTGAAAAATAGATACATCTTTTTGAAGCTCTTTAGAAAAAGAGCTCAGGTTAATAGTTTTTAAATATGCCATATACTCTTTACGCTTAGTATCAGTGAGAAGTCTCTGTTTAGGAAGAATATGGCTAAATTTAGTACCTTTTGAGCCAACAAAGCCAGCACTAGCACCGCGTTCTTTTTGAGTCTCATGAATCAATAGACTAAGCTTTTGAGATAAAATATTTAATTCTTTGACTTGAGAAAGAGTGTTACTTTCACTTATTGCAGTAGAGATGGTACTTGCTATAATTATAAAAGAGAAAAGAACTACAATTATGGTTATAAGATTTAACTTCGATTTAATGGTCATAATTAAACCTTTTGTACATTTAAAACATGAGATAAGTTTAAATCACTCAGAAGACTTATTAGTTTTGGATCACCTACTTTAAGAGAGAGAGTAACACCATCTTTTAAAATTAGTTTGTTGAAATACCCTAGTACAGAAGAGGTGATTGAAATAGAGTCATGAAGTTCGATTGTAATAGTTTTATGAGTGTTTATAAGTAAATCAAGAGTTGATTTTATCTCTTGAAAATTACTGATACTTTTTATATTTCCCGTTATGGTAACAATATTAGAAGTTGTAGAAATATTCATAGTCAATCCTTGATTATATTTTAAATTTATTCAGCTCATCTTCTAGTCTTTGAGAGCCTGCTGAGAGAGACTCTACAGCATCCCCAACCATAGATCTTAGCTCTGTATTTTGTGAAGAGAGCTCTATAATCTCATCCATATCTGCAATTAAAAGTTTTGTTTTTGTAGCCATGAATGTTGTTTTATGCATAACATCTATAGATCTATCTTTGGTGACTGAGAGATTATCTTTTGTCTCTTCAGAAGAGAGTATAAGTTTTTGAGCAGAGCTAGAAATTCCTCCCATATTTTCTGTAGTTTTTTGTGTTCCTTCTGATATCTCTTCAACATTTTGGGTAATAAGGTTCACATTAGCACTAATCTCACTAAGAGATTTTTGAGTTCTCTCTGCTAGTTTTCTAACTTCATCAGCAACGACGGCAAAACCACGACCATGCTCACCAGCACGAGCTGCTTCAATGGCTGCATTTAGAGCAAGTAGATTTGTTTGATCAGCAATATCTGAAATAATACTAAGTACATCTTTGATATTTTTAGCTTGGTCTGTAAGTTCTGAAACTTTAAGTGCTAAATCTTCTTGGTGAATGTTACTGTGCTCTATGGTAGTGACAACACCAGAGAGCTCTGTTACAAAACTATCGATAACATTAAAGGTTTTCTCTAAATCTTCAGTTACATAAATAGTTGCCTCTTCAACGATATCAAGTTTTTCTCCAACATCATCTACTAGTATATTGACAGCTGAAATTTTTTCATCAGTTTGAATAGAGTTTGTTTTGAGATTCTCAACAACACGACTAAGCTTTTCGCTCTCTTTACTTGTTGCATGAGAGACATCTTTTGCATGATGAACAGTCTCTTTAAAGGCAACAATCATAGTATGCAGGGCATGAGATATTTGTGATATTTCATCTTTTCCTTCAACTACAATATTGCATGTCAGATCAAGGGAGCTTGAGACACACTGTATTTTTTCTAAAGAGCTTGTTACACTTCTATTTACACCCCTGCTTATCATTAAAATAATGATAAATATAAAAATGGTAAAAGAGAGATAACTGATAATAGTAACAAAGGCATGAGTTTTACTTTTAGATGCAATCTTCTCTAAAAGTATAGAGTTTTGATTAGATATTTCATCATCAACTTTTTTCAAAAGGTTGATTTTTTTAGTGATGGTTTTGAACCAATGAACACTATCTATTCCAAAGCCACCACTGATTGCTTTGGCTTTTGCAATATCTCTCATAGCATTTACTTCGCCAATAGATGGGGCCTGCATAGTATTTTTGTAAAAACTCTTTACATCCTCTGTAGCCATAGCTAAAGAGGAGTTTAAAAAGGCATTCTGTTCAGCAACTAAGGTAATCCATTTTGCAAACATTCCACTACCAAATTTGTCAGCGGCGAATGTACCACTTAAAACGGCACGTTCAATTCCTGCTCTCTCTTTTGATTTTAAGAAGTTTGTATAGGTGTCAAGTGCTTTAACAAGTTCTTGAGTATCTGCGAGTTTAGCCGTAAGTGCGACGATATTTAAGATTTTTTTATTCATGCTGGTATAGTAAGCCACTTCGTCTTTTATGCTGATGTTTAGAGTATTGACTTTTGCACGGATGGAGTCAACTTGGCTCATATCTGATTTGAATGCAGATATTTCGGCTTGAAGCTCATTAGAGAATGTACTTAAATCAAGAGTAGAAATATAGCTATTAAGAGCACTATTCTTTTCATCTGTTAGAACTCTCTGTTTTGGTAGTATGTCAGTAAACTTCTTAGCCTTTGAACCGATGAATCCAGCACTTGCACCACGCTCTTTTTGTGTTTCATGTATAAGTAGACTTAGTTTTTGAGAGAGTACATTTAGTGTTTGTGCTCGATTTATAGTCTGCTTTTGAGAGTATGCATTTATGATAGTTAAGCCTAAAATCACTAGCGAAAAAGAGACTACAATTGCCAGAATAAGATTGAGTTTAAACTTAATAGTCATTGTTAGGCCTTTTTAGCTTTAAATGTTGTAGTTAAGTTAAGATCGTTAATAAGCTCAAAGAGCTTTTGATTTCCAATATTCATATTTAGATTTATTTGATCTTTAAGAACAATTTTGTTGAAGTATCCTATAACTGAAGATGTAATGGAGAGAGAGTCTACAATATTTAAAGTAATATTTTTATGTTCACTTATGATTGAATCGATTGAAGATTTAATCTCTTGAAAATCGCTTACAGTTTTAATATTACCTACTATAGTTATGGAATTAGAAGAAGATGAAATTTGCATGGAAATAGCCTTCGTATAGATTTTATTTATACTCTAGTTTATTATAAGATATTTAAAGTTAACTAAAATCCTTTATATTTTCTATCCATTCTTTCATTTTTTTCTCAAACCCTATACTTTTTAACACAACAAATTTAAGAGGTTTAGAGAGATGTTCTTGTTTTACATACCCACCATAATCATGAGGATATAAGTACTCTTTTGAATGCTGTTTTATATGGTTTGGGATATCTTGTATAATGCCACTATTCACAGACTTTATAGCCTCATTGATTGCTTGATAGGAGGAGTTTGATTTTGGAGAAGCACAGAGATAAACTACGGCTTGAGCTAAAATTATTCGAGCTTCAGGATAACCGATTTTACTTACACTTGTCATTGCTGAAGTACATAAGGTGAGTGCTTGAGGATTCGCATTCCCTACATCTTCACTTGCAAGTATTACAAGACGTCTTGCAATAAACTCAGCACTCTCTCCACCATCTATAAGGCGAGCAAGATAGTAAATACTCGCATCCATATCTGAACCACGAATAGACTTAATAAGGGCAGAGGCTAGTTCATAATGAACACCCGCTTCACTACTTCCAGCCTGCAGAGCATTTGGACGAAGTGCTTTTAGATTCTCTAAAGTAATCTCTGGACTAAGGTTTGAAGCAAACTCTAAAAGTTTAAGCATCGCTCTTGCATCACCACCACTACTAGCTACCAAGTACTCTTTAGCCTCATCGTCACATTTTAGATTATCTTTATGAAGAGCTTTGTCTGCAAGTCTATAAAGAGCCGCGTTTGAGATGTGTTTTATCTCAAAAAGCATTGATCGTGAACGGATTGCTGAAGTTAAAGAAAAAAAAGGATTTTCTGTTGAAGCACCGATGATTAAAACGGAGTTGTTTTCCATAACGGGAAGGAGAACTTCTTGTTGGTTTTTAGAGAGACGATGGACTTCATCTATAAAGATGAGAGGTTTCTGTAGAGCATTTTTATACTGCTCAAAGATTTTTCGAAGCTGTTCGACTTTAAGGGAAGTTGCATTGAACTCATAAAAAGGAAAATCCATCACTTTTGCAATGATTCGAGCGATAGATGTTTTTCCACAACCTGCAGGACCATAAAAAAAGCTATGACCAAGAACACCTTTTTCGCATAAAACTCGAAGAGGGGCATCTGGAGCACTGAGGTGCTCTTGCCCAACTAAGTCATCAAACGCGGTAGGTCTTAGGAGTTGTGTAAAATCAGACAACTATTTTTTGCCTTTGTTTCCTGCTTTTTCGCGAGCTAATTTTTCATCAGCTTTTAAAAATGTAAACAGCGCAGAGTATTCGCTTCTCGTTAAAAATCTTGTTTTTCCTGTTGGAAGGTTGTTGAGTTCTACTTCTGCAAAACTAAGGCGTTTAAGATCAGCCACATCAGTTCCAAAGTGAGCGAAAAAGCGTCTGATTTCTCTATTTTTACCCTCGCTAATAGCAATTTTTAAGATAGAGTAGTTATGCTCATTTTTTTGGATTTTGTAACCTATAAAAGGGGCAAAAGACATGCTTGTTACTTTTGAGTGAGAGTGCCCACCAGCCGTAGCATCCATAAGTTCTAAGCCATTCATCATAGCGTCTTGCATCTCTTTGGTAACTTCGCCTTTAATTTTTACTTTATAGATACGCTCAAGTCCTGAGTTCATTAGTGCAGTAGCAACCTTTGAAGCATCAGTAAGGAGTAAAACACCCTCTGTTGCATAGTCTAGGCGCCCAACAGGGATAAAGTGCTTGTACTTAGCATCGAGTCCATCATAGATTGTTCTACGTCCACGAGGGTCAGACTTTGTTACAAGTTCTCCCTTTGGTTTGTTGTAAACAATAACTGTGTACTTATCTCTTGGAGTAACTTGTTTACCACTTACATAAACATCAACTTCTTTTTCATCAACCTGAGTAGCGGGGTTATCTTGAATCTCTCCATCAACTCTTACATATCCATCTTGAATAGCTTTGTCCGCTTCACGACGTGAGTAACTTGAGTGGTGTGCTATGTACTTATTTAAACGCATAATTGCCATTTATGATATTCCTTTTTCAATCAGCGTATGAATATGAAGAACGCCATTAATCTTTTTATTTTTATCTGTAACAACGAGCAGTTGTATTTTTTTCTCTTCTATCAAGACAAGTGCATTAGATGCCAGCATATCTTCATCTTCGCAGGTCATAGGGTCGAGTGTTGCGTACTTTATAACTTCATCTTCAAGTGAAAAATTTTCACTCAAAAGTGCACGACGAACATCTCCATCACTTATAAGAGCTATGAGTTTCTTATCTTCATCAACTATGAGAGCGGTACCTAGTCGACCCTCGCTAATAGTTAAAATAGCCTCTTTAAGCTTTGTCTCTTTTTGGATGATTGGCAGGTTTTCTCTCTGCATCAGGTTAGATACTTTTACAAAAAGCTTTTTACCCAAAGCACCACCAGGGTGAAAAGAGGCAAAGTCACTTTTTTGAAAATCTCTGGCTTTCATCAGACAGACTGCAAGTGCATCACCAAGTGCTAATGTGAGTGTAGTAGAACTTGTTGGGGCTGTATCTATGGGACAAGCCTCTTTTGTAACATTGAGTTCTATGACCATATCTGAGTATGAGCCAAGAGTAGAGTTTCTATCTCTTGTCATCCCTATAAGAGGAGCTCCAAAACGTTTGATATGTGGGAGAATTGAGCTAAGCTCTTCACTCTCACCACTGTAACTAATTCCAATAACTACATCATTTTTGTCTATCATCCCTAAATCACCATGAAGGGCTTCAGTAGGGTGTAAAAAGAAACTAGGTGTTCCAGTAGAAGCAAATGTAGCGGCCATTTTAGCCCCTATAAGTCCACTTTTACCAACACCTGTAATGATGAGTTTACCCTTACACTTTAGTATAACATCCACAGCCTTCTCAAAAACATCATCTATTAGAGTAGCTGCATGAATGAGGGTTTGTGCTTCAATGTTTAAAGTCTCTTGGGCTATTGTCTTGTAATTCATAGTTGTATTATAGCGTCTTAGACTTTATCTAAATATCTTTGTAAATATCCTCTCTTGCAATGATGGAATTTTCATCGTTAATAAGGGTGACCTCACCATCTAGTGTATTGCACTGTAGGCTCATTGAACGACTGCAGAGTTTTTCTATATCATCATCAAAACTAAGTTGAACTATTTGCAAGTTTTTAAACCTTTTAAGAACTTTTTCATTCTGTTTAAACCAAGAAGATGCCATTCCCTCTTGGTAGGTGTAGATAATAACTTTATCTGAGACTCCGCAGGCTTTTTTAATTCGTTTCTCATCAGGCTGGCCGAGAATAATAGAGAGTTCAATATCTCCACTAAGTGATTTTTTCCATAAATCTGGCTCATCATCTTCAGCTATGCCTTTTGTAAAGAGTAGCTCTTCGTCCGCGTTTAGTATAAATGCGACTAAACGAACCATTAAACGAAGGTCATTTTCTGAGGGGTGTTGTGCTAAAGTGAGACTATGCTCCGCATAATAATGAATGTCCATATTTGCAATGTTGAGATTTACTTTAAAAATTGTTGCTTTGGTTGCCATAAAATTCCTTTAATTATGGAAATTATAGTGAAATATGATAAAATATTTTCAAAAAGGAATATTGATATGCAAAAGCTCTTTGATGAAGTCGGATTTTTAGATAAACGCTGTTACGATAAGTTTGGTCTAAGTGAAGATATTTTGATGGAGCATGCAGCAGATGGAATGGCAGATTTTATTCGCTCTAAATTTCCAAGAAACTCTAAAATTATTGTAGTTTGTGGAAGTGGTAATAATGGTGCTGATGGTATAGTTCTGTCACGTTTACTTGTCGGAGACTACGATGTTTATGCTTTCTATGTTAAATCCTTAAACTCAGAGATGGCAAAACTACAACAAAAAAGAGCTTATGCAATAGGGGTAAAGACCACAATAGAGCTTAATGAGTGCGATGTAGTAGTTGATGCTGTTTTTGGAACGGGTTTTAATGGAAGCCTTGATTATGAAGAGAAAGCAGTTATGCAGACTATCAATAATTTAGATGCTTATAAAATTGCCTGCGATGTTCCCTCTGGGCTTCAAAGTAGTGGTGAGTGTGATGAAAATATTTTTGTTGCAGATGTCTCTTTAACTATGGGTGCTCTTAAAAAGTCAATGTATGCCGACAATGCAAAAGCCTATGTTGGAGAGATAATTGTACTTGACCTTGGTGTGACTCGTGGTGTTTATGAAGTAGCTTCAAACTGGAACCTTTTAGACCTTGAGGATTTAGAACTTCCTTATAGAAGTAAAAAGGATTCCCACAAGGGGAGTTATGGGCACTTAGCATTGGCATGTGGTGATAAACTTGGTGCAAGTACTTTGAGTGCAAAAGCAGCACTCCGTTTTGGTAGTGGTTTAGTGACTCTTGTTGGTTCAAAAAAGATTAAAATGCCAAATACAATTATGCATGCAAGTAGATTACCAGCTAACACAACAGCATTAGCCCTTGGCATGGGACTTGGGGATGAGTTTACTCAAGAAGAGTTGGAGAGTTTTTTGGATAATAGTCTCCCCCTTATTGCTGATGCAGATATATTTCATATGAATATTATAAGTTCCATACTTAAACGCGATAATATTGTCCTTACCCCACATCCAAAAGAGTTTGTAGCACTCCTGAAACATACAAAGTTATCAGATATAAGTGTAAAAGAGTTACAAAAAAATAGGTTTAAATATGTGGAGTTATTCTGTACAAAGTATCCAAACGCGGTCCTACTTTTAAAAGGTGCAAATGTAGTCATTGGCTTAGACAATAAGTTTTTTGTAAATCCTCATGGTACATCTGTTTTAGCAAAAGGTGGTAGTGGAGATGTTTTAAGTGGACTTATAGCATCTCTGTTAGCTCAAGGTTTTCATCCTTTAAGTGCAGCTAAAAATGCATCCCTTGCACATACAAAACTAGCACTCAATTACAAAGGTGCTGATTTTTCACTTACACCAGATGATTTGATAGCGGGTATTGGTAAGCTATAAGATAGCTTATGTTATAAATTCACAATAATAAAACTTCGTCATCCTGAGATTGACTCAGAATCTAGTTTTAAAGTAAAAATAACTAGACTCCCAGCCGAGCTGAGAGTGACATAAGTCAAGGAATAATAAATATGGATAATATTTTAAAAATCGGAAAGTATGAACTAGGCTCGCGTTTAATCGTAGGTAGTGGAAAATATGACTCATTTGAAATGACAAAGAATGCAACTTTGGCATCTGGTAGTGAGCTTATCACAGTCGCTGTACGTCGTCTTAACATCACGGACCCAGACAAAGAGAACTTAAGAGATACTTTTGCTGGAACAAATGTAAAGTTTCTTCCAAACTCTGCTGGTTGTGTAACTGCTGAAGAGGCGATAACTACATTTCGTTTAACACGTGAGGCTACGGGAATTGATTTAATCAAACTAGAGGTTATTGGCGACACTAAGAAAACTCTCTACCCTGATGTATTAGAGACTATAGAAGCTTGTAAAGTTTTAGCTAAAGATGGTTTTACTATTATGGCTTACACTTCAGATGACCCGATTATGGCAAAACGTTTAGAGGATGCTGGTGCACATGCTATTATGCCACTAGCAGCTCCTATTGGTTCTGGTCTTGGAATTCAAAATCCTTATAACATTGCATTTGTAAAAGATGCAGTTGATTTACCAATCATCGTAGATGCTGGGATTGGTTGTGCTAGTGATGCGGCTTATGCTATGGAGTTAGGTGCTGAGGGTGTTCTTACAAACACTGCTATCGCACAAGCTACTAACCCTATGGTTATGGCTGAAGCTATGAAACATGCAGTAAGAGCTGGACGTATGTCTTATCTTGCTGGACGTATTCCAAAGAAACCTTATGCAACTGCATCAAGCCCTATAGATGGGTTGATTCAGTTTTAAATAACACATAATAGAGGGAGTTCCTTCCCTCCCTCTACTTTGTAACTACTCTATTGCGACCGCTGTTTTTTGCTTCATAGAGTGCTTCATCTACTCTCTTTGTAAAATTTTCCAGTGTTTCATTTGTAATATATTGAGTTACTCCTAGTGAAATAGTCTGTTTGTCAGCACCTATAAAATTATAATTCTCAATATTTACTCTTATTTTTTGTGCTAACTTTGAAGCCTGCAAAAGATTAGTTGATTGTAGTGTTATAACAAACTCCTCTCCACCCCATCTCGCAACAAAATCACCTTGTCGAATGGTAGATAGCAGAATTTCTGCTATCTCTTTTAAAATAGAGTCTCCAATATTATGGCCATGAGTGTCGTTTACAACTTTAAAATGGTCTATATCTAAAAATATAATAGATAGAGGAGCAGAGGTTGTTTGAGCAAGATCAATCTCTTTTTCTAAAACATTGTTAAATTTACCCTTATTGAAAAGTTTTGTGAGAGAGTCTCTAGAAGCTTTATCTTGAAGAAGGTTAATTCTTTCTAACTCCTCTGTAATGTCGTCAAATATAATAATATGTAGGTTTTGCTTTTCAATGATAACTTGCTTAACATGAGGTCTGAAGTATCTATCTTGCGCATTTTTCCTCATCATAATTTTCAGGTCTTTTTTTGCTTGTTCTTGAATGAGATATTCTATCCAATGAGTCTCACCAATATATGTACATAAAAAGTTTTCATCTTCAACCTTAATGAATGCATCAGATATATGTTGATGGAGTTTTTTGAACTCATCAAGGGAGTCCGTTTCAAAAAAGTCTAGCATAGTTTGGTTGGCTAAAATAATCTCTTCATCATTAGAGACCATTAAAAAACTGTGATCAGTATCTAAAACCTCTTGAAGTAGCCTTTTTGTAGAGAGAATTTCTTTAGTAGCATTAATAACCTCATGATTGAGATTTTCATTATTTTTAAACTGTTTATGTACAAGCAGTAGAATACTTAGAAGTAAAAAAGTGATTAATAGTCTTAGTTTTAATACTTTATCTTCTATATATTCAACAACATTATTATAGTTTTTACTATTGAGAATGATACTTATACCACCTCGAATATCGCCAATTTTATATCCTTGTGCACTATGGCATCCTATACACTCTTTAGTTGTAACTAGAGCACCTAAATATCTAAATTTAGAACCTTCTAGTTCATAATACTCTCTTTTTTTATTAGTATTAATATATTCTAAAGCCCTTTTCTCAAATTCATCTGCACTGTTAATGGGGTTTAATGGGTCTGAACTCACTATACGGAAGCTAAAACCATCTATATCTGAAAGTTCTGAGAGTTGCCTAGTCATCCATGCTGGATTCATTTGGATAAGGGTGACTCCATTTTCAGTTTTTATAGTGCTATTTTGTAGGTAAGGATTTGGTTTAAGACCATTTATGGGTTTTACATAAAGACCGCCAAATTGAGCATTCCATTTTCTAGTGTTAATTTGGTCTTTAAAGTGAGTTTGTGCCTGTTTGATAAGAATCTCTTTTTGAAACTCTATATTTTTGTCTCGAAGAGAGCTAGTACCATAGATTATACCAGAGAGTAAAACAATGAAGCCGATGTATAAAAGTGAATATTTATTTATCATGCTTGGTCATCTTATCTAAATTATACTAATATTTTCTTGGTTAAATCTCGATCTTATCGGATAGATGTGTCATTAGCAGTAGTTGGCCCATTCCTTCAAAAAACTTTTCAACTCCCATATCTTGTGCAGCAATAGCCTTTTGCAGAGCTGAGAAAAAAACTAACTGTGATTCATCAGAGGCTTGCATATAGGTATCTATAATATACTCAAATGTCATAGGGTAAACCTCTCCGTTGACATCAAAATCTATGTTTGAGAAGGCATCTATATTCTCTTGAAGTAAAAGCTTTTTACACTCTTCAGAGATATTCATAAGCTATAAAATTCCCATAAGTGAGAGCATAACAATAAACATTGCAACAGGAGTAATATAGCGAAGTGAAAAGTACCAAGCTTCAAACGCAAAGCCAAGTTGTGGTTTTAGTACAGACTCAACTCTCTGCTTTTCAAGCACAAAACCTACAAAAATAGCCATAATTAAACCACCTAAAGGAAGCATAATTGCAGCAGTAAAATAATCAACCCAGTCAAAAAAGTTTTTATCTCCCCATGTTAGAGCCTCTTTATAGCCATCTATGTTTGAGAGTAGGGCGATGATTCCTATAAGATAAAAGAAAAGACCCATGAGTATTGAGGCTTTTAATCTACTCCATTTAAATCTATCTATAAAGTACTGAACCATTGGTTCTACAAGTGATACTGATGAGGTGAGCCCAGCAAAGGCTAAGGCAATAAAGAAAAGAACAGCAAATATGTTTCCAATGATTCCCATCTCATAAAATGCGGCAGGAAGAGAAATAAATACTAAACCAGGACCTTTAGCTGGACCTGAACCATATTGATAAAGAAAGGTAAAAAGCATAAGTCCAGCTACTATTGCGATGGCAGTATCTAAAAATACAACCCAAAATGCATTAGTTACTAGGTTTGAGCCTTTTTCCATGGAAGCGGAATAGGTCATAATTGCACCCATACCAAGAGAGAGGGTAAAAAAGGCATGTCCAACAGCAGTTACAAAAGCATTTGAATCTATTTTCCCCCAATCTGGAGTAAACATAAAATCAACAGCTTGGGAGAAAGCAGGCAGGGATAAAGCATAAGCAAACATACCAATGAGAATAATCATAAGTGTAGGCATTAGTACCATATTCATCTTCTCTATACCACCTTTTATTCCTTTCGTAAGTATATATGTAATCCAAATAAAGGAAAGAGTATGATAAAAAAGTTGAGTGAAGATATCAGCATGGAGCATTGTATTAAAAGTACTTTCAGCTTCCTTAACTGTACTTGGCAAATAAGTAAGAGAAGTTACTATATAGTGAAGTATCCAACCAATAACTACAGAGTAAAAAATCATTATAAAAAGACCAGCTAAACCTTGAAAACCACCAAATTTCCATAAATTCTTATTTGTTGGTGCTAAATCTTCAAATGATGAAACTCCATCTTTTCTTCCCAGATAACCAATGAGCATTTCAGCTATCATGATAGAAAAACCGATAAGAAGTACTGTAATAAGGTAAACTAATACAAAAGCACCACCACCATATTCACCAGCTATATAAGGAAATTTCCATATATTTCCAAGCCCAACAGCACTTCCTGCTGCTGCTAAAATAAATCCTAATCTACTAAATCTAGCTATCTTCATATAATATTTTCCTATTGTTCAGTGAAGAGATTATACTAGAAAATTTAAATATATAAAAGAATTGTCTAAAAACTATTGACATTTTATATCTAATTGACTATAATTCCGGCTCATTAATCAGCACTAGTGTTTGGTTTTTGTGTAGGTCGGGGTGTAGCTCAGTATGGTTAGAGTACCTGGTTTGGGACCAGGGGGCCGAAGGTTCGAGTCCTTTCACCCCGACCACTTTTAAAATTAAGTAAGATTTATATTTAGATATTAAGCATGGTGGGATTAGCTCAGCTGGTTAGAGCACTGGTTTGTGGTGCCGGGGGTCGCGGGTTCGAATCCCGTATCCCACCCCATAATTTAATAAATATAAAACTTAATACAAATAATAACTAATATGTAGTAGCGTTCGTGGCTCAACTGGATAGAGTTTCGGA
>Ga0256826_1001199_pt1 | contig 16109 bp, 15 predicted proteins | sample CV79metaG_FD_185975 | JGI IMG/M metagenome (GOLD analysis project Ga0256826, IMG submission 185975) | Hydrothermal vent microbial communities from East Pacific Rise, Pacific Ocean - CV79 | ecosystem: Environmental > Aquatic > Marine > Hydrothermal vents | place: Pacific Ocean: East Pacific Rise...
TTGAACTGATTACATTTATTCTAGCCCGTTGAGCTGATAAGCCGTAACCGTTAATATCAAAGTTAGATAAAAATCCCATTTCCTACTCCTAATTTGTTTTTTCTGATGCTGAAATTACAGAACGAAAAATATTTCCCTCTTTTCTAAGACCAGCAACTAATGCTTTAAACATAATTGAGTTTTTACTCATTTCTGTTGTTTCAACATCTAAATCGACACTATTTCCATCATTTCTCGCTCCGTGCCCATCTCGAAAAAAGATAGTTGATTTTTCAGGTTCATCAACTCCATTCCCAATATGATTTCCTGAAGTTTTGGCTAATCCTAACTCTTTTGAATTATCTTCATCAAAAAGTTTTTTAGCTTCTGAACTCAAAGCTTTCTCAAAAGCTACATCTCGAGGTTTGTAAAATGGGGTGTCAATATTTGAAATATTACTTGCGATAAGTTTTTGTCGAGTTGCTCGACTATTTAAAGCCGAAACCATAAAACTGTGAGCTTTGCTAATTTCCATTTTAATCCTTTCTTATAACATCGGTTTATATCTCATATTTATTTTAGGAATTAACAATATAGTTAATTCCTAAAACTTTTATTTATTGAGAAAATTATTTACAATCTCTTTAGCAACTTCTCGACCGTCAAAAGCAGCTCGAACAACTAAATCAGCTCCACGAACAGCATCACCACCAGAATAAATATTTGACGATGAGGTTTCTCCAGTTTTTGAGATTTCAATTCCACCCCAACTATTTGTTTTAACTCCAGAAGTTTCTAAGAATTTAGGATTTTCAGGATTAAAACCTAAAGCCATAATGATAATATCAGCTTCAACAACCTCATCGCTATTTGCAATTTCCACAACTCTTTTTCTTCCGCTTTCATCAGCTTCACTTAATTCTGTTTTTGCAAAAGTGATTCCCGCAACTCTTCCATTTTCCGTAGAAATTGATTTTGGAGTTGAATAGAAAATAAATTCAGCACCCTCTTCAACAGAGTTTCTATACTCTTTATAACTTCCAGGCATATTTTTAGAATCTCGACGATAATGGCAAGTTACACTTTTAGCACCCTCACGAATTGAAGTTCTGATACAATCCATAGCCGTATCTCCACCGCCAACAACAATTACATTTTTACCTTTAACATCAATTTTAGAATTAAAGTTTTCGCCAAAAAGTTTCTTTTGAATATTTGATAAAAATTCCATAGCCATAAAAACACCATCGCTATTTTCATTTTCAATTCCAACTTTTTTAGCTTTTGTTGAGCCAATTCCGATAAAAGTTGCATCGTGATTTTTTTGAATTTCTGAAAACTCAATATCTTTGCCAACTTCACAATTTGTCTTTAAAACTAAACCTGCATTTTGTAAAAGTTCAACACGATTCTGAATCACTTTTTTATCAAGTTTAAAACCTGGAATTCCATAAGTTAGCAAACCACCCGCTTTTGAATCTCTTTCGTAGATTGTGACATCGACACCCGCTCGTAAAAGGTAGGTTGCCAAAGATAGACCCGCAGGACCTGAGCCAATAATTCCAACCGATTTACCAATTTTCTTATGAGCAAATGGAATTTCAAACCCTTTAGAAAAACCTTTTTCAGTAATATATCTTTCTACCGAGCCGATTGTAATCGCTCCGTGTCCATCGTTTAAAGTACAATCACCTTCGCATAAAACATCTTGCGGACAAACTCGTCCCATAATTTCAGGAAATGGTGAAGTTTCGTTTGACAGTTTAAAAGCTAATTCTAAATTTGTTTCAGCAACACCTTTAAGCCATTGCGGGATAAAATTATGAAGTGGGCATTTTGTCATACAATATGGGTCGCCACATTGAACACATCTTTCAGATTGATTTTTCACTTCAACCTTATCAAAAACTTCATAGACCTCATCGAAATCTTTAACTCGTTCTCCAACTAATCTTTTTTTTGGTTCAACTCTATCAAAAGATAAAAAATTTTGCATAGTTTATTTCCTATTTTATATTTTGTAATGAAATATCCAATTCGGATATTACCAAAATATTCTAATAAAAAGATTACACTTTAAAAGGTAAAAACTCATTTTTTTTCTAAAAAGTAACTTTTTACAGCTAGTTTGATGTCTATTTTTATCTTTTAATTGATAATTAAGTGAAAAATAACTAAACTTAAACTGTTAAATTAATCTAGGGTATTATAATTTTATTAAATAATTATTATTATAGTGAAAAGTTATATAAAGGTAAAAAAAATGGCAAGAGTTGTTGTTCTCGGTTCAGGTTTTGCAGGTCAAACTGCTGCTCTGAATTTACGAAAAAGTTTAGATAAAAAACACGAAGTCATCGTTGTTACTCCACAAAAGAAATTTGGATATATTCCATCTTATATTTGGGTTGGTGTAGGCAAGATGAAAATTGAAGATACTCAATTTGAGTTAGCACCAGTTTATAAGAAGACAAAAATTGGTTATGTAAATGGTTTGGCTCAATCTATTCACCCTGATGATAATTATGTAATGGTTAATTTAAATGCAGGTGGCGAAGAAAAAGTTGAATATGATTTCTTAATCAATGCAACTGGACCAAAATTAAATTTTGCAGCAACTGAAGGTTTAGACCCTGATGTTCATCATAATACTGTTTCTGTTTGTACTCCAACTCACGCAGACCACGCGGGTAAAGAATATCTTAAAATGGTAGAAAGAATGGAAAACGGCGAAACAATTCGTTTTCTAGTAGGAACTGGTCACGGTATGGCAACTTGTCAAGGTGCGGGTTTTGAGTATATTCATAATATCGCTTTTGATTTAGAAGAAAGAGGATTATTAGATAGAGCCGAAATTACTTGGTTATCAAATGAACAAGCAGTTGGCGATTTCGGTGTTGGTGGAATGGTTATCGGTAAAGGTGGCTATACAGTTTCTGGAAAAGTTTTCGCTGAAGCTTCTTTTATGGAAAGAGGTATGAAGTGGATTACTGGAGCTCACGTCAAAAAAGTAGAAAAAGGTAAAGTTACATATATTACTATTGAGTCTTCTGAAGAGAAAATTGAAGAGTTTGATATGGCTATGCTAATTCCTGCTTTTGCTGGTGTTCCTTTAACATATATTGCTAAAGATGGTTCTGATATTACAGGCGAACTTTGTGCTCCAAATGGAATGTTAAAAGTTGATGCTGACTATTCTTCTGCGGGAAGAGGTTTTGATAATTGGAAAAAAGCTGATTGGCCTGCAACTTATCAAACTCCAACTTATAAAAATTTATATGCTGCGGGAATCTCTTTTGCTCCTCCTCACCCGATAAGCAAACCTGCTTCATCTCCTGATGGAACTCCAATTGTAGCAACTCCTCCAAGAACTGGTATGGCTGCGGCAATTATCGGTCACGCTGTTGCAAACAGTATTTCTGATATTGTAAATGGTGTAGAAACTGAACCTGTTCATACAGCTTCAATGGGTGACTTCGGTGCTGCTTGTATTGCTTCAATGGGTAAATCTATGACAAAAGGTGGAGCTGCTGTAATTGGTATGTATCCTGTTGTTCCTGATTATGAAAAATACGAATATGGTCGAGATATGGATTCAACTTTTGGTGACCAAGGTCTTGCTGGACATTGGTTAAAAATCGTACTTCACTATCTTTTCCTTTACAAAATGAAAGGAAAATTTGGTTGGTCAATCATTCCTGATTAGGATTTGACAATCAATTTTCTTATAATATAAAATTAAATAAAGGATAAAAAATGAAAGTTAAATATGTTCCATATTCTCAATTGGCTGATGCTTGGATGAAACCAGGACCGTTTGCAAAATTTACTCAAACTTGTGTATTTTGGCAACTGCTTAAATTCTCTTACTATAATCTTAAAATTATTAAGATTTTAGCAAAGGGACACTAAATATTTTTCATCAATCTAGATTTATATTTAGATTGAAAAACTGGACTGACTTGATAATTTATTTAGTCAGTCATCTTCTCATAATCTTATTAATAAAAATTTTTAAATCTTTATTAAAATCACCGAATTACAATACATACAAGATAAATCGATATTAAGGTAAAATATGCAGATAGCAAAAATATTTTTCATACTTCAAATTTCCCTATTTGGATTTTTTGAGAATGTTCATAGTTTCAGTTCTTTGTTTCGGCAAACAGTAACCAGCGATGGAAAAGACATTATTTATTATGGAGAGTTATATATTCAGAAGCCTAATTCAATAGTATGGAAATATAAAACTCCAATTGAGAAAAGTATCTATATTCGAGATAATTCAGTGTTTATGATTGAACCTGATTTAGAGCAAGTTATAATTAAATCTATTCCAGAAGCTCTAAAATTTATCAATATTCTTGAGAATAGCAAAAAATTAACAGAAAATAGATTTATTACAGAAGTAGAGGGTAATCAGTTTTTAATTATTTTAAAAGATTCAATATTACACAGAATTATTTATCAAGATGAGGTGGAGAATAATATAGAGATAACTTTTTTAAATCCTAAGAATAATATTGATATTCCGACATCTATATTTGTGCCAATAATTCCGAATGATTTTGATAGAATTTATCAGTAAGAGGACAAATGTTATTTTTCAATAAATTTTCCATTCAGAATCATATTAAGGTTACATTAACAATTATATTTTTATTTCTAGTAATAATTATATTGACTTCTCAATATCGTTCTGCGGTTACAAAAGATGTTAATAATATTTTTACAGAAACAATTAAAATTAAAAGTTTGTTGTACAAGCTTGAAAGAGACCAATATAATTTTAAAAGCTATGAAAATGAACAATTTATGGATTCTTTTAAAAATCATTATCATAAAATAATTTTAAATGTAGATAATTTAAAAGGTAAATTTCAGCGATTTGAAAATAATGCTAAAACTATTAGATTTTTAAAACAGCACTTAATAGAATACGGAAAAGGTTTTCTTGATTTTGTTAAATGGAGAATGAATATATATTCTACAGGCGGTCTAATGTATAATCTTGATTCTGCAAAAGTTTCTTTTCTAAAGCTGACTAAAGCGAATAAAAAGTTTTATTTAGATTCAATGTTTCTCTCTTTAGAAATTACGGTCAAAAATTTCTTAATTTCTTATAATCTAAAATTTAATAAAAGTTTTACTACTCAATATAAGAAGTTAAAAAGAAATATATTGTATGAAAAAGGATTGAATCAAGAACAAAGAGAAAATCTAGTTTTATATCTAGATAAATATCAGAAAAATTTCTCTAAAATAATGGTAGCTTTTACAACAGTTGGAACTTCATTAAATATAGGAATTATTGGAGATATGCAAGTTGAGATGAAAAAATCTCAAAGCTATATAGATACTTTAATTAAAAATGCTGAAAAGTTAAGAACAAAGAAATTGAGAAAAATTGAAGATGCAATTTTAATTACAAATATTATATTAGCTATTTTAATTTTATTAATGCTATTTTTAATATTTCGCAAAACTTTGAATACTGCCCATTTTTTAGATATTGCCACTAAGAATTTAAAAATTAATGAATCTAATCATATTGAAATAAATGGTAGATATGTTTTTCAAAATTGTATTAGAAATCTTAATAATTTTTTTGATAATCAAGCAAAATTGCTATTTCAATTTAAAAACCAAAACGAAAATGCTACTAATTTAATTCAAAAAATAGATATTAATATTCACAAAAACAAAACAAACATTCGAACTATTTATAAGAATTTATCTAGTGGAGAAAAATTATTATCTGATTTAGAAATAATATTACCTAAAATCTTAAGTAATATTAAAAATCAAAATACTAAAAATGTATCTGCAAAGAATTCGATTCAATCTGAAATACAAAGAATAATTCAATTACAATATCATATTACTCGTTATGAAGAGGAAACAAATCAGATTTTATCTGAATTTAAAGAGTTCAATAATTACTTAATAAGCAGAAATCAAGAGAATATAACATCATTAGAAAAAATATTTGAATCCTTGAAACTGTTATCTGTAAATTCTGCTATTGAATCTTCAAAAGTTGGAAAAGATGGTGAAAATATTTCAATTATTGCTGACAGCATTCGACAAATTGAAAAAATGATTTCTCTTAATGTTTTAGCACTGCAAAATAGTAATACTGAACAAATTAAACTTTTAAATAATTTTCAAAGAAATATTGAATATCGTTCTATTCCTATTTCTGAAATCAAATTAAATCTACCACAAATTGAACAAACTCTTAAAAGCATAAGAAGTAGATTAGAATCTTCCGTGAATTCTGCAAAACTTTCAGAACAAAATATCAATTCTATATTAGAAATGTCTAAGATTAACTTTTCAGAAATTAGAAATGCTTTTGAGTTATCTCAAGACAGCATAGAGCATACAGATAATTCAAATTTAGTCATAATTCAGTTTAGAGAATTATATGGTTTAGGTAAAAATTTAAAAGTTAATAATCATATTAAATTAAATGCAGAACAGACTAAATAGAATTTGAATTATATAATCATTTTTTTGTTAGAATTATACAAGCAGAAAGGTGTTTTAATGGTTAGTAGAAAAGATTTAGAAAATTATATAAAAAATATTCCACCAACTCCTGATATTGTCAAAAAAACTATTGAGCAAGTTGAAAAACAGGAATTGCACAAAGCAGGAGAAATTGCAAAACAAGATATTATTCTTGTCAAATATATGCAAAATTTAATTAATAAACCAATTTATGGATTAAAAAATAAAGTTACAAACATTACCCAGATTTTCACAATTCTAGGAACTGATTTAATTTATGAGCTTCTTCATCATTATCTTTTATCTTTATTGTCTCCAAAAAAATGGCAAGTTTTTGATTTAACTCAAAATACTTTTAATGAATTACAAGCAAACCTTGGTTTTTATTGGGGTAAAATCTTAGAATATGAAAATATTAAAGATAAAGAGATTCTCTCCGCAGTTACCCTCTTACCAACTGCTATAATTGTTTGTGATGAACTTTTTCAACATTCAACTCAAGAGCTTGAAATTTTAAGTGATTCTTCTATTGTTGATTATGAGTTTTTACTTTTTAAATTAACAGGAGTTCATCTTAAACAGTTAAGTATTAAAATTGGCAGGTATTGGAATTTCTCGCAGAAATCTTTAAATATTATTGAAGCATCTTCTAAAAGAAATAAAATTACTGATAGTCAAACTATCCGTTTAGGTCAATGGATTCATCTACTCTTATTCTATGTTTTAAGCAAACCAATTTTTATTAATACAAACCTAAATAGTTTTATAAAATTTGATATTGATTATATTCAACCCATTTATACAGATTTTGAAAAAGCATTGGGAGAATATTTTTAATAATGAAGCCAATATTACGAAAACGAATTGCCACTTTTTACCCTCAAGGTTTTATTGATACAACCAACTCATATTTTATAATTACAGATGACGATATAAAAAAACTTATTCCTAAAGATATTAGAATGGTTTTAGTTTCTTTAAAACGAGTCGTATTTTTTAATATAAATGGAATTACAATTCTACTTGAAAATATGAAAAAAGTTCAAGACCAGAAAAAAGCTCTTATTATAGGTTTTTGCGATTACAACCAAATGCAATATGAAACCATTCGGCGGTTCTATGAAAAAAATCTATACTTCTCTTTATACACAACTTTTAAAATCGCGACTCTTTTTACAACTCCAAGTATTGCCCAAGAATCAATTTTAATTTGGAATGAAAACTATGAACAACGAAATCTACAAAGTATTGAACTTTTTGAGCGAGGTTATAATCCTGTTGTAGCCCATCGCAAACGAGACTTTTTAGAACATTTAAAACGAGAGGGTGCTTACGATGATATTGTAAGAGATACATATATCGGTTCAATCGGCACTGTTCCTTTTGCTAGAGTTAGCGGAAGCTCAATAATTTATACTTTGACAGGTTATCTCGATGCCTCGATAGATAATCAATTTGATTACACTTATCACTCAAAAGCAATTCGGACAGGATTCAAACTCTTTATTTTTGATATGAAAAATATAATTTCAATGAATGTTAAAGTTATTAATTTCTTTGAGCGATTAATTTTCGATATGAAAGAGCTTGACGGTACAGTTTGTGTTGTAAATCTAAAAGATGTTTCTACTTTAGAAAAAATAAAATTGGAATTAGAAAATCTAGGAGTCCAAATATTTCCAACTCTTGATACTTTATTAAATGATAAAGAGCTTCTTACAGAATTAGGTGGAATTATAAAAGAGAACCATTCTCACGGCAAAACTGTGACAAAAGAATTAATACATCATTTACCTAGCTTTATAAATGCTACGGTTTCTACTCTTGAAATGATGTTAGGGGTTACCGCAGTCAAAACTGGCAAGATTACAATTAAAGAGTTGGAAGTTCAAGGTGGAGGCACTCAAAAACTTGCAAGTTCAATCGGTTTCTATGGAGATATTGAGGGAATTATTATCTTAGTTTTTCCATTTGCTTTGGCAAAGAAAAGTTGCAGTATGATGATTGGCGAAGAAATAAATAATCTGGCAGAAGTCTTGGATTCCTTAGCAGAGTTTGTCAATGTTATTGCGGGTCGAGTAAAAACTCATTTGACAGACCAAGATTTGGGAGTTTCAATTACACTTCCTAGAACTTATTCCTCTGTTGATGAATTACTTTCCACTCTATCTTTAAATAAAGGTGTTCAAGTTGATTTAAATTTCAATAAAGAACCTTTCACTTTTTTTCTCACAAGATAATTTAGATAAAATTACTGAAAAAATTAGGAGTTACAAATGGTAGAAGTTAAAATAGCAAAAATGTGTGGTTGTGTGAAAAAAGAAAATATTGCAGAAACTCAAACTTTTGAAAATATGGATATTGCTTTAGAATCAGCAAAAAAACTAACTAAACAGATGAATGAAAATTTTTGTCAAAAACATAATTTCAAAGTTATTAAAGATAACTCAAACCTACTTATTCAAGTTGCACTTACTAAATAAATGAAACATTCTTTAACAATATTTGATAAATTTGTACATTCTTTTCGAGAGCTATTTATTTATCATCACGATTCTCTAGAATTCCGAGCTAAGATATATACTTTGCCAATTGTTGCAAATATAGATAATGGCGATTGTGAATTAGAAAAACTTGATAATATTGTTGAAGAAATATATCCTGAATCTTTGCTTCGACAAAATACTTTAATATTAACAGTTAAAGAATATATCGATAAAGTCAATCAGCCCAACGGTTTAGGAATCGATGAGCTGATTTTGGATATTGAAAAATCAGTCAAACAAGAAAAACGATTTATTCATAAAATTAATATTAAACATTTTTCTGATATTGCATCTTGCACTTTAGACTACGAATCTTCAATCTATCAAAAACGAATCTCTGATTATCTTACAAAACTAAAAAATATTTAAAAAATATAATATTTATTCAGTCCATATTACTTTTCGCTAAAATAGTATCTATCTATTTATTTTATAGAAAGGGAAAAAATGGTTAAGTCGCTTAGAGGTATGAATGATATTACAGGATTAGAAAGTAAAAAATTTAATTTCATTATCGAAACCTCATCAAGAATTGCAAAAAAGTATGGTTTTGAATACATTGAAACTCCACTACTTGAAGAAACAGCTCTATTCAAAAGAAGTGTCGGAGAAAGTAGTGATATTGTTGGTAAAGAGATGTATCAATTTATTGACAAAGGCAAAAATGATGTTTGTCTTCGTCCCGAGGGAACCGCAGGAGTTGTTCGTAGTTTTATCCAAAATAAATTAGACAAAAGAGGTGAAAAGCAAAAGTTTTTTTATTTCGGCTCAATGTTCAGATATGAAAGACCTCAAAAAGGTAGATTTAGACTTTTTCATCAATTTGGTTGTGAAAGTTTCGGCGAAAGTTCAGTTTTTGAAGATGCCTCAATTATTCTAATGATTCGCGATATTTTTGAAACTCTTGAAATTAGCTTTACACTCAAAATAAATTCTTTAGGCTGTTCAGAGTGTATGCCAAAATATAGAGCAAACCTGATTATTGATTTAGAGAAAAAAAGAGATGAGCTTTGTGAAGATTGTAATCGACGAATTGAGATAAATCCTATTCGTACTTTAGATTGTAAATCTGAATCTTGTCAAACAAAACTTTCAGACTCTCCTAAAATTGTAGATAATCTTTGTGAAGAATGTTATTCAGATTTTGATAAGTTGAAAAAGATACTTTCTGAAAATGGTGTCGATTTTGAAATTGATAAACATCTTGTTCGTGGTTTAGATTATTATTCAAAAACAGCTTTTGAATTTGTTTCTGATGAAGTTGGTTCTCAAAATGCTATTGCGGGTGGTGGGCGATATGATAAATTAGTTGAGTTTCTCGATGGGAAACCTACTCCCGCCGTTGGTTTTGCTTTAGGAATTGAAAGAATTCTTGATTTAGTTACATTACCTAAAACGGATATGGAGGGTTGGTATTTTGGAGTTTTAGACGAAGAAAATCTTGAAACAATTTTTAATTTAGCTTCTCGAAAACGAGTTTTTCAAAAAGTTCATATCGAATATCGAAAAAGAAGTTTGAAAACTCATATTAAAAATGCTTTGAAAATGGGTTATCAGCATTGTGCAATTCTGGGTAGCGATGAGGTTGCGAACAGAACTATTTGGGTAAAAGATTTAAAGGCTAAATATGAAGAAATTATTTCTCAAGACAGCTTTTAGTTCTTCAATTCTGATGTTTTCAGGCTGTGAGCAATCCGATTTTATTATTTTAGATAATAATTATTCTCAAGCTAATAATATAGATTATCACGAGACTACAATAATAGACAATCCTAAAAATATTATTGTTAATTCAGATATAACTCCAAACGACCCAATTTATAAATATCAGTGGCATTTAAAAAATCTAGCAACTGAAAAAGTCTGGAATCGATTTACAGGAAAAAGGATAAAAGTTGGAATTGTAGATTCGGGTATTGAATTAGCTCACCCAGATTTGTATCAAAATATTAATCAAAGATATAGCTTTAGATATTCTGATAACTCAAATGACCCCTCGCCCGATTTCTATCAATTACAAACTGCTCCTTACAATTCAGCTCACGGAACAGCTTGTGCGGGAATTATCGGAGCGGTCGGTTGGAACGGTCAAGGTGTAATTGGAATTGCCCCCGCCGTAGATTTGGTAGGATTAAACACTTTTTCAACTGGCGAAGATTCAGATTTTGAAGATGCTCTTGGCAATTTAAATGTAGATATTTCTAATAATAGTTGGGGAGGTCAAGATTCTTTAGTTTTATATGATGACCCATATTCTATTAGAGGAATTGAAAACGGAATCAAAAACGGTCGCGATGGAAAAGGAATCATCTATATTTTTGCATCAGGAAATGAAGCTCACAATTCAAATTACTCAACTCTTCACGGCTCAAGATTTGTATTTAATATTGGGGCAGTCTTATGGAATGATGAAGTTCCAACATATTCAAACTTTGGCGACAATCTTTTAATTACCGCACCTGCTGGAGATGTTCAATTTTCTGATAACAAAGGAATTTTCACAACAGATTTATTAGGTTTTAAATATGGATTCGATAATTATCAGGAAAGAGTCAAATTTTTATCAAATTTCAATGGAGATTACACAGGATTTATGAATGGGACTTCTTCCGCTGTTCCAGTTGTAAGTGGAGTCGTAGCTTTAATATTAGAGGCAAATCCTAATTTAACTTATCGAGATGTGAAATATATTTTAGCAAAAACTTCTAAAGTTAAGAATTTAGATAATGCAAAATATAAATGGGAAAAAAATGGGGCAGGACTTTGGTTTTCACCTTTTTATGGTTTTGGAATTGTAAATTTAGTTGGTTCTATAAAAATGGCAGAAACATTTAAAACTCTTTCTTCTCAAATATTAGAAACCTCATCAAAAGAAAATCTGAATTCTGAAATTAATATTTCAAAGAATCTAAAAATTGAACATATCACTTTAACTTTAAATATTCCAAACTATGAAAATATTGGTGATTTAGAAATTAAATTAATTTCTCCAAGCGGAACAGTTTCAACTTTAATGTATGGCGGAATTAATTTAGTGGGTGAATTTAAAAACTGGGATTTAAACTCTCTGAAATTCTTAGATGAAAATTCTCGTGGAACTTGGAAAATTCAGGTTAATGGAAAAGACGAGATTGAAAAAAGTTCAAATTGGAAACTTCAAGTTTTTGGACGGTTAGATTAAATGTATCAAAATCAGTTCGATAAACTTTTAAATAATAAAAAAGTTCCAAATTCTGTAATGTTTTTTGGAGAATCTCATTTTTTAATTGATAGATATTTTGAGAAATTAAAGAAATATTTTGATGTCGATGAGGTTGTTACTTTTTATAATTTTGATTACAGTTTAGATAATGCGATTGGTTCTGTTTCTCAAGGTTCGCTTTTTGCTGAAAGAACTCTTTTGGTTATCAAAAGCGATGATAAAATTTCTGCAAAAGATTTAAAAGTTCTAATTGAGATTGTGAAAAATAGCAAAGATAACTTTTTTGCATATCTTTATTATGGCGACGATTATAGAGTTTCTCAAAAAGCTTTTATGCGAACAGATAAAAAAGCTGAATTTGTTCGTTTTTTTAATCCAAATGACCAAAATATTTTAAATATTATTTGGGAAGAAACTCATAAATTGAACTATGAAATTTCAAGAGATGGAGCTGTTCAACTTATTCATTTGAAAAACTCAAATCTTTCTTTGATTATGATTGAAATCCAAAAGCTGGCTAATTTTGGAAAACCATTATTAGATAGAAATGATATTTTAGAATCTGTTGCTCCCTCGGTAGATATTGAGCTTGACCAAATTATTGAATATTTCTTCAAATCTAAAAATTTTCAAAAGTTAATGCAATTTGTGGATATAAAAGCGATGGACGAAATTATGACAATTTCCTATATGGTAAAATTTGTCGAAGAACTATATTTTTTCCGTTCCGCTTTTGAAACTGGTAATCCGACTGATGCTTTTGCAGTTTTAGGACGAAAGCTACCGCCACAAGTTGAACAGGCTAAACAGAGAAATTCTCAAATCTTTAATATTTCTCAAATATCAAAATTCTTAACTATTCTAATGAGTGCGGAATTAAAATTTAAAAGTGGTCAAGTTGGAGATAAAAATGCTTTCTTTGTAGCTACACTTTTGAAATTGGTAAAATGAGAAAAAGCTTCACACTGATTTTCACACTGATTTTCTTAGTCGTGTTTTCAGCTTTAACTTCTATGATTCTTTCACTTTCTGCCGACACTAATTCTATGACTGCTAAATTATATTTATATAATCAAGCCAAGCTTTTAGCTCGGACAGGAAACGAAATCGCAGTTTTAATGATTGGAAACCGCCCCCACGGAAAAAATTGTTTAGAAGTCTTAAATATATTAGATGAAGACTTTAACACAACTTTAAATATTAGCTATGTCGGTTCAGGTTTTGCCGACAATAATTGCAAAGAAAATATTATTTTTAATAATGATTTTTCAGAAACAAATGGTACGGTTATAATTGATGTGTATGTTCGGCACAATATTGAAAGAATTCTTTTTCACCGTCGAACTATTCAAAAACCTTGAATTAAGCAAATTTTAGAGAAAATAGTAGAATTAAAAATAAAAAATTAGGATACAAATGTGGCAAGAAAACCATCTTCAGCTGTAAATATTTTAAGACCAATCCTCCAAGTTCTAGCAGGTTCAAAAGACTTGGGAATGGTTTTCTTTATTATGGCAATTCTCACGATTATCATCGTTCCGCTTCCAAGTGGAATGTTAGATTTTATGCTCACAATTTCGATTGCAATCTCAATTTTAATAATTTTGATTTCAATCTATATTCCCAGACCCACTGATTTAACCACTTTCCCAACCTTGATTTTGGTTATTACACTTTTTCGGCTTTCTCTGAATATCGCAACAACTCGAATGATTTTGAGTGAGGGACATAATGGAGTCGATGAGGTTTCTCAAATTATTTCCGCTTTCGGCGACTTTGTAGTTGGTGGAAATTTGGTAATTGGAATTATCGTATTTATCATTTTAGTTTTGATAAATTTTATGGTTATCACAAAAGGTGCGGGTCGAGTTGCCGAAGTTGCTGCAAGATTTACTTTAGATGCAATGCCTGGGCGACAAATGGCAATCGATGCCGATTTAAATGCAGGATTAATTGATGAAACCCAAGCAAGAACTAGACGAGCTGAAATCTTACAAGAAGCCAGTTTTTATGGAGCTATGGACGGTTCAAGTAAATTTGTAAAAGGCGATGCGGTCGCAGGTATTATTATCACCATCGTAAATATTATCGGAGGGTTCCTTATCGGAGTTTTTCAATTTGATATGAGTGTTGGCGAAAGTGCTACAACTTTCACACAGCTAACTATTGGCGATGGACTTGTTTCTCAAATTCCAGCTTTGATACTTTCAACAGCCACAGGTATTTTGATAACTCGTTCAGGAGCTGATAAAGGAAACTTTGCTGATGGTTCGATTGAACAAATCAGTGGCGATTATAAAGTTTTAATGCTCGTCGGTGGATTTATGATAATTTTTGGACTTGTTCCAGGTTTGCCAACTTTTTCAATGGAAATTATTGGAATAATGTTTTTAGTTTTAGGTTATCTACTTTATAAACACAGCAAAGGAGAGTTAGGCGATGTCTTCGACAATATCAATAAACTTTCAACCAAAATCACGGGTGAAGATATTCTTGATGCCGATGCTTTATATAATAAAAAGAAACCTACCAAAAAAAGTGAGGCTGAAATTCAACAAGAAGAGCAAACTGCTTTGGAGGATATTCTAAAAGTTGAAATGCTTGAATTAACTTTAGGTTATCAACTTATTAAACTTGCCGATACAGAACAAGGCGGAGATTTGCTCGACCGAATTAGAAGTATGCGACGAAAAATTGCTACCGATTTTGGTTTTTTAATGCCTCAAGTTCGGATTAGAGATAATTTACAACTCAACCCAAAAGGTTATCAAGTTTTAATTAAAGGGGTAGAAGTTTCAGAAGCTGATATTGACCCAGATAGATTTTTGGCAATGGATAGCGGAATGGTTACCGACGAAATCGCAGGGGATAAAACAACTGAACCCGCCTTTGGTCTCGATGCTATTTGGATTGAAAAAGCCCAAAAAGAAGATGCAATTATGAATGGCTATACCGTCGTCGATCCTGCAACTGTTATCTCAACCCATTTAAGTGAAATTGTCAAAAAATATGCTGAAGAGTTTTTAACTCGGCAAGAGATTCAAGCTTTAATAGATAAAGTGAAAACTGAATATCCAATTATTGTTGATGAGGCTCTTAAAGTCGCTCCAATTGGATTAGTCCAAAGAGTCCTCCGAGCTTTACTTCACGAAAAAGTGCCTTTAACTGATATGCTCACAATTCTTGAAGCAATTACAGATGTTGCTGAAGTTACAAAAAGTGTTGATGTTTTAGTTGAACAAGTCCGAGCTAGACTTTCGCGAACAATCTCAAATCTATATAAAGATGATAAAGGTAAAATCAAATTAGTTACTTTTGAAGCTTCCGTAGAACAAAAACTTTTAAATAAAGTCGTTGAAAACGATGGCTATCGCCAATTAAATCTAAATGTTAATGAAATTAATAAAGTTGTTCAAACTGTTTCTGAAGAAAGTGCAAATCTAATTCAAATGGGAATCATTCCTGTTGTCTTAATCGTAGATCCTATGATTCGTCGTCCGCTTTCTGAAATTTTTGAACGATTCAATTTAGATATTATTGTTCTTTCTCATGCTGAAATTGATACTACATCAAAATTTGAAGTTCTTGGTAATATTACTATTACTGATTTCTAAAGAATTATATATTTTTCTTATCGGGTATAACCTGATGAGATTATTTATTGGAAATTATTAAATATTTTGTGTTTTAATTATAAGTTTTGTTATTATATTGAGTGTTTATTTTATGTAGTATATGTTTTGAATTTATAAAGAAGAATTTGTTGGCAACGACTTACATTCCCACCCCCGTAGGGGGCAGTATTATCAGCGATGGAGGACTTTACTTTTAGGTTCGAAATGGAACTAAGTGTTTCCCCTCCTCTA
>Ga0256826_1001200_pt1 | contig 16108 bp, 15 predicted proteins | sample CV79metaG_FD_185975 | JGI IMG/M metagenome (GOLD analysis project Ga0256826, IMG submission 185975) | Hydrothermal vent microbial communities from East Pacific Rise, Pacific Ocean - CV79 | ecosystem: Environmental > Aquatic > Marine > Hydrothermal vents | place: Pacific Ocean: East Pacific Rise...
AAGCTCTTATCTGTGAAAAAACTTCATCTAAGTTCTCAGCCCATTGTAGTGCTGAAGCAGAAAAAATATGGTCATACTTATATGTTCTCAGGTTATCAAAGAGAGTCGCATCATTAAAATCACCATAGATAGATTCTATTTTTTTAGATTTGGGATGAAGCTCTAGCATACCAGGTGCAAAATCTACACCTGTAAAGTGTTTGTACTCCCAAGTAACTGCTCTACAGAGGGCTCCACTACCACAACCTAAGTCTAAAATATACTGAGGATTTGTTTTTAAATTAGAGAGAAGTTTATCGACCACTTGGTTTTGAACACTATTATGCTCTTCATAATGTCCCGCATTTTTAGAAAACTCTGAACTTATTTTCATTTTCGATTAACAATAAGAGATAAAATAAATATAGATATTACACTTAAAACAATTGTCGCACCAGATGGTAAAGAAAAATAATAAGAGAGAGTCATACCAAATAAAACACTAAAAATAGCAAAAAAGAGAGAGATAAAAATAGTAGGCTTAAAACCTACTCTGTACTGTAGTGCAGCAACCGTAGGAATTACCATTAATGCACCGATAAGCAAGCTTCCTACTACTCTAATAGAAAGAGCTATAATGATTGCAACAACAGTTACCAAAAGAAAATTCAACATCTTTACTTTAATACCACTTGTTTTAGCAACCTCTTCATCATAAGTAATAAAGTAGAGTTCCTTACTAAATAGTAAAAGCAATACTAATGAAATACTCCCAAAGATCATAATGGTAATTACATCTTCATTTGTTACTGAGAGAATAGAACCAAAAAGATAGGAAAATAGTGAGTTATTAAAAGCACCACCAAGTGAAACAATAATGACAGCTAATGCTAGTGAACCTGAAAGGATAATAGATAAAATAGCATCAGAATAAAGTGAAAAAGTACTACGAAGATACTCTATAAGCCAAGCAGAGAGAATAGCAACTATAACTGCTACCCACAGAGGGTTATAACCAGCGACAAGTCCTACAGCAACCCCTACAAGTGCAGAGTGTGCAAGAGTTTCACTCATCAAAGAGTAGCGTTTAAGTACTATGAAAGTACCACTTATGGATGCCAATGTTGCGATAAAGAGTCCTGCTACAAAAGCCCTTTGCATAAATTCATACTCTAATATTTCAAACATTTATATAAACCTTAGTGTTCATGTTTATGATTATGAATAAGATGAGCTTCCATCCCATACAGTGCACTCATATCTTCACAAGAGAGAGCTTCTTTTGGATTATTACAGATAGTTGCTTGCTGGTTAATAGTAAATAGTCTACCTATGTCATCAGCAATAACTCCGATATCGTGTGTAATAAAAACAATAGTTATATTTTCTTCTTTATTTAATTTTGATAAGAGTTTATAGAAACGTTGTTGAGAGACCATATCAACACCCGTATTTGGTTCGTCAAGTATGAGAATCTCAGGAGAGGAAGCTAGTGCCCTAGCTATCATTACTCGCTGTCTCTGTCCACCAGAGAGTGTTCCGACCATTTTATCTTTTAAGTCTAAAATATCCATCTTCTCCATGGCATCATGGGTTAATCTTGCATCTTCTTTTGAGAAAGAGGAAAATATACCACGGTTAGCTACTCTACCCATCTCAACAATATCTTGAACTGTTGCAGGAAAGTTAGTATCTATCAAAGAGGCTCGTTGTGGTACAAAACCTATTTTATACCACTCTTTAAATTTTTTTTGCTCTTTTCCAAAAATATGCATTATCCCAGAACTCGGTTTTTCAAGTCCTAAAAGCATACGAATTAGAGTTGTTTTTCCACCACCATTTGGCCCAATAATAGCTATGTATTCACCATTAAAAATTTCTAATGAGATATTTTTTAAAATCTCTACTCCACGAACAGTAAAACTTAAGTTTTTCACATCAAAAATAGGTACCTTAAACTTTAGTTGCACATAAGAGCCTTAGAAAGTTTTTTCAAATTCAGATACATTATCTCTTCATAAGTAGTATTTAATTTTGCTTCATCAGCTGTAATATTTCCTAGTGATTGAAAAACTTCAACCTCTACATTTGCATCTTCTGCAATACCCTGCATAAGTTTATTACTAATAAAATTTTCATAAAATATAGTATGAATACCATCAGCCTCTATCTCTTCAAAGATTCTTTTTATGTCGTTAGCTGTCGGATGAGATTGAGGGGAAAGACCACTTAAGGATTCTGCATGAAAATGATATTTTTTTGCTAAATAACCAATAGAGTTATGGTTTAAGATAATAGTATTAATCCTGCAGTTTGAAAGGTATTTAGTATAGTTTTCATCTAATTTATTTAACATTAAGAGGTATTTATCTCTATTGTTGATATATATATCTCTGTTTTGAGGGAGAATTTTTATAAGCTCTATAGTAATCAGCAATGTTGCTTTTTTCATATTTTCAAAATCTAACCAATAATGTGGATCGAGCTTATTATGTGCACACTGCTCATCATGGTGTTGATGAAATTCAAATTCTTCATCACCTAAATCCCGTAATTTCACATACTTACTCACATTTATTGCTCTATTTTTAAACTTTATCGTCTCTATCCATGGTTCTAGCCCTGCTCCACTATAAACAACTAAGGCACTTTTCTCGATTGCAGCCATAAGCTTTGGAGTTGGTTCAAAACTATGCGGGTCAACACCAAAGGGAAGAATGTTTACAATTTCAACACTATCAAGAGCTATATGTTTTGTAATATCATAAAGTGAAAATGTACTAACTGCTATCGTTGGTTTTGTAGACTCTTTAATCACATCTTTATTTAACATAAAAAGCTGTATAAGAGCTAATCCTACAACTAAAACAAGAGCTATAATTTTAAAATTTTTCATTAATACAACCATATTGTAAGTTTATAGAATTATACCCTTTTTTTTCATTCACTTGTGATAGAGAGATAAGAAATAGTATAAAATTTGATAATATAAGTTTTTTTAGATATAATTCGCCACTTTAAAACATAGGAATTTGTTTATGACAACAAGTCTTTTACTAATTGTACAAATAGTACTAGTGATCATATTAGTTATCGCAGTACTTTTACAAAAAAGCTCAAGCATTGGTCTTGGGGCATACAGTGGATCTAATGACTCTGTATTTGGGGCGAAAGGGCCTAGTAGTTTTCTTGCAAAAGCTACTTTTACAATAGGATTTTTATTTGTTATAAATACTATTACTCTAGGATATATGTACTCTCAAGCAGCACAAGCATCAGTAGTTGATGATATGATCGAGACTACAAATGTTATAGCACCAGTTGCTACAACTCCTATGGTAGTTGAAACAAATACTACAAAATAATCTCTTCTCTTCTTAGTTACAACACTATGTTGTAGCTATAACTTTTTTTCTAACTACTTTTTTACACTACTTTAAAAGATATCTCGCTACAATTACACAATTATTTTCATATAAATTAAGGAAAAAGAATGGTAAACGAAATATTTGAAAGCTGTAGTACAAAAATGCAAGGTAGTGTTGATCACATGCACAGAGATTTTAAAACATTAAGAACTGGAAAAGTTCTTATAAGTGTTTTAGATAATGTTAAAATTGACTACTATGGAACACCAACACCACTTGACCAAATCGGTTCTGTAATTGCTACAGATGCTACAACAATCGTTGTAAATCCTTGGGAAAAAAATCTTCTTTCTGATGTTGAGTCTGCTATTTTTGCTGCGAACATTGGTGTAAATCCAAACAATGATGGTGATGTTATTAAACTGTTTTTTCCTCCTATGACTGTTGAACAGCGTCAAGAGTCTGTAAAACAGATGAAAGGCATGGGTGAAAAAGCAAAAGTTTCTATTCGTAACGATAGACGTGATGCAAATGATAAAGTAAAAAAACTTGAAAAAGATAAAGAGATTACACAAGATGAGTCTAAATCTGCACAAGACAGTATTCAAAAAACTACTGATAAATTTATTGCTACAATTGAGCAGACTTTAAAAGACAAAGAACAAGAGATTTTAAAGGTTTAATGATGGATGTTAAAAAAATATATATGGATGCAGATGCTCTTTTAGAGGGTCACTTTAAACTCAGTAGTGGAAATCACTCTCAGTTTTATCTACAATCTGCAAAAGTTTTAGAAGATCCAAAAACTGCAAAAGTTCTTGCTGAAGCACTAGCTCTTCAAATCAAAGAGAGTGGCCTTAAGATAGACACAGTATGTGCACCTGCACTTGGTGGTCTTATAGCTGGTTTTGCTCTTGCAACTGCTCTTGATGTTCGTTTTATCTTTGCAGAGCGTGTTGAAGGTATTATGACTATTCGTCGTGGTTTTGAAGTAGCTAAAGATGAAAAAGTGCTTATGTGCGAAGATATAATTACTACAGGTGGTTCAGCTATGGAAGCAGCATCTGCTGTTAAAGCACTTGGTGGGAAAATAGTGGGTGCTGCAGCACTTGCTAACCGTGGTTTTTGTAAACGTGAAAACTCCGATATTACAACTAAACCTAACTGTAAACTTCCTATTGATATTCCATTTTTTGCTTTAGCTGATTTTACATTTGAGATGTATGCACCAGATGCATGTCCTCTTTGTAAAGATGGTAGTGATGCTATTAAACCTGGATCACGAGGTAACTAAAAACTTTCTACTAAGCTAATATAATTACTAGCTTAGTAGTTCTCTTTTAAAAATACTTTAGTTGACATGAGAGCATTCGTTCAACTAGTACACGAGCAACCTCAACCTTACCATCTACTACAACAGTTATATTTAAATCTTCAAGTTTTTTCTTCTCTTCTAAAGAAACTACTTTTACAATTAAATTTGCATTTTTAGAGTGTTTAAGTACTGCTTCACAAATAAGTCTTTTTTTATCTATATTATCAAGAGTAATAATGATTGCAGCAGCTTTTTCAATATGAAGAGCATTTAGTATTGATGTTTTTGATGCATCTCCTAAATAAGCTTCTATATCATCGTCTAATGCTTCTTTTACATGCTTATTTGAATTGTCAACCACAATATATGGGGCATCAAACTCTTCTAAATGTTGCGAAACAAACTTTCCTACAACACTATATCCACACACTATAACATGATCTTTACGAGAGGCAAGAGGTGTCATGTCTGTTACAATATCTGTATCTTTAATGATTTTTTCAACAAACTCACTTATACGAGTAATAAAGAATGGTGTTACTATCATAGAAAATATCACAACTAAAACGAGTAAAGATTCAACCTCTTTTGAGAGAATATTTCCTGAAGATGCTACAGCAAAAATTACAAAAGAGAACTCACCCACTTGAGATAGAGCGAGAGCTGTTTTAAGGGATGTAGCCGTATTACTAGAGAGTCGTAGCAGTGCTAAAATTATACTTGTTTTAAAAATCAAAACAAGTATGAAAAGACCAATAACTGCTCCAACATTTTCAATAAATATACTTAGGTCTATCTTCATTCCAACTGTCACGAAAAATGTACCAAGTAAAATATCTTTAAATGGTGCTATCTCTGACTCTACTTTATGATGGTACTTAGTCTCAGCAATAATCATCCCTGCTACAAATGCACCAAGAGAGTATGTAAAGCCCATATAGTATGCAAATAATGAAGCACCTATAACTATAAAGAGAACTGAACCCATAAAAAGTTCATCTAACTCTGATGAAGCAGAAAAGTGCAATAGCCATGTCACAAGACGCTTTCCAACAACAAAAAGTAAGCTAACAACCAAAAAAGCACTCAATAATGTATGCCCTAAAATGACATAAATACTTTCGTTTCCCTCATTTGTTAGAAAACCTATAAAAATTAAAATAGGGATTACTGCTATATCTTGAAAAATAAGTATTCCTGTTGCTCTTTGCCCGTAAGGTGTATATATCTCTTTTGAGCTCTTAAGATAACTAAGAACTACTGCTGTAGAAGAGAGGGAAAAAGCAAGTGCAACAATAATAGAAGATGTATTTTCTAGTTCAAAGAGATAGTGTGCAAGTAAATAAACAACTATAGTCGTAAAACCAACCTGCATAAGACCATTTCCAAATATCTCTTTTTTCATAGTTCCCATCTTAGCAAGGGAAATTTCAAGTCCAATGGTAAACATTAAAAATACTATACCAAACTCTCCAACCATCTCTAGTTCATGTGAATGACCAACTTCGCGTAGATCAAATGCATAAACAATGATAGTACCAGTAAGAATGTACCCAATTATTTGAGAGAGACCTATTTTTTTTAAAAATATATTTACAACTATTGAGATTCCGAGTGCTACTATGACATATAAAAGTGTGTTATCCATCATCTAGGGCGATGTCCTTTTCTTGATTCTTGTTGTATTCGCTTAAGTACCTCTTTTGTATCACTGTCTATATAATGTAAATTCTCTTGAGTACCTATAACTCCTGATACCTGTTGTGATATTTTAATATGCTTGACTATAGGCTTCTCATTTGTAAGTACCAGTTCATTATTTTCATTAACATCTGCATAGTAATAAAATTTATCTTTTTGATTATAAAGTACTACTTTAGCATTACTCTCAATCCAGTGAAAAGCACTATCACCTTTTAAAATACCTTCAAACTTTGTGCCATCTGCTTGAGTAAAAGTCATAACTCCTCTCCTTGCAGAAGAGGCTTCGGCTAATGTTATAATCATAATCACTAGCAAAATATATTTTAATAAAAGTTTCATTTTCTCTCCTATTTACTAATGCTAAAAGTCATTGTTCTTTTAGTATAGTTGGCACTATCTATAACTATACTATAACCAGAAAGACTACTATCGTAAAGTTTCGTTTTAGATGTATCTATTGTGTAACCTTCTATATATGTATCACTAAAATTAGCTTCTATATCCTCATTAAGTGTTAAAGAACTCGTAGTATCTCGTTCAACTAGTCTAACTTTATAATGATTTGTACTTGTCTGTCTTCCATTTTCATAATTATTATCTTTATCAATGTCAACATGATAGATAATACCAAAGAGCCTATTATCAGTAAATGATCTATCCATTCGATTAAACGATCTATCAGAATCAACCTTTGCACTATCTCTACACTCTAATAAGAAATACTCATTAGGCTTATTTGTCATTAATTTAATTACTTCATTTGAACTACATTTGATCGTCACAATCCCTGATGTGTTTAGAGTCGTTATATTTATATCTATCTTTGTATCTATCTTACTATATGCACTAAACTGTGTAGGTGTCTCTCCAGGATAAGTATCCACCACTTTTTTAGCCCATGATCCACCACTCATAATCCCATAAGAGCCTAATCCTGATCCACCACCATTATCATATAAATCCACTAAATTAAAAAGAGAGTGTCCCAGCTCGTGTGCAATAATACCTATCGTTGCCTTATGACTATTTACACTATCTACATCATGAGTCGCACCAAATTTTGCATAACTTCCAGATGTTGCATCAATACCCGTGTATCTCATCAAGTTTACACCATCTACCTTTGGTGCATTATTACTATCATATGACCATGCATGTGCCCATATTGATTTATGAGTTGGATCACCATAAGACTCCTCTCCTCCTGCTACAATGAAGATAATCTGTAATTCTGTATGGCTAATATCTCCATCCCCATCCGTATCTAAAATTGCAAAATCAACACTATTTACAACTACCAAATTGCTTATTGCAGCGGTTATTTCTATATCTCGAAAAGTCGTATCATTTGCTCCACCAGGATGTGCTTTATTCATATTTACAATAATAACACCATCATTATGTGTTCCAGAACTCTCATTGATTGGAATAAATTCTATCTCTGCAGCAGTACTATCATAATACCATCTATTAACAGAATTTTCTTCCTTATTAAAGATTTTATTATGCCAGACTAAAGGATCATTTTCACTATAGTCTGTCCAGTTCATTATTACAACTAGTGTCGGTATCTTATTCTGTGTTGTACCAAAATCAACATCTCCTAAAGGCTGGTTTCCACTAACTGTGCTATCTGAGTTTGAAGTAGTCGAACCACAAGCATTAAATAGAACTAAAATGAAAGTTATAAAAATTATCTTTACTACTCTTCTCATAAATACTCTTTTTTATTAAAAATTATGTTTACTTATATAATAGCAAAAGTTTCCTTGTGTCATAAGAAATTAAACTACTTTAGTATATAATCGCGTTTATAATTAATATAGTAAATGGAGCATTTTTTATGACTAAATACATTTTTGTTACCGGTGGAGTTTTATCTTCTCTTGGAAAAGGGATTACTGCTGCTAGTGTTGGCACACTACTAAAACACTCTGGTCTTAACATTGGTATGTTAAAAATAGATCCATACATTAACGTTGACCCTGGAACTATGAGTCCACTAGAGCATGGAGAAGTTTTTGTTACTAAAGATGGTGCTGAAACTGACCTTGACATTGGAAACTATGAAAGATTTTTAGATAGCTCTTACCTAAAGTCTTCTAACTTTACAACAGGACAAGTTTACTCTTCTGTTATAGAAAGAGAACGGGCAGGTGGTTATCTAGGGCAGACTATTCAAGTTATTCCTCATATCGTTGGAGAGATTGTTAAGCGTATTAAGGAAGCAGGTGAGGGTCATGATATCTTAGTTGTTGAACTTGGTGGAACTGTTGGAGATATTGAAGGACTTCCTTTTATGGAAGCTATCCGTCAAATGAAACATGATGATGAAGTTGAGGGAACATTTTTTATTCATGTTACTCTCATTCCTTACATCAAAGCGGCAGGTGAGTTAAAGTCTAAACCGACACAACACTCAGTCCAAGAGCTTCGTCGTATCGGTATCACTCCTCAGATGATTATCGCTAGAAGTGAAAATGGTCTCCCTAAGACTTTTAAGAAAAAACTTGCGATGAGTTGTGATGTGCATCCTGATAGTGTAATCGAGGCACTTGATGCTAAGACTATTTATGATATTCCAGTTACATTTTTACGTCAAAACATCTTAAAACCTATAGCGAAAGAGCTTGAACTTGGTGACATTGATCCAGATATGGAAAAATGGGATACACTTGTTAAAAAAATAGTACAGCCACAAGGTAAAACAGTGGTTGGATTTGTTGGTAAATACCTTGAATTGAAAGAGGCATACAAGTCACTAACTGAGTCACTTATTCACTGTGGAGCACATCTTGATACTCGTGTAGAAATTGCATGGATAGATAGTGAAGAGATAGAAGAGAAGGGTGCTGATACACTACTTGCAGATTGCGATAGTGTTTTAGTTGCAGGTGGTTTTGGAAACCGTGGTGTTGAGGGTAAAATACTTGCAATCCAATATGCTAGAGAGAACAAAGTTCCTTATCTTGGTATCTGTCTTGGTATGCAACTTACACTTGTTGAGTATGCGAGAAATGTCCTAGGTTTAGAGGGTGCTAACTCTATCGAGTTTGATGAGAACACACCACACCCTATGGTCTACCTTATAGACAACTTCTTAGACCAAAATGGTGGTGCACAACTTCGTACACATGAGTCCCCAATGGGAGGAACTCTTCGCTTGGGTGAGTACCCATGTGACACAAAAGAGGGCTCTTTAATCCGTGAAGCCTATAATGGTGAGAAAACAATTTTTGAACGCCATCGTCACCGTTATGAAGCAAACCCTGCCTACCGTGAACAGTTAGAAAAAGCTGGCATGATAGTTACAGGTGAATCAAATGGTCTTATAGAGACTGTAGAGATCGAGGGTCACCCTTGGTTCTTAGGTGTACAGTTTCATCCTGAGTTCACATCACGTCTTCAAACACCAAATGCTTCTATACTGGCATTTGTAAAAGCTAGTATTGCTGCAGAGTAAGTACAAGTAAAGTATGTCTTTTTGACATATTTTAACTTAACTTCTCACTTTTAGTCTATAATCTCTTTATGAATATACCAACACTTACAAAAAATGACCTTTACTCCCTTCTCTCATCCCGTTTTAATACTGAGGAAAAAAAACTCTCTCAAATTCCAAACCCTGAACTTCTTTTAAATGCCACTGATGCAGCAAAGGCTATAGCTAATGCTATCAGAGCTAACAAAAAAATAACGTTAGTGGGAGACTATGATGTTGATGGGGTGAGTTCAACTGCTATTATGGTGGATTTTTTTAGACAGATTCCTTACCCTTTAGAGGCTATCATACCAAACCGTTTTCGTGATGGCTATGGTGTTTCACCAACTGTTCTAGAGAGGATAGATGCGGACTTAGTCATAACAGTCGACAATGGTATTTCTGCTATAGAAGCTGCAAAAATCTGTAAAGAGAGAGCTATTGAGCTCATCATTACAGACCACCATACACCCTCAAAAATTCTGCCTGATGCTCTTTTCATAGTTGACCCTAAACTAGAAGAGTGTAAGTATCCTTTTAAAGAGATATGCGGAGCACAAGTTGCATGGTTACTTTTAGGACTTGTAAAAAAAGAGTTAGCTTTACAGATAAATATGATGCAGTTTTTAGACATCTTAGCTATTGCTATCATCGCTGATATTATGCCCCTCATCGACATCAATAGAACACTTGTAAAGCGTGGTTTAGCACTTCTTATGAGTTCAGATAGACCCTCATCAATCATAATACGAGACTTTATTAACAAGAGTAAGATTACAAGTGAAGATATAGCCTTTCAGATAGCTCCTCGTCTTAACTCTGCTGGGCGTTTAGAGGATGCCTCCATAGCCTTAGACTTTTTCACAGCAAAAGACACAAACAAGGCATACAATCAGTTTGAACTCCTTGGTAAACTTAACGACCTACGTAAAGATACAGAAGCACAAACTACACAAAAGGCCATAGAACAAGTAAACGAAAATGACAAGGTCATAGTTGTAAGTGGGGAAGGGTGGCATGAGGGTGTTGTCGGCATTGTAGCTGCTCGTCTAGTAGATAAGTTTGGACGACCAGCCATTGTACTTAGTATTGAAAATGGTGTTGCTAAAGGAAGTGCTAGAAGTATTGGAGAGGTGAGCATATATGAGCTTATCAAGGAAAATGAATCTTTTTTAACTAAGTTTGGTGGGCACAAAATGGCGGCAGGACTAGGACTGAGACAAAAAGATATTTTGGTGTTTAAAGAGGCGGTAAACAACTCTGCTAACAAAATACCCGAAGATGACTTCATACCTGCATCACAAGTAAGTGGAATTTTAAATGCCGAAGATATTGACCTTGAACTCTTAAAACTCCTAGAACAGTTTGAACCATTTGGTGAAGCAAATCTTAGACCCACCTTTTTAATAGAGAATGCAGAAGTTGTAAATATAAAACTTATGGGTGCAGATAAATCTCACTCACGTATTGAGATTCGTCAATACCCTCATCAGAGAAAAACTTTAGAGATTATAGCATTTAGAACAGTTTTTGAGATGCCAGAGAATAGACAAATCACTTGCTCCTATAGTGTTGCCAAGAATGAATTTAATGGCAAAGTTAATATCCAACTACTATGCAATAAGATATATTAAGCTATAAACTTGTAAAATAAATACAGCTAAAACAATGAAGGTCTACTATGGATAAAAAAGAAATATTAAAAAACTTTAACCCCTCTTTAGGTATATCACACCATGATGCTGTTAAGTGTATGGATCCTTCAAGAACAATGCCATTGAACTTCCATATATTAAAGTCAGTTTATGGGTATTTGATTTTTACTGACAGATTTTAGGACCTCTCATTAAATGTTAGTAAAAAAAGAGTGTTACAAGGCTCGTTCGCAAATAACAGCCTTATCTATTTTAAAAGACAATACCTTTATTTTTAGTACTAAAATTCATGGTGCTAAAATCTTTTCTCACCATAACTGTAGTGCTATTAAAAATCTCTCTATTGAGCTACTTGGTTCAAAAACGACTGCTGTTGCTTTTAGCCAGGATTCTGAGCTTTTAGCATTTGCCAATAATAACATTATCTATATTCTTAATACTCAAAATAAGTTGCTCGTTCAAACAATACGAACAAATGAAGGAGAAATAAAAATTCTCTCTTTTGTACCAAATACTAAGTACTTAGTAACAGGAACATCTAATGGTCGTGTAATGCAGTACAGATATGATGGTCGCTCACATCTCTCTCGTCTCTGCTCATTCGGGAAACTTCTTAAAGAGAGAAATAGTAGAGTTAAGAAAAACTATGTAAGTGCCTTCGCATTTCATAAAGAGTATTTTGCAGTGGCAGGCTATGGTGGTGTTATTAGTGTGTTAAAGATGAACTCTTATATAAATAGACATAATATTACAAGCTCAAAGGTGAAAGTATCTGCCTTATGTTTCTTAGATGATGAAAAACTTATAAGTGCAAATATAGATGGTTTTGTACAGATTCACTCCCTCCGAAGAGATAATTATGTAAAAACAATACCAACTCCCTTTAGAAATATAAATAAACTTCTACTTATGCCAAATCCACAGTATGTAATGGTTAGTGCTGAAGATAAAAAACTCATACTAATAGATACAAAAGCAGCTAAGGTTATCTGTAGCTCTTATCTCAAATTTAAAGACAATGTGCAAGATATATCACTTACTATAGACAATAACCTTTTAGTAGTTTTGCTAAATAGAGAGATTCATAAAGTTGAACTACCAACAGCTGAGCATCTCAAAACTTTCCTTTTACATAATGAGATAAATAGGGCATACACTCTTATAGAAAAAGATCCTATGCTTCAGGGGACTAGAGAACATAAACGAGTTGAAGTTATGTATGAAAAACTTTTTACACAAGCAGTAGATGCACTTATAAATGGTGACACAAAAGAGGCTCGTAAACTTATGCAGATGTTTAGTGAGATAAAAAGTAAAAAAGATGATATTAACTCGATTTTTAAGGCTTTTGAACACTATCCACGATTTAAAACTCTCTACTTAGAGAAAAAATATGCTCTTGCCTATGCTATGAGTGAGAAGCACCCTGCACTTAAAAGAACAAAGCAGTTTAAAAAAATGGAAGAGCTTTTTAAAGAAGCATTTACTTTTGCCCAAAAGCAGATTTTAATCGGAAGAGAAGATGTTGCTAAAGAGATTCTTTCTGTCTATGCTACAGTTGCTTCTAAGAAAGCTATACTCAAGCTTGTACTAAATCAAAATAAGGATTTTATTGACTTTTTAAAAGCAATAAATGAAAAAGATTATCTTCTTGTTAATACATTAGTCCAAAAAAATGAAGTATTTTCACAAATTTCTACATACTTAACACTTAAAAATTCTATTCAAAAATCTATTGATAAGATCAGAAAAGCTCTTGATTTAGGTGATGCAGATAGGGCAATCACTTTAGTTAAAGAGCAGCTTAGCACACCTGGAATTAAAAATGAGCTTCAAGATCTCTACAAAGAAGCAAAAATTATTAAAAAATTACAAGAGAGTTATAAAGAGAGTGATTTTAAAACTTGTTACGAAATATTAGATAGTACTTATGCTTTACACAATCTTGAGCTAAGTAGACTACTAGAGACTCACTACTCCAAACTTATTGATAGTTGTGAAGAGGCTGCTTTAAAAGGTGATATAAAAAGTGTAAAGAAGCTACTTGGTGACTTAATAGCAATTAAAAGTCGTATAGATAAAGTTGGTGATATGCTTCGTCTAAGTTTTCACACAAAAATAAAGGGACTAATGGCTAAAAGAAGTTTTAAAAGTGCAGAGAATATTATTTACTCATATGTAGATATTTTTGGTCAAGATAGTGAAATATTTGCAATAATGAGAAGCTATGAGAGAGTAAGTAAAAAAAGACTCGCTTTAATGCAAACAAAAGAGCTTACAATTCCTAGGGATAACTGGTTGCACTCATCACTTATAATGGGGAATTAGGCTTTCATCAACTCAATAAGTGCATGAGAAGTATCTTCAAACTTCTCTTGGACTGTTGAGTTCTGAGATATAAACTTCTCCATTCCCTCTTTTTTATCGATAGCCTCATCTAGTTCAGGATCAGTACCTTTTGTATAAGCTCCAATACGGATAAGTGTTTCGTTCTCTTTAAGCAGAGTATAGAGTCTTCTAAAACGCATAACAGCTTGAAGATGCTCTTGTGTGATAATGTCATTAATAACACGAGAAGCTGAGTTTAGTATATGAACAGGAGGGTAAATTCCGAAGTCTGTCATCTCTCGAGAGAGTACAATATGCCCATCTAATATAGAACGCGACTGATCAGCGATAGGGTCACTCATATCATCCCCCTCAATTAAAACTGTAAAAAAGGCAGTTATTGATCCTTTACCTTCCTCTTTTCCTGCACGCTCCATAAGTTGTGGCAGAAGTGTTAAAGATGAAGGAGGATATCCTTTAGAAGTTGGAGGTTCACCAAGTGCAAGACCAATTTCACGCTGTGCCATAGCAAAACGAGTAACAGAGTCCATAATGAATAAAACATCAAGACCTTGATCTTTAAAGAACTCTGCCACACTCATAGCAGCAAATGCACCATACTTACGCATAAGAGGTGAGTCATCTGATGTTGCAACGATTATGACTGTATTTGTTAAGTCTCCAGCAAGATTTTTCTCTATAAACTCAGGAACCTCACGACCACGCTCGCCAATAAGCGCTACAACTTTTATGGGTGCCTCAGCACCACGGACTATCATACCCATAAGAGTAGATTTTCCTACTCCTGAACCTGCAAATATACCAAGTTTTTGACCCTTACCACAAGAGAGCAATCCATCAATGCTCTTAACTCCAACACTGAAAACTTCATCTATCATACCACGTTTCATAGCTGCAATAGGAGCCTTAATAATCGGAGATAATTTAGAGGTATTTATACTACCCTTATCATCAATTGGACGCATAAATGGATCGACCACTCGACCTAAAAGAGCATCTCCAACAGGAATATTCATCCCAGTTGAGTCAAGAAAAACTTTATCACCAGAGCGAAACCCCTCAACAAAACTAAAAGGTGTTATAAAAAAAGTCGCACCATCTATCTCTGTCACCATTCCTACTGTCTCCATAGAAGTAGTTTGAGAGACTATTTTTACCATATCACTTATACTTACATTCAACCCACTTGCCGTAATGACAGTGGCGTTTATCTTCACGACTTCTCCAAATGCTACTGAGTAACTTTTAGAAGAGAGTCTATCTTTAAGTGATGAAAATGGCATAAATTAGTATCTTGTACCTGTAGGAGAGTTAATGAGAGAGAAGAACTCAGCACGAGTTTTTTCGTCGCGTTTAAAGAGTCCACGAAGTGCCGAAGAAGTAGTCGTAGAGTTTATCTTCTCAACTCCCCTCATCTCCATACACATATGACGAGCTTGAATTACAACTGCAACACCCTTAGGTGCTATAGTATCCATAATAGCATCTGCTATCTGCTCTGTAAGTTGCTCTTGAATCTGCATACGACGAGCAAAAACATTTACAACACGAGGGATTTTAGAAAGACCTACAACTTTTCCATCAGGAATGTATGCAACATGTACACGGCCGATGATAGGGAGGAGATGATGCTCACAAGTAGAGTAAAACTCTATATCTTTTATAAGTACCATCTCATCATTTGAAGATGTAAAAAGTGCCTTTGATAGAATCTCTTTTGGATTTTCATTGTAACCACCATAAATAAACTCATAAGCTTTTCGTACACGAGCTGGTGTTTCTAAAAGACCTTCGCGACTAGGGTCTTCACCCACATGAAGCATCATAGACTTTACTGCATTTTCAAATTTTGTATTTTGATTTTCTGACAAGATTTTGCCTTTTAAAATTTTTGAATAATTATATCATAGTTAGAGAGGTAGAGCCTAAAAGGCTCTACTGTAAAGAGGTGTTTAGTGAACTAAAACGTGAGGAACAATAAGTGGGTACTTTTTCATTTTTCTAAAAATATGCTTTCTAACAACCTGACGAAGGTCATTTTCAAGGGCTCTTGAGTTCTCGATAAGACCACCTTTTATATTTGTAAGGAAAATTTCTAAGACATCTTCCATCTCTTTAGCAAATGCTTTATCTTGCTTATCTGGAACTATACCAAAAGTCGTAACTTTTGGCTTACTTAGCATTTTAGAGTTCTGCTCACTTACTTCTGCAACAATCATAACAACACCATCAGATGCAAGTTTTTGACGATCAAGAA
>Ga0256826_1001201_pt1 | contig 16107 bp, 13 predicted proteins | sample CV79metaG_FD_185975 | JGI IMG/M metagenome (GOLD analysis project Ga0256826, IMG submission 185975) | Hydrothermal vent microbial communities from East Pacific Rise, Pacific Ocean - CV79 | ecosystem: Environmental > Aquatic > Marine > Hydrothermal vents | place: Pacific Ocean: East Pacific Rise...
ATGATGATTTAAAAGGCTCTTACACTTACAAACATAGAGTTCACAATATTGGTAATGATAAAGGTAGTTTTGCTCACTCTAAAGAGAAATTCTTTGAGATGATTGATAAATCAAAAGAGATGATTAAGAGTGGTGATGTTTTTCAAATTCTTATGACAAATCGTTTCACTAGAAACATAAAAGTTGATCCTTTTAGTTTCTACAGAATTTTACGTACAAAAAATCCTTCTCCATATATGTTTCTAATGCAGTATGAAAAGTTTAACATCGTTGGTTCATCTCCTGAGGTAATGGTTAGACTTAAAGATGGAGAGCTTCTTCTTCGTCCAATTGCTGGAACTCGTAAACGTGGTGCCACAAGAGAAGAAGATAGAGCCTTAGAACTTGATCTTCTTGCTGACCCAAAAGAGTTAGCTGAACACTTAATGCTTATAGATTTAGGTCGTAATGACATTGGAAGAGTTGCTAAAACTGGAACTGTAAAAGTTGAAGATATGATGCATATAGAGCACTACTCTCATGTGATGCATATCGTTACTGATGTAGTAGCTGAGCTTGCAGATGATAAAGATATGTTTGACCTTTTTATGGCAACATTTACAGCAGGGACTATGACAGGTGCACCAAAGATACGTGCTATGGAGTTAATAGCTGAATATGAGGGCCTTAAACGTGGTTTTTATAGCGGTAGTATAGGTTACTTCGGTTTTGATGGAAATATGGATAGTGCTATAACTATTCGTACAGCCATGGTAAAAGATGACAAGGTTATACTTCAAGCGGGTGCTGGAATAGTAGCAGACTCAGTAAAAGAGTCTGAGTACCAAGAGGTTGAAAATAAACTCGGTGCACTTATACACTCTCTTCATGACTTAGATAAGAAGTAGTTTTATGCAACTCTTCTCTATCTTTGGAAATCCTGTTTCACACTCTCGTTCTCCACTTATGCATAACTGCGTTTTTAAAAACTTAAACTACAAGGCTTGTTATACAAGAACACATCTCTTAGATGGTTCAAAACTCAAAGAGACATTTTTTGACTTAGGGTTAAGTGGAGCAAATGTAACAGTTCCGCATAAAGAGGCTGCTTTTAATGCTTGTGATGAAGTTCGTGGCTTTGCAAAAACAGTCGGAGTTGTTAATACTCTTGTAAATGAAGATGGTAAACTTATCGGTTACAATACAGATGCTGATGGTTTTATGTATGCCATTGAAGAGTTTAAGCAGATTAAAAATATCTTGATTTTAGGTGCAGGTGGAACAGCTAAAGCACTTGCATCAAGATTTAAACAAGATGATATTGAGGTAACTGTACTCAATCGAAGTGAAGGAAGACTCTCTTACTTTAAAGAGTTAGGCTGTACTTGTTTCTCTTGGAGTGACTTTGAACTCTTAAACTATGACCTTGTTGTAAATACAACAAGTGCTGGACTTAAAGATGAAGAGCTTCCTGCACCAAAAGAGATCATTGATACTATTTTAGACTCTACTTCTTATGTTGCTGATGCTATTTATGGAAAACTTACTCCATTTTTACAACTTGCAAAAGATAAAAATATCACTTATAAAGATGGAGCAGACATGCTCTTAGGTCAAGGTGTTTTAGCAAATGAACTTTTTGTAAACTTTCAACTTAACAAAGAAGATATTAAAACTCAGATGCAAAAGAGCTTCTCTATCTAGAGAAACTAAATCCTATTGAGTACTTTGTCAGTTTGTTATTATAATCTATCAACGACTCTCCATATCCACTAAATACTTTAATATATAAGTTTGTATCTTTTATAAGAGGATATGAGTAAGTACCTTCAACCGCTCCATTAAGAGTCTCAAAATTCCCTCTTCCCATAAGCGTAAACATATGTCCATTAAGAAAGTATGTAAACTTTAAACTTGAGTACCCAGAATACTCCATTAAGTCTGGATTATCATCTAAGTCTGAAATAGGTACCCATAAAGTAATATCAGTTACTAATGTTTTATGTTGCATTCTTAATGTTGTGTAAATATAATTAACACTACGAGATAGATTACCTCTTACATCTGGAATATTTTCAGTATTAGGTTGGCCATTTGATTTATGAGCATATCCAACAATTAAACTTCTTAACCCAAAAAAAGAGTCACTATCACGAATAGGAAACTCTAAAAAAGCTTCAGGATTATAGAGGCTCTCTCTAAATGGAGCAGAGTCTATATATAGTTGCCAAAAAGCTTGCTGTGTATATGCAAGATAATATTTTTCATTCAAGCCTAATAAATCATTTGCAATCTGAAGCTTTAAACTCACTTGCAATTCAGCTTCAATATTAGAGTAAGTTATCGAAGAGACATATGATTGATATGCATCAGATCGGTAAGCATATGGAAGAATATAGTTTACTTTATGAGGTTTTAAACCAAAGTTACCATCAAGCCACCTCTCCATACTAGACTTTGTCTTTGTGTTTTGTATGCTATCTGTTTCACATGATTTCTCTGCAGAAAAAAGTACTCCAACTGCAAGTAAATAAATAATAAAAAACTTCATTTACACCCTCACTCTATCTTCTAATGCTCTTGTTAAAGAGAGAAGATCGATATTTTCTAAACTAACACCAGTTGGGACACCTTGTGCAATTTTTGAAAAATTAATATTAAATGCACTTAGCTTATCTTCTATATATAAAATAACTGCATCATTTGAGATGGATGGAGTAAGTGCAAATAGAACTTCATGAATACCACTTTGAACTAAGACTTCAAGATGAGAAATACTCATCTCTTCTAATGAGTCTAAAACAAAGTACTTTCCTTCAAAGAGCCCATTTTCTTCAAGAAGCAATATATCTTTTGCATTTTCAACTATGCAAAGAAGTGTACTATCTCTTCCATCATCAGAGCAGATATAGCAGAGCTCATCCTCACTCATCCCACCGCAGTCTCTACACTTTTTTAAACTTCCAATAGCATCTTCGATAGCATGTGAGATTTTCATACCGACATATGTATCATTCATTATCATATGATAAGCAAGTCTTGTTGCTGATTTTTTACCTATTGTTGGTAGCTCACCAAGAGCATCAACTAGTCTATTAAATTTTTCTAAGGAACTATTCATTAATCTTCTTAAATTTTATTTTTAGGCAGCAAAAGCCATAATTTTAGTGGTGATTTTAGTCTACCTGCTACTTCTAGTGCTTGTTCTGTATCACCAAGAAAAAGATCAGCACGTACAGTACCTTTAATGGCACCACCAGTATCTTGTGCAAAAACTATCTTATCTATTTTTTTTGTATCTGTTTGGCTATTTAAGTATAACATACTGCCAAGAGGAATAAAATTTCTATCTACTGCAATAGAGCGTTCTGCTTCTAGTTCTAAACCTAAGGCACCTGTAGCACCTTGATCTCTTTTAGCAAAATAGACCATAGATTGATTATAGTTTAAAACTTCATCTACTCTTGATGGATTTTTTTCTAACCAAGCTCTTATACTTTGAAGAGAAACATCTTTTAACTCAAGAGCCTTTATCTGTACAAGATATCTACCTATGGCCCTATACTTATGCCCGTTTTGATTATCATAACCTATAAATAGACTGCTATTATCATCAAGAATAACTCTTCCTGAGCCTTGAATTTCTAAAAAGAAGTTGTCTATTTTTGAATCTGTATAACAGATAACTGTTGCATTAACATCATTATCAACACTCTCTTCTCTTGTATCATAAGGAACAACCTTGTTCCCTTCTACTCTACCACGAAGTCTATAATTTTTAAGTTCAGGATATATAGAACTTAAATCGACAATCATTAAATCTTTTGGAGTTTTATAGAGTGGATACTTATACCTTTCACTCTTTACTCGTGCTCCACGAAGTGTTGGCTCATAGTAGCCTGTTAAGAGTCCAATGGAGTTATCATCTTGTGAACTGAGTAAGTAAGGAGTGAAGTTTTCTTGAAAAAAATCTTTTGCATCTGAAACTGTTTTAGCTTTTTCACATAAAGATAAATAGAGTTTTTTTGCTTTTTTAGAACGACAATTATTTACAAATGAGACTAAAGATTTATCATAATTTTCTTCTTCCCAATGAGGTAAAGAAGCGAAAGTACTTTTAGTCAAATAGGTATTTGGCATCGTATCAAAAAGTACTTTGGACTCTCGAGAACATCCAACGATTAAGAACATAATTCCTATAATATAGATAATATTTTTCATTAATGCTATTATACTTAAAATTAAACTACAAAAACGGTATAATTGCAAAAATATTATAATTATATGGAATCACATGGAAGAATTAAGCTATTACGAAATTTTAGAAGTATCTAAAAGTGCAGATAAATCAACTATTAAAAAAGCCTATAGAGCTATGGCAAAGAAGTATCATCCTGATAAAAATCCGGGGGATGAAGAAGCAGAACATAAATTTAAACTATGTAATGAAGCGTACCAATGCTTAAGTGATGAGCAACAAAAGAGTCTTTATGATCGTTACGGTAAAGAGGGTCTTCAAGGTATGGGTGGTGGACGCCGTTCATCTGGTGGTTTTGATGATTTAGGCTCTATGTTTGAAGAGATGTTTAATGGTTTTGGAGGTGGTGGTGGAAGACGTTCTCGTCAAAACCCTGCTGACATGGAAAAATATGCCTTAGATATGAATGTAGAGATGTATATTAGTTTTAATGAAGCAATTTTTGGATGCGAAAAAGAGATAGAATTTTCATATAAAAATGCTTGTAAAAACTGTAAGGGTACTGGTGCTAAAAACGGTAAACTTTCTACTTGTAAACAGTGTGGTGGACAGGGACAAGTTGCAATGCAACAAGGCTTTATGACTTTTTCTCAAACATGTCCAGCCTGTCAAGGTAGTGGAAGTGCTGCAACTGATCCTTGTAAATCTTGTCATGGTGCAGGTTATGATGAAGTTAGAGAGAGTGTAACAGTTAAGGTTCCAAAAGGTATAGATACAGGGAACCGTTTAAGAGTTTCAGGAAAAGGTAACATTGGTAAACGTGGAAGTCGTGGTGATTTATATGTTACATTTGAAGTAAGACCTGATAAACATTTCATAAGAGATGAAAATGATGTTCATATTGAAATACCTGTATTTTTCACTCAAGCAATTACAGGTGAAACACTCACTATTCCATCACTCACAGGTGAACTTGAATTAAAACTAGATGTTGGTACAAAAGACAAACAACGTTTTACATTTAGAGGTGAAGGTATTGATGATGTTCATGGCCATGGAAAAGGTGACTTAGTTGCACATGTTAGCATTACATATCCAAAAAAATTAAATGATGAGCAGTTAGAGCTTATCTCTAAACTACAAGAATCATTTGGACTAGAGTCAAAACCACATGAGGGAGTTTTAAACTCTGCTATTGATAAAATGAAGGGTTGGTTTAAATAAACCATGAATAAAACAAATCTAAAATCTAAGCTCTCAATACTTGCACTCTCTATGTTTAGAAAAGATTTTTTTGGTATATATCACGGGAGTATTTCAGCTAAAACAGAGTCAAATCGTTTTCTTATAAACACAAAAGAGGCTATTTTTGATGCACTTGATGATTCGAGTCTTTTGGAACTCTATTTTAAAAAAGATTATAGATGGAATCAAGCAAGTATAGACTCTAAAATTCATTTTAGTATTTATTCACAAATAAGTGAAGCAAAATTTATCTGCTTTAGTATGCCTCAATTTACTACAGCATACTCTTTAGAACATAATATTATAACACCAAAGGACTATTTTGGTCACAGAGAATTAGGTTCAGTTGAAATTGTTGATCCAAAAAACTTTGAAGATTGGTATGACAGAGCAGACAGTGAAATTGCTTACTACTTTCAAATAAAAAAAACAAATCTTATGGTGATTAGAGGGTATGGAGTCTATGCTTATAGTAGAGATATTCATGAGATGGCAAAAAAACTAGCCATCTTAGAGAAGAGTTGCCGACTACTCATGCTAGATACAACACAAGGTAACAATGAGTTTATCTAAAGAGATTTGATAGCTGCCAATGCCACATCCATCATCTTATCAATCTCTCCATTTGTAATTATATACGGTGGCATAAAGTACACTATATGTCCTAAAGGACGAAGTAGTACACCATTTTTTAGTCCATAATTATAAACTTTCAATCCTATTCTCTCTTCTGACTTATAACCCTTAAGTTCAACTGCACAGACCATACCTGTTTGTCTCACCTCTTTTACATTGTCTAAAGTTTCAAATAGTTTTAATTTTTCTGCCATATATGTAGATATCTTTTTATTTTTTTCTATAATATTTTCATTTTCAAAAATATCTAAAGTAGCATTCGCGGCAGCACAGGCAAGAGCATTTCCTGTATATGAATGAGAGTGTAAAAATGCTTTATTTTCACTATAATCGCAATAGAACTTTGCATATATATTATTTGAGGTTAAAACTACTGATAATGGAAGATAGCCACCCGTTAAACCTTTTGAAAGAACTATAAAATCAGGAGTTATACCTGCGTTTTCACATGCAAACAGTTCTCCTGTACGACCAAATCCAACCATAACTTCATCAGCAATTAAATGAACATTGTATCTTGAACATATTTCACGAACTAGTACTAAAAATTCACTATGATACATATGCATATAACCAGCACCTTGTATAAGAGGTTCTAATATAATTGCACTTATAGTATCTGCTTTTTCTTTACACAGTTTTTCAAACTCATTAGCTGCGTTTTGAGCTGCGTTTTTACTCATATCTATAGGAACCGGAGTCTGAATAGTCTCAAGAAGAAGAGGAGCATAAGTCTCTTTATATAGTTCAACATCCCCAACACTTAAGGCACCTATTGTCTCACCATGATAAGAATTACTAAGAGAAACAAAAATATTTTTATCTTTATGCCCATCATTGAAGTGTGCATGATAACTCATTTTAAGGGCAACTTCTACAGCAGATGAACCATTATCTGAGTAAAAACATTTATCTAGCCCATCTGGAGTTAGTTTTACTAAACGCTCAGAAAGTTTTACAACTTGTTCATGAGTAAAACCTGCTAAAATAACATGTTCTAAAGTATCTAATTGCTCTTTTATTTTAGAATTTATATACTCGTTTGTATGTCCAAACATATTTACCCACCAACTACTAATCGCGTCAATGTATTGGTTTCCTTCAAAATCTTCCAAATAGACTCCATGAGCCTTTTTTATAGGAATAAGAGGTAATGTTTCATGATCTTTCATTTGAGTACATGGATGCCAGAGAACATCTAAGTCTCTATTTTTTAATTCATCATTTTTCATGCTCAAATTATACCTTTGTAAGCCCTCTTTATCAAGTTTTAATACGAATTTACCTAAAATTACACAAATATCACAAAGTAAGGTTTTTTTTATATGATTACATGGATGCAGAGACACAAAAAATGGCTAATTATAACTATCTGGATTTCAACAATTGCATTTGTTGGTGCTGGTTTTGTTGGTTGGGGACAGTATAGTTACGGAGATAAAGCTGGTGCAGTTGCCAAGGTAGGAAGCATCGAAGTAAGTATGGGTGAACTTCAAAAAGGTTACTCAAATCTTTATGCAAAATACAACCAGATGTTTCAAGGAAATTTTGATGAGGAAAAAGCAAAACAGTTTGGTTTGAAAAAACAAGCTCTTCAAAAACTTGTACAGCAGGCTCTCATTCTTAACCTTGCGAACTCTTATGATCTAGCTATTAGCGATAAAGAGCTCATTGCAGCACTTAAAACGCAGGAGTACTTCTTTAAAGATGGAATTTTTGATAAAGATACTTACAAGTCTGTACTTTCTCAAAATAGACTTACAACTAAAGAGTACGAAGCAAATCTAAAAAAAGACTTACTTATAACTAAGACACTTTCTTTACTCCCAGTTGAAGCAGGTAAAAATGAAGAAGCTATATTTTCTACAGTTCTAAATATCGCTGATAAAATCAACTATAAAGTTCTTACACAAAATGATGTAACAATAGACACATCAGATGCATCACTTAAACCATTTTGGGAAACTAAAAGTCAAAATTTCATGACTGAAGTTAGCTATGATGTAAAATTTTTAAAACAAGCTCCTGTAGTAGCTGAGTTTGATGATGCTAAAATTGCTGCATACTATGCGGACAACAGAACTCATTTTAAAAATGAGGAAGGTAAGATTGAACCTTTAGAGTCTGCTAAAGAAGCAGTTATAGACGAGCTTAATGCTAAGGCTACTAAAGATAAAGCACTAAGAACATACATCGCTTACAAAAAGGGAAAACTTGCTGATGATGTTGTATTTGAAAGTGCAACTATTTCTGAAACTAATAACCCTTTTACAATTGAGGCTATAGAAAAAATATCTAAACTCTCACTTACTTCTCCCTACATGAAACCAATTCAAGTAAATGGAAAATATTATACATTTGAGTTAGTAAAAGTTAATCCTTCTAAGATGAAGACATATGAAGAAGCCAAAGCAGAAGTTTTTCCTTTATATATTGCACAGGCAAAACAGTCTCTTCTACTTGATCTTGCAAACTCTTCAATAGAAAACTTTAGTGGAATTACAACAGAGTTTATTACAGCAAACCAAGCAGAGAAAATCACATCTCTTTCTTTAGCCGAAGCAAATGAATTTTTACAAAAATTATTTATTTCTGATAAAAAGAGATCGTTCATTCAACTAGGTAGTGGAAAAATTGTTTTATTCTATATTTTGGAACAAAAATTGCTTACAAATCCACAAGATAATCAAAGTAATAATATTACAAGATTAAAGAGTGCTATGTTTAACGAGGGCCTGATAAAAACCTTAGAAAACAAGTACCAAACTGAGATATTTATCCAAGGACTCTAAATTGAGCAGAACTGTTTTAGCCATTGACATAGGCTCTACAAAAATATGTGCAATTATCGCTCAGATAGGTAATGACAACTCTATTGCCATTACAGGTGCAGGAACAACTAAGGCACAAGGTCTAAAAAAGGGAAGCATAACAAATATAGAGCTAGCTTCTCGTTCTATAAAAACTGCTGTTGAAGATGCTAAACGTGTTTCAGGAAGTGATGTAAGCACTGCCATAGTTTCAATTTCTGGAGCTTATACAAAAAGCTTAAACTCTAATGGAATCGTAAATATTCAGACAAAAGAGATTAGTTTTAAAGAGATTGAACGTGTTATGCACACATCTCTTTACAATGCAAATATTCCAAATGAGTATGAAGTGTTACATGCTCTTCCATTTAACTTTAAAGTAGATGACCAAGACTACATAGAAGACCCTCTTGGAATGAATGCTGCAAGACTTGAAGTTGAAACACATATAATTACAACACAAAAGTCAAACCTAAACAATCTTAAAAAAGCTGTTCAAGGTGCTGGTGTTGAAGTAGAAAATATAGTTCTTAACTCTTATGCTTCGTCTATTGCAACATTAAACAGTGATGAAAAAGAGCTTGGAGTAGCACTTATTGATATGGGTGGTAACACAAGTAACATTGCAATACACTCTGGAAATTCTATAAGATACAATGAGTTTTTAGGTGTAGGTTCAAATCATGTAACAAGTGACCTCTCTATGGCACTACATACTCCTTTAAACATGGCAGACAGTGTAAAACTAAACTACGGTTCACTACTTACACCAAGTAATGATTTAATTGAATTACCTGTAATTGGTGACGAAGATTCAACACATGAAGTCTCACTTGAAGTTGTTCACAATGTTATCTTTGCAAGAGTTGAAGAGACACTTATGATACTTGCTCAGTTTATAGATCAAAGTGGACTTAAAGATCAGATGGGTGCAGGTATTGTTCTTACTGGTGGTTTTTCAAAAATGGAAGGTATTAGAGATTTAGCAATTGCTACATTTGGTTCTATGCCGGTACGTTTAGCTCGTCCAATAGAGATGGATGGTCTTTTTGACAATCTTAGAGATGCTGAGTATTCAAGTGCAATTGGACTTGTTATGTACTCAGCATTTGCTTATACTCCTTATGAAATTGATGTAAATAAACGTGTTAGACATCGTAATGAAACACCAAGTTCACAAAATAGTGTAAACTTTTCTGCACCTTCAGAACATGAAATCCCTATAGCACCTTCAGAAGAAGTTGCTGCTGAAACAACAAGTAAAATGGTCAACCTAGAAGTAGCAAAAGAAAAAAAGAGTGATGAAGCAAATGGCTTTAGTAAATTTTGGAACTGGGCAACCCAGTTATTTTAAAAGGAGTTAGATAATGGAAGCATTTGTAGTTGAAGAAGCAAACAATCAAAGTGGAGCAAGAATTATAGCAGTCGGTGTTGGTGGCGGTGGTGGCAACATGATTGGGCATATGCTCAATGAAGGTGTTGCAGGTATCGAGATGTTACTTATCAATACTGATGCTCAAGTTTTAAATGAAACAAATGGTGCATCAAAGATTCAAATTGGTTCGAAACTCACTAAGGGACTTGGTGCAGGTATGAAACCATCTATTGGTAAAGATTCAGCATTAGAGAACTATGATGATATTAGATCTGCTCTTGAGGGTGCTGACATAGTATTTATCTCTGCTGGTCTTGGTGGTGGAACTGGTACTGGTGCTGCTCCGATTGTTGCTCAAATTGCTAAAGAGGTTGGTGCACTTACTATCTCTATTGTTACAAAACCTTTTAAATTTGAAGGGAAACAACGTCTTAAACTTGCAGAAATTGGACTAGAAGAGCTTAAAAAAGAGAGTGACTCTATTGTTGTTATTCCAAATGAAAAACTACTTTCAATTATTGATAGAAAACTTGGAATGAAAGAGAGTTTCAAGATTGTTGATGGTATTTTAGCACAAGCAGTAAGCGGAACTTCAGGTGTAATTCTTTCAAGTGGTGAGAATGATATCAACCTCGATTTTGCCGATTTACAAACTGTAATGAGTCATAAAGGTATGGCACTTATGGGTGTAGGTGAGTATGAAGGTGACAATGCTGCTTATGAAGCAATCAAGACTGCTATTGAATCTCCTCTTCTTGATAATATGTCAATTAATGGTGCGATGGGTGTTTTAGTACACTTTCATATGCATCCTGATTTTCCTATGATGGAGTTAGCAGAAGCTATGGAAGTTGTTCACGATAGTGCACACGAAGAAGCAGAAGTTATCTGGGGAACATCTACTGATGAATCCTTAGCTGAAGACTTTATCAAAATCACTATTGTTGCTACAGGTTTTGAGAAAGATCTTACAAATAATGAAGACTTTATAAGTGAGACTCCAGCACCACCTCGTGCTGTTGTTCGTCCTCGTCTAGTTGTTGGTGGTGACTTAGACAGTGATTACCTTGATGTACCTGCATTTATGAGAAGACAACAAGACTAAGAACTTCTCTTGCTCTCCTTTGAAAAAATTATGAAGTCCAAATCGCTTCTTGGACTTCGTGAAACTTCTACACTTAAAGAAATTAAAAATAAATATAAACTTCTTATGAAAAAATGGCATCCAGATAAACATAAAGATGATGTCGATAAAGCTACAAAAATGAGTATGCAGATAAATGAAGCCTATGAGGTTATTATGGAGTATTGCAATACTTATGAGTACTCTTTTGAAGAAGAGTCAATTAAAAAGAGTAGCTACACTCCAGCACAATGGTGGAATGATAAGTTTGCAGAGAGATAAAGAGAAGAGAGTTTAAACTCTTCAACCCCTTACTTCTTTTTGTTAAGCTTTATACCGTTAGAACCCCAACTAATAACTTCAGCACCACATGCTTTAAAGTAAGCATACCAAAATGCTTTTATCTCATTGTTTTTTTCATCCCCTACAGATTTAACAGTTCCTTGTATATATATTTGTGAATTTTTAAGGTTTGGTAACTGATTATCTGCTTTTAAACTATTAATAAATTTTGCAATCGTATCTTTATTTCTTAAGCTACGTTCAGTATAAAAGTTATATTTATCAGTTTTTTGCATCATAGAAGAAAATATAATTATTGATCTCTCATCATAATCTTGAAAGAAATTACTCATAGCATAGATAGACTCTATGATTGGAGAAGGAAGACCTTGTAGTGACTTCATAACACTGTTTAAATCAATACTATTAGAATCAAGTGTAAAGTTTGCACTTGAGAGTTTATCTAAGTACTTTATATTTGCTCCTGGGAGTGCAACTGTAATGATTTCAACACCCATATCTTTACAAGTTTTTGCTTGAGCTATAGATACTCTTTGAGGATTTGGATACGGAGCTCCATCACTGAGTAATATAACTTTTTTCATATCAGCAGTTGAATTTCTTAACAACTCACAAGATGTTTTTAGTCCTGCACTTACATTTGTATTTTCCTGCTTATTTTTAATCTTTTTAAATGATTTCTTTAACTTTTTTTTACTTGATGTCAAGGAGTGAATAGTCTGTGCATTTTTACCAAAGGTAACAAGTGCCACTTTTGTACTTTTTGTACGGATTGAGTCAACAAGATTATGTGCAACATCCTTAGCTATAGTATAGTTACTACCACCATTATTATACATACTACCTGAGTTATCCATACAAAAAACGATATCACTTGAAGGTATTTTAATCACCTTAGAAATATTTTTGCCAGAGAGTTTATCTATCATCTTCATAGTTGCTTTTTTCTTTTTCTTAAGAGATTTTCGAGACTTTTTTGACATTTCAAAATCAAACTCTTCAAAGTGCATAGACTGTAAATCTTCTGCAGCAGCACCCATTACAAAAAGAGAGATACTATCTTCATATCTCAAGAACTCTTTATTCTTTTTTTTCTTTTTAAACTTTAGAACCTTAGCTAAACTTTTTTTTGTATACTTTTTCTTAATTTTTGTACTAGAATCTATTAAAATAATAATCTCTTTTGCAGAGAGAATCGATGCACTAAATAGAGTAATACTCATTAACATTAAAATTATTTTTTTCATTATTTTTTTTCCTCATTTGTTGTAGAAGTTGTACTTATCACTTCATCTATATCTTCATCCACTATCTCGTCAGATTTTCTCACTTTAACATCCGTAGCCTCAGCTGCTTTAAAAGCTTCAAAGTAACTATTCATCTCATCATTATGACAATCAATTTTTGAAATAACATCATCAATACTATTTATATGTAAAAGCTCTTGCTCATTATCTTGACGAAGTTCTAAATACTTTGCAAGTTTTGTACGTACATTTATTATACGCTCTAACTCATCATCACTATATAGAGCTGCATCAAACTCAACTTCTGCATAATCAGTTAAGGCATCTATATAACTTCTCACTGCATTGATATATGAACTAACAGTTGCATCAGCTTTTGAGTGTATCTCTTCACGTTGAGCATCATACTCATTTACAAGAGTGATATAGGCAGTTAAAGCATTCATAAACTTAGCTTCAACAATTTCAAGTTTATTATTTTCTCGTGCTGATTCATCCTTCTTAGGAGAAAAAATCTTTTTCCACCAAGGTTTTAAGATATCTGTAACACTTTTTTCATCATTTTTAAGATGATCTAGCATTCCAAATTTTTTCTTCTCTAGCTCTTCTAGTTCTTTACGCTGTTTTGCTATGAGCGCTATAAGTTGTTCATATCGTACACTTGAAGTATGTGTATGGTAAGCAAGCATAACTCCACCCATAAAGATAAAAAAGTTAATAGCCATAAAGTACCATGCACCATCAGATTTAATATCAATAAGCTCTTTTTCTAACTGCTCTTTTTCAGTTAATGTTGGGGTAGTAGAGCCTTCATCACCTGCTAACTCATCATCAGAATCTTCATCCTCATCCTCATCTTCATCATCATCAGAATCCTCATCATCAGCATCTTCATCAGATTCAGAATCTTCACTGTAATAATCCTCATCATCAGCATCTTCTTCAGCATCAATAATAGTAGTAAGCTTTGCATTTAATTCACTAGACTTATGCATGTCAGAACGCATCTTAACAGTACTAAAAATAGCAGCTATTACAAGTAGCATAATAAGACCAACTTTTATCCACTGCCCAAGTCTATTTTTATGTGCTGTTCCCTCTATATGACGAATTCTTTTTCCAGCTTCATGGGCTAACCATGTTATCATTACAATAAAACCAGTTCCCATAATTAGAGCCATATTTTCAAGGTGAGCAACTTTATCTTCTTCCATCTCTGCTAAGATACCTATCTCTTGAGATAAAAATACACTCTGATAAATTAACATTTCAGCAAGACCAACAACAGTCATTATTGCAACAAATATCCACATTGGCATCTGTTTTAAATCACCCTCTGTATCAGGTTTTAAATACAGTTCTTCTAAATCATTTTTTTTCTCTGTATCTTCATTTATCTTATTTAAAAGTTCACTTTTTCTCTTTTTAAGATTTTCAATTCGACGAATTAAAAACTGCTGTTCACCTTTTTTTTCTTCTTTTGCTATACATAAATCTCTAGCACGATTGTCTAAGTTACTTTTGGCAAGTGTTATTTCAGTCTCTTTAGTCTGTAAGTCTCTATAATCAACCCCTATAAGCTCATAAAATTTATTTGCAAAATTTGAAGCTAACTGATAAGTATAGTTTTTTAGTTTAGTATTATCGGGTTTAAGCCCTGTATTTTCACCTATAGAACGACCTGTTCTCGCACCGTATTCTTTAGCTATATCTATTATTTTATTGAGTTCATCATAAAAATTCATCTAATTATTCCCCTTAAACTAGCGTCGGCATTTTGTAGTCTGTAATGCCAGTATTACAACTTAAATAGTGTTGCATCATTAAATTGTACTTATTATTAATCTGTTCTATCTCTAGTGCTTGCATTGCACGAAGATCAGTCATTCCTGTTGCATCACCATTTGCGATGTAATTTCTTTGAGCATCTTTAATCTGGTTAAGATAAGATTTTTTAAGCTTATGCATTTTTAGTTGATAGTAAGCTGTGATCATGCTCTGGTATGGAGTTGGAGATTTAGTTATACCTCTTTCTAAATCTCTTTCACCTTGTTGAGCAGTTTTCTCATTTGTAATTTCATTATCAAAATAGAGCTCTATATAGGTTGGACACTCTTTCTTTGTTGGTTGTACATACTCAGGATTAAAACTTTTTTCAAAGAGTGTAAACTGATTTTGATAAAACTGTATCGAACTTCTCATATCCATTACACTATCTTGTTCTTTGCCTGCATACTCTTTATAAATTGCACTATTTCCATCATCAAGATTTACACCTGTTGCCATATCAACTTCAGAACCAACATTTACCAAAAATGTCTGATAGTTTTTTTCTAAAACAATTTTATATTTTTGTAAAATATCTTGAACATAAACACAAGATGCTATTCTGTTTTTTACATCTATAATAGCTCTCTGTGTCATTTTATACTCTGAAGAGTCTTGATTCATCTCTAAGTCAATTGGAAGATATCCAAAAATAAAAAGTTTTGCTTCAAACTCTTCATCGTCACTTTTTTCAAGATATGCTGATCTATAAAGATCAATCTTAATATTGTACTTTGCAATTACTGTTTCATACAGAGAATCTATATTTTCAAGAGCCGTTTTTTTCTTCTGATCTTCAAAATAATACATAAATTCATTACGAATTTTCTTCTCACTAAAAGTATAATCAGGGTAACGTTTTTGAGCAATACGACTTATAGCATCACTTGTTGCTAAATCTATAATATCTTCATCATTCATCATATCTACTGATGAGTTAAGGTTGTCAAAATAGAGGTTTAACATAGGTATAAGTGTCTCATCTGAGTCATCATCTACATCTACTTCTATTTTTTCTTCACTTTGAAGATGTTTTCTATTTACAAATTCACGAATATATAAAATTTGAAACTCTTGATATTGATTAAGAAGAATACTCTCTTTTTCAAGATATGTTGCAAAAAGAGACTTAGCTGTAAGTGATGCATCATTTTCACTAAGAGCTTCACTCTCTCTTTCAAATTCAGTATTGTTAATATCTACAAGTTTTTGATGTTTTTTCTGTATAGCATACATAAAAGGTGTTGCTTCTTTTATACTATTGTTAAAAATTGAAGCATCAGTCATAGCTGCGTTTTTAACCATTTCAATAGTTAAAGTTTCATCTTCAATATTTCTAAAATAATATTTGAGTGTTAATGTAT
>Ga0256826_1001202_pt1 | contig 16101 bp, 15 predicted proteins | sample CV79metaG_FD_185975 | JGI IMG/M metagenome (GOLD analysis project Ga0256826, IMG submission 185975) | Hydrothermal vent microbial communities from East Pacific Rise, Pacific Ocean - CV79 | ecosystem: Environmental > Aquatic > Marine > Hydrothermal vents | place: Pacific Ocean: East Pacific Rise...
CAAAAATGATGAAAGTTCCTTTTATTAAAGTTGAAGCATCAAAATATACTGAAGTTGGTTTTGTTGGTCGTGATGTTGAATCAATGATACGTGATTTAGTTGTCAATTCTATAAGCATTGTAAAAGCTGAACAAGAAGAAGCGAACAAAGAGAAAATAGAAAACTACATCATCAATAAAATCACAGAAAAACTTGTTCCACCCCTTCCATCAGGTGCAAGTGAATCAAAAAAAGATGATTATCAAAGATTGTTAGAAGCAACAGAAAAACGAGTCGAATCAGGTAGTATGGATGATAAGGTAATTGAACTCGAAATAGAAAAATTAAATGTTGAATTTAATGACACTAACCTTCCACCTGAAATGGCAAAAGTTCAAGAAAGTTTTTCAAAAGTTTTTGCGACAATTAATAAAGAAGATAATAAACGAGAAGTGACAGTAAAAGATGCAAAAATTTTACTACGTCAAGAAGCAAGTGTAAAACTTTTAGATATGACTCGAGTCAATACAGAAGCACTTCGTCGTGCAGAAACTGGCGGAATTATTTTTCTTGATGAGATAGACAAAATAGCATTAAGTGAAAAAACACAAGGGCGAAATGACCCATCAAAAGAAGGTGTTCAAAGAGATTTACTTCCTATTGTAGAAGGTAGTAGTGTTTCTACAAAATATGGAACTATCAATACAGACCATATTCTTTTCATTGCAGCTGGTGCATTTCATGTAAGTAAACCTAGTGATTTGATACCAGAATTACAAGGTAGATTTCCACTTCGCGTTGAACTAGAATCATTAACTGAAGAAACTTTATATAAAATTTTAACACAGACAGAAAATTCATTATTAAAACAGTATGAAGCGCTACTTGGTGTTGAGGGAATGACTTTAATCTTTGAAGATGATGCAGTAAAAGCGATAGCAAAACTCTCACATCGTGCTAATGAAACTGCTGAAGATATTGGAGCAAGAAGACTGCATACTGTTTTAGAACGAATACTTGAAGATATCAGTTTTAATGCAGATGAGCACAAGGGTGAGGAATACACAATAACAGCAAAATTAGTACATGATAAATTAGATGATGCTGTAGAAGATGAAGATTTATCAAGATATATATTATAGTAGTTCAATAGTGACTACAGACAGGTATTTTAACCTGTTAATTTTTTTAATAAGGTAAAAAAATGACAAAAGCTGGTTTTGTTTCTTTAATAGGACGTCCAAATGCGGGTAAAAGTACCTTAATGAATTCACTACTCGGTGAAAAAATTGCAATGGTCAGTCAAAAGGCGAATGCTACACGAAAAAGATCAAATGCAATTGTAATGCATGATAATTCACAAATCATCTTTGTAGATACCCCAGGACTCCATGAAAAAGAAAAAATATTAAATCAATATATGCTTGATGAAGCTCTTAAGGCTATGGGGGATTGTGATTTAATAGTCTATTTAGCACCTATTACTGATTCAACTGAGCATTATGAAAAATTCTTGAAACTTAATAATTCGAAAGTTAAACATATCATAGTTCTTAGTAAAATAGATCAAGTTTCACAAGAAAAATTATTTAAACGTATCGCCTCTTATAATCAATACGCAGCAAATTTTGAAGCTCTTATTCCCGTAGCAATTCCTAAAAAAGTAGGTCATGAAGATTTACTTAACACTATTACTAAACTATTACCAGAGTCTCCATATTTATATGACCCAGAAGATTTAACTAGTGAACTTGTTCGTGATATATATGCTGGCTTTGTTCGTGAAGGCATTTTTGAAAATGTTAGTGATGAAGTACCCTATGAATCTGATGTAATTATTGATTCTATTGAAGAAGAAGCAGGCATAGACCGTATTTATGCCACTATTATTATAGAGAAAGAGTCTCAAAAAGGCATAATCATAGGTAAAGGTGGTGAGTCAATCAAACGTATTGGTAAATCTGCAAGAGAAAAAATAGAACGTTTAAGTGGGAAAAAAGCCTACTTAAGTCTTCAAGTTACAGTAAAAAAAGGTTGGACAAAAGATAAAAATTTCCTAAAAGAAATAGGCTATGATAATGGCAAGTAAGTTTTATCATTTTGTCATATTTTATGTTGCTTTTACTTTTCTCTCAATAAATTTAATAGCATCTGAAATAGATATCCTTACTCATTACAGACTTAATGGAATTAATAATATAGAAAAACAACTCGATAAAGAATTAGCAAACAAAAACTATTGGAATATTTATCTAAAAACTGTTGACACAAAATTTGGTTATGTTGAATCATATAAAAATATTTTAACTTGTAATAAATCAAAATCAAATCTTTTAGTATATGTCAAAGATGCCAACAACACCTATAAACTCGCTAAAGATTATAGTGCATATACAGGAAAAGTAAAGGGCGATAAAGAGGAAGAAGGGGATCTTAAAACACCCGTTGGTGTCTACAACCTAGTTAAAAAAATTTCTAATGTTGATGAATTTTATGGACCACTTGCATTTGTAACTTCATATCCAAATATCTATGATAAATATCAAGGCAAAACAGGTAAAGGAATTTGGATTCATGGATTACCAATCCATGAAAAAAGAGATAAGTTTACAAAAGGCTGCATTGCTATTGGAAATAAAAGTATAGAATGTCTTAATAAAAACATTGATATGGATAAAACACTCCTTATAATCAATAAACAATGTAATTATAAAAAAGTTAAAATCAGTACAATTTCTCAGTTGATTTCCCAAATTTATGCATGGAGATATGCTTGGAAATATAATAATTTAGAAGATTACTTAAATTTTTATTCAGATGATTTTATTAGATTTGATGGTATGAAAATTAAAAAATTTAAATCTTATAAAAAAAGAATTTTTGCAAAAAATGAAAAAAAATCAATTGTTTTTAAAAATTTAAATGTTATCCCATATCCAACACATAAGAATACATACAAAGTCATGTTTGATGAAGAATATAAATCAAGTAGTTTTACATTTAATGGCAAAAAAACTTTAATAGTTCAATTAGTAGCTTCAGAAATGAAAATAATCACTGAGAAATAGATGAAATTTTCTATTTTCTTTGTTCTTATATTTAGTTATTTATTAAATCTAGAAGCAAAAATCAATTTAATAAAAAAAGAAAATCCAGATTCAAATACCACACTTTTAGTTATAGGTGGTATTCATGGAAATGAGCCTGGTGGATACTATGCTCCATCTATTTTAGCACAACACTACAATATAACTTCAAAAAACCTCTGGATTATACCAAACCTCAATCAAGATAGTATCATTAAATTTCGACGTGGAATACATGGCGATATGAATAGAAAATTCAACTACGTTAAAAAAAATGATAAAGATAAAAAAATAGTAGATGAAATTAAAAAAATTATACTTTCACCCAATGTTTCACTTGTTTTAAATTTACATGATGGACATGGTTTTTACCGTAAAAAAAGTGAAGGCAATATATATAATCCTCAGGCTTGGGGACAAACTTGTGTTATAGATCAATGTAAACTTTTAAAAGATAAGCCATTTTGTGATTTAAATAATATTGCACTTACTGTCAAAAATAATATAAATAAAAAATTACTCAAAAAACATCATAGTTTTAATGTAAAAAATACAAATACAAAAAAAGATGATGATAAAGATATGCAACAATCACTTACATACTTTGCTGTAAAACATTCTAAACCTGCATTTGCAATTGAGACTAGTAAAAATCTATCTTCTATAGCTAAAAAAGTTTTTTATCAATTAGTAGCAATAGAAGAATATATGAAAATAATGGATATAAGCTACAGTCGTGACTTTGAATTAAATGAAGATGAGATAAGTAAAATAATAAAAGATTATGGAACATTAGAGATAAATCACAATATTTTGTTAAATTTAAATAATATAAAAAAATCTTTAAGCTATATTCCGATAAAATCAGTAAGTAACGAATTTAACTTTTCTAATCCATTAGGAAAAGTTAAAAAGGCTAACGGAAGTTATTTAATTTATATTGCGAACCATATGGTTCTAAAAATAAGACCTCAGTATTTTAAAATTGCTGATAATTGTCATGAAAAACATGGAGTTGAGATTGATGGTAAAAAATTTTCTGTTTCAAAAACTTCAGAAATTTTTGTAGATGACGATTTTAAAATTAATAAAAGTAATCATAGCCGCGTAAATGTTATAGGTTATCATAGTAGAGGTATAATTGATGAAAGCAACATCAAAATATCTTATAAAGACTTAAACAAAAGGTATTCTGTTGATAAACACAAGAGAACCTTTAGAGTTGAGTTTTACAATAATAATGAATTTTGTTCCATGTTAATGGTTCATTTTAAATAGGATTATAATTAATGAGTGCATCAACACAACAATCTTTTTCTAGTGTGCTGTCAGTCAATCCATATAAAGAAACTTACTTTAGTGGAATATCTAGCTTTATAAGCCAGTCATCGTCACCTGAATATGCAAAAGAACAGTTTGTAATTTCATACTTAAATACAAAAGAATTTATTAATGCTCAAATTGAGGTTAGTAAAAATATTCCTGATGAAGATTTGTATGATGCTATAAATAGTAAAGCTTATGATGAACTTGCGCTTGACCAAGCTGTAGAGTATAAAATACAGTATATAGAAACTTTCAATATTCTAGATGAAGAAAATAGACATTTTCATGTATTTATAGTAGATCCACTGGACATAACAAATACATATCTACATAGTATCGAAAAAATAAAATATATAGATGTAATTATTCCAGCACCTTTATTAATTAAGTCTATATATTCTAAAGATATACTTGAAAGTAGTGGTGTACATTGTTTTATTTATTTTCAAGAAAATGATGCATTCATCACGATATATGGAGAAAAAGAATTTATTTATACAAAATCAATCAAATACTCTTTTGTTGAGATGCATGAACGATTTTGCGAACTTTACGGTGAACGTATTGATTACGATGATTTTTTAAACTTTTTTTCAAAAGAAAACTTAAGAGACAGTAATAGCGATTATAAACAATTTTTCATTAGACTTTATAAAGAATTATTTGCAAATATCAATGATATTTTAACATATGCCAAAAGAGCTTTCGAAATTGAAAGTTTTGAGCATGTTTATATTGGTTCCCAACTTCAAACAGTCACTGAACTTCATGAGATGCTTGAAGTCGAATTAAATATTAAATCAAGTGAATTTAGTTTTGATTATGGTTTTGAAACAAATGAAACTTATGTAGATCAACTTCATGCTTTGATGCATCTTTATACAACAATTCCTAGAGATGAAAGATATGAATGTAACTTTACCTTATATAAACGTCCTCCGAAGTTTATTAAACGTGAAAGTGGAAAATTAATTATATTAACGTTGGCATCTTTTGCACTTGCCTTTGCTTACCCTATAACATATTGGATACTAACATATGCTCAAGAATTACAAGAAGATTTATTAAAACAAGAATATAAAGAAATTCATATTACTAAAATTACAAGAGAAGCAACTCTAAAAAACAAACAAGCTGATAAAGAAAAAGCAATTACTTTACTTGAAGAAGAAAAGAAAGATTACATCGATAAGAAAAATACTTTAATAAAGATACATGAAGTAAAAGTTGATTATCCAATGAAAGCAAAACTTATTTCTACTCTAACTAAAGACTTAAATTTATTTAAAGTCAATGTTTCATCTATTAGCTATGCAGAGCCAAATGAGCATAAATCTTTATTATTAAATTTAGTCGCTACTAAAGATAGAAGCATTACAAAGCTCGTTGAGTATTTAACAAAAAGTCATGAAGGACGATTTAATTTTGAACTAGAAGAAATTAAATTTGATGATGAGACAAATAAATATTTCAGTGAGTTAAAGGTGAAAATATTATGAAAATAAACTTTGAAGATTACTTACACAAGATTGACTTAGCGTTAAAGAATAAAACAAAAAAAGAGTTGTATATGACTTATACAATGCTTATATTAGGAATATTTGCTTTTGCTTATCTTTTATTTTGGGATAGTTCATTTGATAGTTTTGAGCAAACTAGAAAGAGTGTAGCTAGCTTTGACACCAAAATAAGTGCGGACAAAAGATTTTTACAACAAAATCCAAAATCAAAGATTACTCAACTAGAAAATGATATTCAAAATATCAATAAAGATATAGTTGCAAGTAAAGATAACAATTCTTATATTAAAAGTAAAATTGAGACTATTTCATCTCTTATTTATGATGAAAGAAGTTGGGGTGAGTACATAGATTCTATATCAACAAATGCACAAAAGTATAATATTAAATTATTAAACTTAACTAATAAATATGCAAAAGCTGATAGCTCATTTGGGCATATACTCGATATATCTATTAAATCTACTGGCAGTTTTACAAATACTGTAAAATTTATAAATGCACTCGAGCAAAGCGACTTAGTTGTAGATTTGCATGACTTTAATATTACAGCAAACAACTCGCTAAAATCTGACTTAAATATATCAGTATGGGGGATTACATATTAATGAAAACTTTATACATTGGATTAGTAGTTTTACTGGTTAGCCAACTCAATGCTAATGAACTTGCATGGGTAAATGAACAAGTGGAGGCTATTAAGCCTCCAAGAGTTGGAATTTCTAATAAAGAAATTTCAAAAGTTAAAGATCCATTTATCTTTTTAGTTAAAAAAGAAGAGAGTGTTGATGGTAAAAAAGTTCCAAAGAAAAAGACATATCATACACGTTATGTTAAAAAGAACCATTCTAAAAGATTATTTCTAAATGCGATTTTAAATAAGTCTGCCATGATTAATAGTAGATGGTACAAAGAAGGTGATAAAGTTTATTCATATAAACTTGCTAAAGTCAATCAAACATCTGTAGTTTTGAAGAAAAATAATAAAAAAATATTCCTCACAACTACAAGTAAAAATAAAAATTTAAAATTCAATAATAAATAGGAACATCTCATGAAATATATAAAAAAATCAGTTTGTGCAACTGTATTAACAATGATGCTATCTACAAGTAGTTTTGCTGACTGTTCTTATGAACTTTTTAGTATAAGTTCAACAAAAAATACTAAGATTATTGATTTTGTAAATCAATTAAGTGATGAATGTGGCTATAGTATAATTATTACTGATCCGAAAGCAGAAAAATATTTAAATACAAAACTAAACAAAACAAACCTAAAAAATTTAACCATTGATGAAGTCTTAAATATTATATTAGGTGAAAATAATTTAACATTTACGCTTAAAAACAATCTTTTAAAGATATCTTACCTAACTACGAAAATATTTAATATAGATTATATATTATCTCAACGAAAAAGTACAGGTAGCACAGATATAACACTCAGTTCTTCATCACAAAGTAAACAAGATAAAATGTATGGAAACGGTTCGCAACAAAGTCAAAATTCTAGTGCGGGAATGGGTAATTCATCAGCAGCGGGAGGCAATTCAACTGCTGACACAGGCATTAAAATTGAAAGTAGTGACGAAGTTAAATTTTGGGAAGCCTTAGATACAGAATTTCAAAAAATTCTTAATCGTCCTGGAGATGTCTATAAAGCCACTCCTCCAATTATTAATAAAAATGCAGGCCTTATTACAATTACAGCCACAGCAAAACAACTAAAACGCTTTGAAACTTACCTTAAAAAACTTCAAAGTAAAGTACAACTTCAGGTACTTATTGATGTACAAATTTTAGCGGTGACTATGAGTGAAGGTAAAACTACAGGTATTGATTGGAAACAACTCTATGCTTTACAAAATGTTGATTTAAGCATACATCACCTAGATAATAAAAATGTTACTCAATGGGAAGAGAAAGATGGTGATGTAAGCATCACAGAAATGGCGAGTAATGGAATTAGTAGTGTAGGAAATTTGGTCAGTATTAAAGCTGGTGGAAAACTCAATGAAGTTGTTAAATTTTTAAAGACTCAAGGGGATGTAAATTCAATATCTAATCCTAAGGTATTAACTCTCAATAATCAGCCCGCACTTATAACAGCTGGTACAGAATATTTTTATCAAATTAAATCTTCTACAAATCAACAAGGTGCAGGAGGTGGCTTAGCTGCTACAACTCAAGACAATCTTATTCAATCTGTATTTGCAGGTGTATTATTGACAATTACACCTGAAATCTCTGATGACAAAACAATTACATTAAAAATAAACCCTTCCTTATCAGAGACGACTACAGATATTTCTCAAACTGTAAATACAGGTAGAGAGATGCCACCTGACCTTAACCGTCGACAATTATCATCAGTAGTAACTGTAAAAGATGGCAATAGAATCATATTGGGTGGTTTAATCAATACTAAGAATAGTACTAAAACAAATAAAGTTCCCTTACTTGGTGACATACCTATTATTAGTTACCTATTTAAATATGAAGAAAAAACTAAAGAAGTACAAGAGTTAGTTATTATTATTGAACCTCATATTATTCATAAAGAAAAAAATTCTATATCTCTTTCTGAGCTTGGCTATAAAGGTTTTAGCGATGACCTAATAACTTCAGAATCGGCTTCTAAAAAGAAAAAAAATAGTGAAAAAGAATAAGGCATTGATTTAATGGACAGTATTTATTTAAATTCTAAAAATGTATTTATTGATACTGTCAATTCAAAAGATTACATACAGTTAGATAGAGTTTCAACTATATATCAATCTTTAAAAGACTCCATAAAAAAACCGCTAAAAATGATACTTTTATATGGTAGACCAGGGACTGGGAAAAGTATGTTTTTAACGAAACTATACAATGATTTATCACCTTCTCAAGATATATATTTATATCAAACTCCTATTTTAGATGAGAGTGAATTTTATAAACTTTTAGCTCAAGATATTTTTAATACAAAATATAGTGGTGAATTAAACTTTACACAATTTATGAGAATTGTAAATGACCGAGATTTAGATAGTATTCCCATTGTCTTATTAGATGAGGCTCAATTATATTCTAGTATTTTAATGGAGAAAATTCGACTTTTATCAGATACAAGAACAATTAAATTTGTAATTACCCTTCATAAAACGGAAAAAGAAGATTTAATTGCAAAAGAACATTTTAAAACTAGAATATGGGAAACAATTGAATTGGAGAACTCTTCAAAAAATGAGTTAAAAATGTATATACAAAAGAAATTAATGAAAGCAAACTGTTTTGATACAGCTAATATATTTACAGTACACACAATAAATAAAATTCATAAATTAACAAAGGGAAACTACAGAGATACAAATAAACTTCTTTTTACATTATTTGACATCTATCTATCTTATGAAGATAAGGGTAAACTAGATTCAATTAGAATGGATAAAATTCCAAATAAGTTTATCGAAATGGCAGCCATTCATGCAGGTCTTATCAATGCTTAATCTTCCTGAATTAGAAAAAAGATGGTTTCGATACAAGGTAAAATCAGTTTTACCTTATATTCTTATTGCATTATTATTCATTATAATTTCTGCATATACTATACTTGTACTTAATAATCAAAAGACAAAACATACAATTATAATACCAGAAAAAACAGTCATACAAGTTTCTCAAATAAAACAAAATACTCTTAAAGCGGAAAGAAACAGAACAAATACAGTATTAGTCCCGAACATAAAAACTCAAGTTAAAGTGAATAATGTAGAGACTAATACATCACAGATAGCTAAATTATCTCCTTCTATGGATTTTCTAAATAACTTCCAATTAGAAAATGAAACTTATGAACATCAAATAACTAAACAGCGTGTAAAATCTATTAAAAAACCTAAAAATAGCATAAAAAAAATACAACCTTCCAGTCAGGAAAAAGAAAATATTATTTCTAATATAACAATTATCAAGCAAGATACAAAAAAAGATATCCAAAATATTCTTCTACGATTTCAAAAAGATAAAAATCCTGCCCTAAGTCTTTTTCTAGCTAAAAAATATTATGAAATAGGTGATTATCATCAAGCATATAATTATGCATTAATCACAAATCGAATGAATAAAGAGATTGAAGAAAGTTGGTTAATTTTTGCTAAATCTTTAGTTAAATTACATAAAAAGAATAAAGCAATTGGAATATTAAGCAAATATATAAAGAATACCCATTCGAGTAACGCAGAAATATTATTACAAGAGATTCACTCAGGAACGTTTAAATGAAATTTATAATTCTTTTCTTTCTTGTAATAAATGCTAATGCAAATATAAAACAAAAGATGTTTCAATTATATCAGAATGAGCAGTATGCAAAAGCTTGTACAATGGGTTATGATTATTTTAGAAAGTATAAAAAGGATGAAAACTATGTCTCTTTATATGCTTTTTCCTGTATTAAGTCAGACTACATTGACCGACTAGCCTTACCAATTACTACATTAAAATTTTCAAAAGAAGCTAGAAAAAATTCTGCCTATTTTTCTACAATATTAATGCAAAAAAAATTACTATATTACTCGCTGGTTGATGGTTATAATTTATCAAAATTTCAATTTCCTTCTACTGACTATGTACTCTCAAAAGTCTTTGATTTGTATTCTAAACTTAAAGAACATAAGAAAAAAGAATTTTATATTTTAAAAGATCCTAGTGATAATAAACTTATTTATAAACTCTTCTTAATTAAAAAACGAAATATCAAAAAAATGGTTATTGAAGAGTATTATGATACAATTAAAATTAAACGTCATATATATTGGTAAGGAGTCATAATGGATAGAATAACAACTGATTTACTCAATAATGGCTCTATTATGAAAGGGCAAGTCGATAGACTACTTTCCAAAGGTATTAGTGAGAACTTAATACTTAGGGATATCACTTTGTCCGGTTTCATGACAATGGATAGACTTGTACGATTTATCGTTCAACAAGTTAGAGATGGTGTTTATAGATTGTCTATTATAGATAATTATGACTATATTCAAGAAAAAACTGTATTAGAAAAGCTTGCACAAGAGTTAAATTTAATGTTTGTTGATTTAGATTCAATAGATATGGATTATAACCTTACAAGTATCGTACCACTTGCCCAACTTCAAAAGCATAATGCTATTCCTATATCACAAGATGACATGAGTATAACCATAGCTTTTAACGATCCCTTAGACATAGACGCACAAGAAGCGATGCAAAGACTTTTTCCAAGAAAAATCGTTAGAATCGCATTATCTACAAAAAAACAAATTTCTACATATTTATATAAAGTAGAACTAAAAGATAGCGTCAAAGGTTTAATTGGTAAAATTCGTGATGAACTAAATTCTATTAGTTCTATTGAAGAACAACAAGAAGCATCTTCAGTTTTAATGCTTATTGATGTTGTATTAAAAACATGTATAAATGGTAGAGCTAGTGATATACACATCGAGCCTACAGAAAAAAACTGTGTTGTACGTGGTCGTATTGATGGAAAACTAACTGAGATGTTTATTTTTGAAAAAGATATTTATCCACCACTTGCATCACGTTTAAAACTTTTAGCAAATTTAGATATTGCAGAAAAACGAAAACCACAAGATGGTCGTTTTTCAACCTTAGTTGGTGCTAATGAATTTGATTTTCGTATATCCACCCTCCCTATACTTTATGGTGAATCAATAGTGATGCGTGTTTTAGACAAACAAAAAGCTTTAGTTAGACTAGAAGATGCAGGTATGGATAGTATTAGTTATCATAAACTAGTAAAAGGGCTACAAGCACCTTATGGAATTATTTTAGTTACTGGACCAACAGGTAGTGGTAAAACGACCACTTTATATGGTGCTTTAAATGAGCTTCGAAATGTTGAAGATAAAGTCATTACAGTTGAAGATCCTGTTGAGTATAGAATGAATTTAATTCAACAAGTACAAGTAAACGCAAAGGTAGGTCTCAGTTTTGCTGATGCTCTGCGTTCTATTTTACGTCAAGATCCAGATAAAATAATGATTGGTGAAATTCGTGATCAAGAAACTTTAGAAATTGCAATTAAAGCTGCATTAACAGGACATATGGTTATTTCAACACTACATACTAATGATGCTATTAGTTCTATTCCTCGTATGGCGGATATGGGTATTGAACACTACTTAATTAGTGGAGCATTAGTTGCTATTCAGGCACAACGACTTGTTAGAAAAATATGTGTTCATTGCAAGGTTGAAGATGAGTTATCTGCTTCTGTTTTAGAAGAGATACAAGATACAATTGCAGAGGGAACTATTTTTTATAAAGGTAAAGGTTGTAAAGAATGTGGAGGTACTGGTTATATGGGACGAGAAATGATTTGTGAAGTATTAAATATATCTGAAGATTTATCTTCTTTAATAGCCAAAGGTGCCTCAAAAGAACAACTATTAATACAAGCAAAAGAGGAAGGTTTTATTCCAATATATCAAAATGGAATCCAAAAAGCAATTGATGGCATTACAAGTATTGAAGAGATATTAAAGGTAGCAAAAGGATGAAATACTTTATAGCAACTGTACTCACCAAGGGTAAAAAAGAAGAAATTGGTTTATATGCTGAAGATAAAAAAGAAGCAAATAAATATGCAAAATTAAAATTTACAGGGCTAATAATTAAAGTCACTGAAGGTCAAGAACCTTTAGAAGCCCAGTTTAAACGATTTAAAACTACTCTCCTTTCTAATATCAAAAAAAGGAAAATAAAGCCTGATTTTTTAATTGCTGCAATTAGACAATTAGCAGTTATGACTAATGCAGGTATATCTATCCATGACTCTCTTAATGAAATTGCTGACGCAACTGATGATGAAGCATTAAAAGCTGTATTTTCAAAAATAGCTGATGATATCAACTCTGGTCATTCCTTATCATCTTCTATGGAAAACTTTAGATTTGAACTAGGAAACTTAACAATTGCAATGGTACAACTAGGTGAAAAAACAGGTAATTTAGATGAAGCATTATATTCTCTCGCAAATATGCTTGAAGAGATTAGAGCGAATATTATTAAATTTAAAAAAGCAATGGCATATCCTAGAAATGTTATGATAGCAATGGCTATTGCGTTTACTATTTTAATTTCTTATGTTGTCCCTCAATTTAAAGCAATATTTGAAGAACTACACGCTCATCTTCCTTTACCAACAATCATCTTACTGAAGTTAGAATACATATTTAATAATTTTGGACCTTATGTATTAGCAATATTAGCAATCGCATATATGGTTTTCAATTATTCTATAAATAACTACGAACATTTTCGATATAGTTGGCACAAGTTTTTACTGAAAACGTATCTTATTAAAAATATTATTAAGTTTTCTACACTTAGTAGATTTACTTTAGTTTTTTCTGAGCTTATTCGTGCCGGTATTCCTATTGCAGAAGCTCTTGATACATCAATAGGAATGATTGACAATTTACCTTTAAAAAAGAAACTACTAACAGTAAGACTAACTGTTGAAAAAGGTGGAACACTCAATAAAGGACTTGAAGAAACTGGTTTATTTGAAAATATGATTATTCAAATGGTTCGTGCTGGTGAGGATAGTGGTACACTTGACACCATGATAAAAAAAGTTGCTGAATACTATAAAATGAGATTTGACGCAATTATCGATGGATTAAGTGAAGCGATTGAGCCAATTATGCTTCTTATTATTGCATCTATGGTTATTTTACTTGCTCTTGGTATCTTCTTACCAATGTGGGATATGGGTAATGCCGTTCAAGGTAGACAATAGCTTTTTTAGCTACTGTTCTACTACTTTTACCAATCTATCAACTTTTGATAAAAATTTATTAATATTTTCTTTTGTAGCTTGTATATGATATTTAACTTCTATGTCAAATTGTTTTTCCAAAATATTAATACTAAATAATTCACACTCATAATCCACAAGTCGAACATAAGAGTATTTCATCACAATATATTTAAAAATTTCCTTTTCATACTCTATAAGTTTAGCTTTACTCAAAACTAAATTTACAGCATCACTATATGCACGAACTAAACCTCCTGTACCAAGTTTAGTTCCACCAAAATATCTCACAACAATTACAGTAGTGTTTATAATACTTTGACCTTGCAACACCATCAAGGAAGGCTTACCTGAAGTTCCATTAGGCTCTCCATCATCTGTTGAATATTCAACTATTTGTTCATACTCATTTAGATATCTATATGCTATAACAAAATGTCTGGCTTTGGGGTGATTAACTTTTAATTGTTCTAAAACGGATTTATATTGAGAAAAAGGCACGAGGTAAGCAATAAACTTGGACTGCTTTACCTCAAGAGTATCAGAAAACTTTTTTTTTACAAATTGCATATATTATGCTAAATTTGTATAAACTTTTTGAACGTCCTCATCATCTTCTAATCTTTCTAATATTTTATCAACATCTGCATGCTCTTCTTGGGAAATTTCAATAGGAGTATTTGCGATTCTTTCTAGTGTAGCTTTTGTAATTTCTATATTCATATTTTCTAAAGCTTCATGCATAGTACCAAAACTTGTGTAATCAGTAGTGATAAGAGCAACACCATCTTCTGCTTCGATTTCTTCAAGTCCAGCATCAATTAGTTCTAGTTCTAACTCTTCTATATCTATATCATCTTGTAAGTTAAACTCAAAAAGAGCCTTACGCGAAAACATAAACTCTAATGAACCATTTGTTAGCATCTCGCCACCATTTTTGTTTAATGTACTTTTTACATTTGCTACTGTACGCGTATTATTATCCGTTGCACATTCTATAAATAGTAGTACTCCATGAGGAGCTTTTCCCTCAAAGTTTACTTCTTTCATATCTGCACTATCTTTTGCGGTTGCTCTTTTTATTGCTGCTTCAATATTATCTTTTGGCATATTTTCAGATTTAGCATTTAATATAGCAGTTCTTAATTTAGCATTCATATCAGGGTCACCACCACCCTCTTTTGCTGCCATTGTAATAACTTTTCCTAGCTTAGGAAACAATTTAGACATTGCACCCCATCTTTTTAATTTTGAAGCTTTTCTATATTCAAACGCTCTACCCATCAAATATTCCTTTTTTGTATCATAATTTATTTTTGAATTATACCATTTAGATGTATAATATCACATAAGGAATGTGTATGAAACTTGGATTTAGAATAAAACATTACTTTTATAATGCTTTTAGGGAGTTGTTTGTTCATCATCATGGTTCTTTGACTTTTCGCGCCAAAATTTATGCATTGATAATTTCAGCAAATGAAAGTGCAAAAGTTGAGAATTATATTATCGTTAAAAATTTAGGACTAAAGATATATAAAGACGATGTAGATAGAGCGAATTTACTTTTACTCTCTACAAAAGAGTTAGTTCAAAAAGTAAAAGACGATAATGGACTCAATATTGACTCTTTAATTGCTAGCATTCAACAAGATTTAAAAGCAGCCCCAAGATACTCGAATAAGATAGATATAGAATCATTAAAAGAGTTCCTCAATCTAACATATGATGAAGATATTTTAGCATATCAAAATAATATACTAGAATTTTTACAAAAATTAAAAGAAGAAACTTTAAACAAAAATCAAAAATAAGGTTACATATATGGATTTACAAACAATTGCACTTCATTCTGGGTACGAAAAAGACTCTCAAGGGACAATGGCTGTTCCAATTTATCAAACAACAGCTTATGAATTTCGTGATGTTGAACATGCTGCCAATCTTTTTGCACTAAAAGAGCTGGGAAATATTTATACCAGATTAAATAACCCTACGACAGATGTTTTTGAAAAACGTTTCGCTGAGATAGAAGGTGGAGAAGCTGCAATAGCAACTGCTAGTGGGATGAGTGCCATATTTTTTGCCATTGTAAACGCAGCAGAAGCAGGAGATAATATTATTTGTGCAAAACAACTCTATGGAGGAAGTTTAACACTAAGTGCTCATACATTAAAGCGTTTTGGAATAGAAGCTAGATTTTTTGATGTACATAATCCACAAACTATAGAAAAATTAATAGATGATAAAACAAAAGTTGTCTTTTTTGAATCTTTAACAAATCCCAGTATTGATGTAGCTGATATTCAAGTAATAACTAATATAGCGAATAAATACAATATCTTAACAATTGTTGACAATACTGTTGCAACACC
>Ga0256826_1001203_pt1 | contig 16101 bp, 16 predicted proteins | sample CV79metaG_FD_185975 | JGI IMG/M metagenome (GOLD analysis project Ga0256826, IMG submission 185975) | Hydrothermal vent microbial communities from East Pacific Rise, Pacific Ocean - CV79 | ecosystem: Environmental > Aquatic > Marine > Hydrothermal vents | place: Pacific Ocean: East Pacific Rise...
AACTGTGTAAACAAACGATATTTTAGGCTTTTGCGTAGAATTTTTATTTGCTCTATGTAAAAGTTTACAATGAAAAAGAACCACATCACCAGCTTCTAAATTTGAACTCTGTGCTGTTTCTATTAGTGACATATTTTTAAGATTATCCTCTATAAAATACTCTTTATCACCAAATTGTTCCTCTGAAAATTGCATTTTATGACTTTTAGGAATAAATTCTAAAACACCATTCTGAGAATTTTCTTCACCTAAAGCTAACCAAATACTTATTAAATTATCATCTGTATATGACCAATACCTTCTATCTTGATGCCATGCCGTCTGGGTACTAGTCTTAGGTAACTTAGTCATAATAGAGTTATGGTGTGCTGTAGTAATAACAACATCATCTTGTAAAAGTTGCTTTAATATAGGTCTAATTTTTTCACTTTCCATCCATGATTTAAACAAAATATCTCTTGTATACACCTGTCTAAGTCGCCTCGTACTTAAATTTTCTTTCTTCTCAATACTATTATAGTTAAGTTCATCTGTTCTATATTCCTTAGATTTTAAACCATAATCTACTTCACTTTCAATAGGTTCAATCTTATACTTTAAATGTACTTTTGCAATATCTAAAATAGCTTCACACTCTTCTAGTTCAAGAAAATTACGTAAAATTAAAAAACCATTAATTTCAAAACTTTCTAACTCATCTTGCGTTAATTTCATAAGAAAACCTTTTTTAAATAATGTATAAAATACATTATATCTTTTATATTAAAAGAAGTCTAATAGTGATATAATTGAATTTCAATATTACATTAAGGATTGATAATGAAAAAAATTTTAACACTAGCAGTAATATCTGCAACAACACTTTTAGCAGGACCTAACACAGGTTGTGGTTTAGGAAATGCAGTTATTAAAACTCAAGATTCTGTTTTAATGCAAGTTTTTGCAGCAACAACAAACGGAACATCTGGTAACCAAACTTTTGGTATTACATCTGGAACTTCTGGTTGTGCTAAACCAGCTAAATTTGTTTCAAATGATAAAGCAAATGAGTTTGTAGCTGGAAACATGGATGCACTAGCTCTTGACATTTCAAACGGTCAAGGTGAAGCACTTACAACTCTTGCAACTCTTTTAAATGTTTCTAACGATGATGTTTTTGCATCAACACTACAAGCAAACTTTGATAAAATTTACACATCATCAAATGTATCTTCTGCAGATGTAATTGATAATATTGTATCTTTAGGATAATTTTATCTATGGTAGCAGTTCAAAAAGTAGTAAAATATTTTTTACTGCTACTTCTTTTCTCAACATTTCTTTTTTCAAACAATAACTTTACAATACAAGCAAATGAACTCTCACAAACAAAAGAGTGGCTAAGACTTTTACATTTTAAGAATAATGAAAGTGAAATTGATGACAAAAAATTCTTTTTCTCTCCCAATGGTAAAAGTAACCCACAAGCAGAACTAAATGCCTTTATTGACAAACTTATGCTTGACAAAAGCAATGATGAAAATAGTACACAATGTCGTTACCCTTCACGCTCTCAATGGATTTTGAAAAAACTACCCAAGTTAAAACATCAGGTTTTTACTCCAAAATGTACTAAATTAAAAAAAGAGTTAAAAGAGCTTGATGCTAAATACATTACTTTAGTGTTAGCTTCTGCACACATGAACTCTCCAGCTTCAGCATTTGGTCATACTTTTTTACGAATAGATAAAGACTTAAATACCCCTCTACTCTCATATGCCATAAACTATGCTGCTCAAACAGCTGAAGACAATGGTTTTATATATGCCTATCAAGGTCTATTTGGAGGATATAAAGGCAGGTATTCTATTGACCCTTATTACAAAAAGTTAAAAGAGTACTCAAATTTAGAACAACGTGATGTTTGGGAATATAGACTTAATTTAACAAAAGAAGAGATAGAGAAAATTGTACTTCATATTTTTGAAATACGTCACTTCTATGCAGATTATTTTTTCTTAACTGAAAATTGTTCTTACAATCTTTTATGGCTCCTTGAAATTGCAAAACCAAATATTGAACTTGTAGATAGGTTTAACCATAAAGCCATACCAATAGATACTTTAAGAGCTATATTCTCAGAAAATCTTGTAAATGAGTCAATCTATCGTCCCTCTAAAAGAAAAGAAATTTTAACACTCAGCCAACCAATTTTAAACAATACACAAGCACTTTCTTTTGCTAAAAGTACAGAGCATAATTTAACAGCCATAAAAAATTTAACCAAAGAAGAAAAAATTGCTTCTCTTGAACTGGCTACTGCACTATTGCAAATAGACTTAGCCGATGGAAAGATGGCTAAAAAAGCCTATTTACCTAAATTTTTAAAAATTTTAAAAGAGCGTAGTAAATTAGGTATTAAAAATAAAATTTCTACAAAAATACCTTTTGCTCCAACAGAAGGTCACCTCTCTTCAAAAATATCACTTGGTTTGAAAAACAGTGAACGTGCAGAGTTAAAGTTTAAAGTTGACTATCATGATATTTATGATAATGACAAAGGTTATATCTCAGGAGCATACATTAACTTTTTAGATACTACTTTAGAATATAAGAATAACAAAGTCATACTTGAGCAGATAAATTTACTTGAAATTAAATCATATGCCATTCAAGATGCCATATTTAAACCTATTTCATGGGAAGTTGCACTGGGTGCAAAACGTATTTTTAACAATGAATTAAATAGCTACCTAAAAGCTGGTGCTGGGGTAACACTAGGTTCAAAAGTTCTTTATGGTTATGCAACCATCACGCCAACTATTTACTACAGAGAAGATGAAACAGCTGCTATTTCTTTAAATTCTGGTCTATTATTTAATCCATCTAAGCATTTAAAAGTTGGACTACTTCACTCTACAGAGTGGTTTAGAAAAAATAGAAAAATTCAAATAACTGAACCTTTTATGACTTATAACTTTAATCAAGAACAAGCCATAAACTTTGACTACAAAAAAGAAACAATAGACAAAGAAAAAGAAGAAAACTTTATCATCTCATGGTTCTATTATTTTTAAAAAGCTACACTAAAAAATGGAACTTACAGATAAAAACTACCAAACAATAATTAAAAATCATAATAAACCTGTCTTTATTGACTTCTACTCACCAACGTGTAGTCCTTGCCAGATTTTGACTAAACTTATAGATGAAAAACTTGAAGAGTATGGGGAGAAAAATGATGTAAGAGTTGTAAAGTGTAATATTAGGGAAAACCCAAAACTAGCAGAAGCATTTAAAATACGTTCTGTACCTTTTACTATTGCTGTTTTACCAGATGAGAAATTGAAACATGCAGATATAGGTCTCAAACATGAGACCTACTATTTTGAACTTATTGATAAACTTGCAGGTAAAAATACCTCTTTTTTTAGTCGTTTTTTTACTTAAATAATTTTTTCATTTTTGCAAAGAAAATTGCAGATAAACCTTTTGGTTTAGCTAACTCTGCAATAAACTGATCATAATTCATATTTTTCTCTTCTAAAAAAGCATTTAAATATGCTGATGATGCTTTAATATCATGTTTTTCTTCAATAGCTAAAAGTTTATTATATAATTTTTCCATCTCTTCAATAATATGTGCTTGTGTAGCCTGTCTATATGCAATATAATATTTAATATAACCATGCTTATCTTTTATTGAATCAAAATCTGTGGTTACCCAATAGTAATTTCCATTTTTTGACATGTTCTTAACGACAGCCATAATATTTCTACCAGCTTTTAAATGTTGCCACATTAAATGAAAAATTGCTCTAGGCATATCAGGATGACGAACAATATTATGAGGTGATGCAATCAATTCACTCTCTTTATATCCAGACAATTCACAAAAATAATCATTACCATATATAATATTACCTTTTATGTCAGTTTTACTAACAATCATTTTGTGTTTGTCTACTTTTATTTCGATATCTGTCGGAATAGGTCTATTTATATTTTGTGCTGGATTATCTACAGACATGAATTTATACCTCTTTGTATTTTATTAAAGTAATTATATAATATTTTGTCTTAAATACTACATAAGATAAATACTCGCTAATGTCTCATTGTTAAAGATTCCATTTTCATCTTTAAAGACAATAATCCCTACCTAAAGTTTCAATATTTTTAAAAACTATATATATTTTTTCATTTTTACTCTACTCTATTTTATGCTAAAAGTAATACCCAAATTCAACTTTTGCTGAATCTAGCTCTTGAAAAAAAGACCCACTACTAGGAGTCAAATACTGGTAGGAGAGTTTTAGTTTATACTTCTCTACTAAACGAGTGTTATACTCCACAAACATAATTTTTTCACTGTTGTCTCTGTCTACTGCAATACCACCTAAAATATCTGAATCAGCAGAATCATTTAATGTTAATCTAAAGCCTAAAGTTACATCATCAGCAAACAAGTTTCCAAACTCTTTTGCTCCTAGTTTACTTTTATCTTTTTCTTTATATTTGTAATACTCTGCCAAAAGTCCCAAGTCTGATTTACCTAACACTCCATACAAAGTATGCTCAACACCCAAAGATATTTGAGCATAGTCGGAAACTTTCTCCTCTTTGCTTTTGGTGTAGGCAAGTTCAGTTTTGTAGATGGTCTCACCAATTACTAACGTTGCATAAGCCATTACTTTGTCTACCAAGTAAGCATGTTGTCTAAGTTCACCTACCACTGAAGCTAAATAACGCTGTTCGTCATAACCATTTTGATAAATAAACGAATAGTCCAACTGAACCTCATCGCCTGAACCTGAATACTTAAGATAAACAGTCGGTCTATCTCTACTCTCTTGTGTCTCTAGAGCATCATCATAAACAGCTGGAACAAAACGATTTACAGACTCTAAGTCTTGAACTCTTTGTCTCTCCTCATGTACCTTTGCAATAAGTGAGAATTCAGAGTTTTCAAAGTACTGTGTGTAGGCAATATTGTTTGCTCCAATTTTAGAGTCATAATCAAAGGGATTATCTCTTAAATCTTTACTGTTAAATACATCTGTATGGTTGTAAAACTCCATCGCACCCCAAAAACGTGTGTTACGCCCAATGAGCAAGTCTGAGTTTTCACATTCATGTTTATAATACAAATCAGTAGCATCAAAATAACGACGGTTTTTATCTTTAACATCTACAATGGCTTTTCCATTAAAGATAAATTGACCACTATCTATTTTTTGTTTTAGTTCAAGTTCTGCACGTAAAGCGTTTTGAGTATCTCTTTTGTCTACTATGTCATGCTCGTAGTAAGAGCTTTCAAAACCTATATTTCCTTTGTACTCTATGCCTTTAGCTAAAAGAAGGCTAGATAAAAGAGAAGATAATAAAATTGTATTTTTCATATTTTTTCCAATTCAAAAATATCACATAGGGTCGGTTCACCAACCATCAATTTGATATTCATCTATTTTTTAGAATAATTTTAAAAGTTAGGGAAAAAGAAGGGGAATAGAGTCGGGATAGACTCTATTATAGATTACAAAATATGAGGAGAACTAAATTTACCAGATGAAAGCTCTGCTAAAAACTCTTCCATTGAATATGTTTGTCTAGCTTCAGAGGTCATAATATGAATTAAAATATCTCCTAAATCTACAACAACCCAGTCATCACTCTCGTCTATATGTAAAAACTCTTCGCCAAGTGGCTTAAATTCTTGTTTTAACTGATCTGCTAATGCAGAAGCATGTTTTGAGCTAATTGCATTGGCAATAACTACATGCTCTGCAATATAATCAATCTTCTCAAGATTAAAAATTTCTAATTCATCTGCTTTTTTACTATCTAAAAATGTAACGATACGCTCTGCACGTTCTTCAACACTCATTTTATTAATGCTCATGTGTGAACTTTCCTTTGTCATGTTATTTCTAATTTCCGTTGAACTTATGTCAACATCTATGCTTAAGATTTTACAATCTTTTAATTTATCTTTTTGGACACTATGTCCTTTTCTTGTGGCAACAACCCAAGTAACTTGTGAGTTTAACCATTTAAACTCATGCCATTTTTCAATGTTCTCTAAATTATCTGCACCAACAATCAGATATTTAACATTATACATTTGTTGAAAATGTCGTAAAGTCTTAGCTGTTGCTGTTGGCTTTGCTTCTTTAATCTCATAATCATCTACTACAACTTTGTTAAACTCTTCAAAGAGTTCAAATGAAAGTTTAAAACGTTCATCAGTTGTAAAATATGATTTGCTTTTAAAAGGGTTTAAAAATGTAGGAATTACAATTAACTTGTCAATGTCTAAAACTTTTAATGCCTCTTCAACCACACTTTGGTGTCCAATGTGTGGAGGGTCGAAACTACCACCAAAAAGTGCAATGGTTTCTCTACGCTCTTTAAACAAATGATAACCTCTATTTATGTAACATATAAGGAATTTTAGCATAAATAGCTGAACATAAAACAAATTTACTAAAGGGGTTAAAGAGATGGCAGTTAAAGTTGCAATAAATGGACTAGGGAGAATAGGTAGATGTGTGGCAAGAATTATTGCCGATAGAGATGATATTGAGTTGGTAGCAGTTAACGCAACTGGTGCAGAAGAGATGATTCAATATGGTCTAAAGTATGACTCTGTTCATGGAAAAAGAGAAGATGTTGTTGTTAAAGATGGTTTTGTAAACATTGGTGATACAAAAGCAAAACTTTTTGCAGAACGTGACGTTGCAAAAATTGGCTTTGCTGATTGTGGTGCGACTATTGTTCTTGAGTGTACTGGTGCGTTCTTAACAGCTGAGTCTGTTCAACCATATCTTGACAATGGTATTGAGAAAATTGTCTTCTCTGCTCCAGCAAAAGATGATACTGCAACTTTTGTTATTGGTGCAAATGAAACTGAATATGCAGGTCAAGCTGTTGTCTCTAATGCTTCTTGTACTACTAATGGTCTAGCACCCGTAGCAAAAGTACTTGACGATGCATTTGGCATTAAGTCTGGACTCATGACAACCATTCACTCTTACACAGGTTCACAACCAATTCTTGATGCTAAACACAAAAAAGACCCAAGAAAAGGTAGAAGTGGAGCAACAAACTTGGTTCCAACAACAACAGGAGCTGCAAAAGCCATTTCAAAAGTATTACCTCAGCTTGCAGGTAAAATTAATGGTCAAGCAATTCGTGTTCCTACTCCTGATGTTTCAATGGTTGACTTAACAGTAAACCTTGGAAAAGATGTAACAGTAGAAGAGATACAAGCTGCATTCCAAAAAGCTTCTGAGACAACACATAAAGGTATTTTGGGTGTAGACCTTGAGTACAGAGTTTCTCAAGACTTTGTAGGTGAAGAGCAAAGTACTGTTGTAGTCATGGACACCATTCAAGTGATTGACGGTAACATGGTAAAAGTTCTCTCATGGTACGACAACGAATGGGGTTACTCAGCTCGTCTTGTAGATATGGCTGTTCTTGTTAGTAAAGGAGCATAAGTTGAATACATTAAAAGACATTGAAATAACAGGAAAGACTGTATTTATTAGATGTGACTTTAACGTTCCAAAAGATGAAGATGGAAACATTACCGATGACCGTAGAATTCGTGGTGCATTACAGAGTATTCGCTACTGTTTAGACCGTGACTGTAAAGTTATTTTAGCCTCTCACTATGAGCGTCCAGAACCTGGAGTTTATGAAGAGAAATTTTCTCTTGCTTCTGTAGTTACAAGACTACATACACTTCTTAAGTTGGCTTCTGAGATTACTTTAGCAAATGATGTAGTGGGAGCAGATGCAAAAGCAAAAGTAGCTTCGCTTAAAGCTGGTGAAGTTTTGGTTTTAGAGAACTTACGTTACGAAGCTGGTGAGACAAAAAATGATGAAGCTTTTGCAAAAGAGTTGGCTTCAATGGTAGACATATATGTAAATGATGCATTTGGTGCTTGTCATAGAGCTCACGCTTCCATTGATGCAATGGCTAGACTTTTTGACAATGCACATAAAGCTGCAGGTTTTTTACTCTCTAAAGAGGTAAATTTCTTTGAAAAAACACTAGCTGACCCTATTCGTCCATTTGTAGCCGTAGTTGGTGGTTCAAAAGTTTCAGGAAAACTAGAAGCACTTAGACAACTTCTTGACAAAGTAGACAAAGTAATCATTGGTGGAGGAATGGCATTTACCTTCCTTAAAGCTCAAGGTTATGAAATTGGTAACTCACTGGTAGAAGATGATTTACTTGATGAAGCAAGAACAGTTATGATTAAAGCAAGAAAAAAAGGTGTTAAATTTTACCTACCAGTAGATGTTATTGTAGCACCTGAATTTTCTGACACTGTTCCTTCTAAATATGTCTCATCTCAAGAGATTCCAGATGGTTGGATGGGACTAGATATTGGACCTGCCTCTTCAAGACTTTTCCGTACAGTTTTAGGTGATGCACAAACCATTATTTGGAATGGACCTATGGGTGTTTATGAAATGGATAAATATGCAAAAGGAAGTCTTAAAATGTCACACAACATTGCAGATGCAAACGCGACAACTATTGTTGGTGGTGGTGACACAGCTGACGTTGCTCTTAGAGCTGGAGATGTTGAAGAGATGACTTTTGTAAGTACAGGTGGGGGAGCCAGTCTTAACCTACTAGAAGGTAAAACTCTTCCAGGAATTGAAGCACTTAAGGCTTAATTTACGTAGGTGTAGTCCCCGACTACACCATTAAAATATTTAAAACTTTATAAAACGGGGTAGTCGGGGACTACACCCTACCAAAAAAGGCTAACATGATATACGCAGCAAATTTTAAAACAAATCATACAAGACAATCTACAAAAAACTACATTGAAGAGCTTCAAACTAAATTATCAGCTAAAAAATCTGAAGATAAAGTTTATATTTTTCCTCCTCTTACAGCACTTGATGCTTTTGAAGGTGACTTTACAGTTGGAGCTCAAAATGCTTACCCTGTAGAAAATGGTGCATTTACAGGTGAAATAGGTATAGAACAACTCTCTGAATTTAACATTAATACTATTCTTATTGGTCACTCTGAAAGACGTGATATTTTAGGTGAATCTCAAGAAGATGTAGCTAAAAAGTTTGCCTTCTTTAAAGAGCAAGGTTTTGAGATTATCTACTGTATTGGTGAATCATTAGAGGTTAGAGAGCAAGGACTTTCATCTGTTATGGAACACTTAGTTTCACAGTTTGAAGGTATTGACACAACTTATGAAAACTTTGTTGTAGCCTATGAGCCAATCTGGGCTATTGGTACAGGAAGAACGGCTTCGGTTGAAGAGATTACAGAAACACACAATGCTCTTAAAAAAGTTGTAGCTAAGCCCCTACTTTACGGTGGTTCAGTTAAAGGAGCGAATATTAAAGAGATTGCTTCTGTAGAAAATGTAGATGGTGTTTTAGTAGGTGGAGCTTCACTTAAAACAGAAACATTTTTAGAGTTGGTTTTACATTAAACCAACATCTTCTAGGACCTATAGTCCTGGACGAATAGGACGAGAGTCTTGTTCATTTTCATATAACATCTCTAATTTATTGTCATTAACCACGGTATCTAACTCTAAACGTTCTTGAGATTCTGCTTTTAATCTAGCTAATTCATCATCTAAATTACTTTTTTCTCTAGATTTGGTATAACTTCTTTTTTGATTTGAAATTTTCCCAACAATTACTCTTCTTTTATCAATCGATGAATTCTCTAAGCTATTTTTTGCAATATAAATAACTGTATATTCACCTTCTTTTAAAACATCAATATTATGAGAAATTTTAATATTAATTTCACTGCCATCAATATCTTTTGCCATAGCACCATTTTCAATATACTCTTCACCTATTTTTAAAAAAACTGTTTCATTACCAATAAGTTTTATTTCTGGTAATTTATTTATATTATGATTTTTTTTAGAAACTTTTTTGATGGGTTCAATTTTTTTAGTAGTCTTATTTATAATATTATCTACAATCATTTTACTAGGTAGATGTTTTATAACTTTTTGTATTGTATTTAAACGAATATTATCTAGGTAACCACTTCCTTTTATTGCAAATTTTTTAATTTTTATAAGTTTATTATTTTTTTCAAAAATGTTAAGATCTTTCTCTAAATTTCTCGTATATTTTTTCCATTGTCCCTGAGAAAGCTTACCTAGTCCAAATTGAAAAGAGCTACCATTTTCACCTAATGTATAAATCAATTGACGTGTACCATTTATTGTTTCAATTTCGATAATAATAACAAAATCTTCTAAATATTTCATTTCCCATTCAAAAGTACTTTTAGAAAAATCAACTGTTTTTGAAGCTTCCTTACATTTAAGTACATATGTACTTTTCGTATTATGTCCCTTTAATTCAATAACACGACTTACTTTTTCTTTATCAAAAATATTATGGATTTTTTCACCATATGACGATGAGATTAGTGACCAATTTTCAGTTCCTAAATCTTCAGCATCTTCATAGACTAAAGCCTCAAGAGGCAATAAAAGCAATGAAAATAGAAGAGTATTTTTTATAAGTGTTTTAAAATATAGATGATAAATGTTCATTTCCTATCCAGACTAATAATAAATATATAACTAGTGTAATTATTGGTGAAATTAATAAAATCCAAATAATCTTTTTAGTAAATATATAATAGAGCATTGCTCCATAAGCAAATATGACAGCAATAATATGTGTTAAAAACATTGGCGTAACTGCACGCATAATATTTCCAACTATAGCTAAAGCGATTACAACAAAAAGAAGTAAAAAAGAGATAATAACTTTTTGAATATCTCTATCTTTTTTATACATTAAATAGATTAATCCTAGAGAAATTAGAGGTGCTAAAATCATTAAAATCTTCATATTGTACTCTTTCTAAATTTTTTCTACAACTTCAATACCAAGAATTTCTAAGCCTTTTTTAATTATCTTAGATGTTAATATGGCTAACTGAAGACGACTCATTCTAGTCTCTTCATCAATATCGTCTCTTAAAATTGGGTTTAGTTCATAGAACTTCATAAACACTGTTACAACATCATAAAGATATGAAGTAATAGTATGAGGTGTTGCATCAATAGATGCTTTAGTTAATACATCTTCAAACTTTAAAAGCATAAGTGCTAAACGATGCTCAACTTCATCTCCTATAATAATTTCACCTGAAACTTCTGCATTGTGTTTTCGTAAAATTGACTGAATACGTGCATAAGCATACTGCATATAAAGAGAAGTATTTCCCTCGAAAGAGAGCATTTTATCCCAATTAAAAATGTAGTTTGACTCACGAGAAATACTTAAATCAGCATATTTAACAGCACCAATACCAATTGCCTTAGCTACAGCATCAAGCTCTTCTTCTGAATGCACATCACGGTCTTTAATAGCATCTTTAGCACGAACTACTGCTTCATCTAAAAGATCAACCAACTTAACTGTTCCACCATCTCTTGTTTTAAATGGCTTTCCACTCTTGTCCATCATGGTTCCAAAACCAATATGCTCTAAAGCTACCTCATCTTTTACCATTCCAGCCTGTTTTGCAATGGTAAATACTTGTTTAAAATGTTGTGCTTGACGTGCATCTACTACATAACAAATACGATCAGCTTCTAGCTCTTTATCTCTAAAATTCAATGCTGCTAAATCTGTAGTTGCATAGAGAAAACCACCATCACCCTTTTGAACAATAATTGGAGTTTCATCTCCATTTAAAAAGACACACTCTGCACCATTAGAAGTTGTAGAAATTTCTTTAGCTTTTAAAGTCTCAATTACTTGTGGAAGTTGTTCATTGTAAAAACTCTCTGCTCTTACATCGTCTCTATTTAAATTTACATTTAATTTCTCATAAACTTCTTCACAGTGACCAAGAGAAGCATTAATAAAGCTCTGCCAAAGCGTTAGACAATGCTCGTCTCCACCTTGAATTTTTACTACATACTCACGAGCTTTATTGGCAAAGCCTTCACTCTCATCAAAACGTACTTTTGCATCTTTATAAAACTGTTCTAAATCTTTAAGTTCTTGTGTATTCCCATCGGTATCTTTCTCTTCAAGATAAGCAATAAGCATTCCAAATTGTGTACCCCAATCTCCAATATGATTTTGACGTACTACATCCTCACCTAAAAACTCTAAAAGAGTAGCAATTGTATCCCCAATAATAGTTGAACGTAAATGCCCCACATGCATCTGCTTTGCCATGTTTGGACCAGAGTAATCAACCACAACTTTTTTTGCATTCTCTACAAAACCAACACCAACTCTGTTGTCATCTAATATAGCTGTAGTTTTCTGACTTAACCACTCATTATTGAGCCAAATATTAATAAACCCAGGTCCTGCAACTTCTACTTTTAACACCATACCTGTTGTGTTAATATGTTTAGCAACTTCACTTGCAATTTCTCTTGGGTTTCTTTTTAGTTGTTTTGCCAGTTTCATAACACCATTAAATTGGTAGTCACCAAATTCTGGTTTTGTTGCATCAGAAATTACGATTTCATCGGCTTCAATATTTACATTTTTTAATGCTTCTTCAATAATTTTACTAAGTTCTAATTTGATTTTCATGTATGTTCCATAGATTATGTAGGGTTATATAGTATTTTAAACAAATACTTCAAAAAGAGTATTTTAAATAAATATTCTCTTTGAAGTACAGAAATTCTAAGGTGTAAGAGCTTTACACCTTATAGTTTTATAAAGACTATGCTTGTTTTGTAGTCTCTTTAACATCTGAAGCAGCAGTTTTTACTTCTTCTTTAATCTCTTTAATACTCTCTTTTGCATCAACAACTGTATCATCATCTTTTACAGCTGATTTAAAATCTTTAATACCTTTTCCTAAACCTTTAGCAAGTTCTGGTATCTTTTTTCCTCCAAAAAGAAGTATAACTACTCCTACAATTACGGCTAATTCAATTCCACCTGGCATATTGTAAATCCTTTTATATGTATTTCCTCATACTCAATATGAAGTTTATTTAAAAAGATTATACTCTATTTTGGTTAATTATCCCAAATTTTAACTAAATTTTCCAATTCTTCAGCACTTTGTTTCAATCTAGAAGCATTTGCAATAGTTGCAAATTCTTTAGCAGCTTTTGGAATTTCATCATTAATAATGACAAAATCAAACTCACTTACTGCCTTAATCTCTTCTTTTGCATTCTCTACACGACGTTCAATAATTGTTGTATCATCAGTCGCACGAGCATAAAGTCTCTTCTCTAATTCTTTAAGTGAAGGAGGTGTAATAAATGCTGAGGTAACATAGTCGCCCATCTTTGCTCTTACAAGACGATGCCCTTGAACATCAATATCAAATATGACAAGTTTTCCCTCTGCTAATGCCTTATTAACTGGATTAAGGGAGGTTCCATAGTAGTTTCCATGTACTGTTGCATATTCTAAAAAATCACCAGATTTAATACCTTCTTCAAACATTTCATGAGTTACAAAGTAGTAATCAACACCATCTTGCTCACCCTCTCGTGGTTGACGAGTTGTAGTTGAAATTGAAAAATAGTATTCTCCAATTTCTGCACTTGCATAATTAATTATAGTACTCTTTCCAGCACCTGAAGGACCTGAAAGAACAAGTATGGCTCCTTGCATTACTTTGCTTTAGGAAATTTAATTATAATCTTAACTTTTGCACCAGCAAGAAGTTCTCTTAACTTTTCAATAGGCATAGCTGTCAATGTTTCAACTAAAACATCCGTATCTAAAACAGATGATTCTTTAACTTTTTTAGATTTTTTCTCTTTTTTCTCTTCTTCAACAACAACAGTAGGAACAGGTGGCATTAAATCTTCAAGTACCATATCACTACTTGTATCTTCACTTAAAAGACCTTTTATATTTTCGATCTCATTTTCATCTAAAACTTTAGTTAAAGGTACTTCTTCTAAATCAGGTAAAATTTCTTCTACTTCCAAAAGACTTTCTACTTTTTCTTCTACTTTAAGTTCATCAGTATTTACATCTAAATCTAAAAGTTCTTCATTAATACTCTCTTGAGTCTCTTCAGCAAAAAGTTCATTCTCTAAAGAATTCTTATTCTCATCATCAATATCCAGTTCAAAAAGATTTTCGTCATTTTTTTCTAATTCTTTTTGCTCTACATTAGTATCAATATCATCAAATAAATCATCTTCTAAGCTATTACCTTTTAATGGGAATGCTTCGTCTAATTTCGTATCAAATGTGTCATCTTCCATTAAAGTTAGATTATCAATTACTACTTCTTTTTCATCTTTTTCCATATCTAATACAAGTTCATTATTTAATTCATCATCTTCTAAAATAACTGAGCTTTCTTCAACTGATCGAATTACAGCTGAGACTTCTGATGGTAGAAATGGCTTTAAAATACTTAAATCAAAATCTTTTTTTTCATCTTCTTCTCCATCTGCATAAAAAAGTACTGTTTTTTGTACATTTATATTTTCAGAAAGAACATCACGAACGTCTTTTGTCCATGACTCAGCATCAACAAAAACAATATCATATGCATCTGAATTTAATTCAGTTACCTCTTGTATTTCATCAATTTCTATATCTTCTTTTCTTGCACTCAAAGCTGTTAACCTTGATACTACTGGATTATTGTTTATTAATAATATTTTCATTGTTGCTCCATAGTTTTATAAATATGTATTATATTTTAATTAATAATTTTAGTATAATTCGCGTTTAAATAAGATTAATCAACTTCATTTATAAAAATTAGATAAAAATAAAATATTAATAATAATACATATGAATATTTTTAAACTTTAACAACTATTTTTTTGTTTAAAAATAATATTTAATATTAAGGAGCATAATGCTTGACTTGTTAGTTGAAACCATATTTAATATTGGATATATAGGATTTTTTTTCTATATGATTTTAGTTGGTACATTTATTCCACTACCAACACAGTTAATTTTACTTCCTGCTGGTCTTTTAGCTTCAGAGGGAAAACTTGATGTACTTACAATAACTATTGTAAGTACATTTGGAACAACTTTAGGAGCATCCATAAACTATTCATTGGCTAATTACATCTCAAAAAAGTTTATTAGTCCAAGTAAAATAACAAAAGTTCAAAAATTTTTCCAAAAGTATGGTAAATTATCTATCTTACTAGCACCGTTGACCTTTGGTCTTGGACAATACATATCTTTACCAGCAGGAATAGCTAAAATGAATTTTTATTGGTTTATATCGCTAATATTTATCTCTAATTTATTATGGAATTTTGCAATGGTCATGATAGGATATACTTTTGGTGGAGAGTCATCATTACTAACTTTTCTTATTACAATAACTGCAATCTTAATTATTTTGCTTATTAGTAGTTTTGTTTATAAAGAGTTTAAAAGTTATTAAAATAATAGAGTGGTTATAATTCCAAAAATTATAACTATTAAGGATAGCAATGTCAACATATATTTTTGGACATACCACACCTGACTCTGACTCTATTGTTGGAGCACACTCACTTTCATATTTAAAAAATCAACTTGGAGAAGATTGTATAGCAACTCGTCAAGGTGAGATTAATCCTGAGACTGCTTTTATTTTAGAAAAGTTTGGTTTTGATGCTCCACTACTTAAAACTAACTATGCTGGAGAAGACGTTTACCTTATTGACTTTATGGAGAGTTCTCAAAGTCCAGAAGATATTGCTGAAGCAAACATTTTAGGGATTGTTGATCACCATAAACTTGGCGACCTTAAAACAGCTGCACCATTAGAGATGTGGGTACGCCCTGTTGGTTGCTCAAACACCATTGTAAAACAGATGTTTGACTATTATAATGTTGAAATTCCAAAAAATTTAGCTGGCATGATGATGTGTGCCATTTTATCTGACACAGTTATTTTCAAGTCACCAACTTGTACCAAAGAAGATACAAAAGCTGTTAAAGAACTTGCTGAAATTGCAGGTATTGAAGATCCAAAAGCACTAGGTATGGAGATGTTCATTGTAAAGTCTGATGTACTTAACGACACAAAAAGAGCTTTAGTTCTTAGAGACTTTAAAGACTTTAACATGGGTGGAGAAAAAGTAGGTGTTGGACAACTAGAGGTTGTTGATCTTTTTT
>Ga0256826_1001204_pt1 | contig 16093 bp, 13 predicted proteins | sample CV79metaG_FD_185975 | JGI IMG/M metagenome (GOLD analysis project Ga0256826, IMG submission 185975) | Hydrothermal vent microbial communities from East Pacific Rise, Pacific Ocean - CV79 | ecosystem: Environmental > Aquatic > Marine > Hydrothermal vents | place: Pacific Ocean: East Pacific Rise...
CAGTGCCAAAAACCTCCCTATATGCTAAAAAGAAAAGCTTATGCTCTTGGATCAACCAAATATCCAGCAATTGCAGAAGCAGCAGCCACAGCAGAATTTGCCAAATAAATCTCTGAAGTTCTAGCACCCATACGCCCTACAAAGTTACGGTTTGTGGTAGCCACACAACGCTCACCGTCACCTAAGATTCCCATGTACCCACCAAGACAAGCCCCACAAGTTGGGTTAGAAACTACAGCACCTGCATTAATTAAAATTTCCATTAAGCCCTCTTTCTGAGCCTGTAATAAAATTTTCTGTGTAGCAGGAGTAACAATCATACGTGTATGACGTGCCACTCTTTTCCCCTCCATGATTTTTGCTGCAATTCTAAGATCCTCTATACGTCCATTGGTACAAGAACCAATCATCACTTGGTCAATCTTCAAATTGTCAGCAACGGCTTGTTCCATTGTTTTACCATTTGACGGCAAGAAAGGGTAAGCAATAACAGGTGAAAGATTAGCAACATCAATTTTAATAACTTGACAATAGTCAGCATCGGCATCTGAGTGGTGAATTTTGGGCTCTGCTCTTAACCCACCATTTGCCTCTTTACGCTCTTCTAAGTACTGCTCAGTTACAGAATCTACAGCAAAAATTCCATTTTTAGCTCCAGCTTCAATGACCATATTTGAGATAGAAAAACGGTCTGCCATACCAAGATGAGGAAGGGTATCTCCCGTAAACTCAATGGCTTTGTACAATGCACCATCTACCCCAATAAGACGAATAAGCTCCAAGATAATATCTTTACCATAAATATGCTCAGCAGGTTTTCCAGAAAGCTCTACTTTAATGGTCTCTGGTACTTTAAACCAGTTTCCACCAGTAATCATACCAAACGATAAATCTGTACTTCCCATACCTGTAGAGAACGCACCTAATGCACCATGAGTACAAGTATGCGAATCAGCACCAATAATCACATCACCAGGGACAACCAAACCTTTTTCAGGAAGTAGTGCATGTTCAATTCCCATATCTTTTTCATCAAAGAAGTGTTTCAAGTCATGTTTGTAGGCAAACTCTCTTGAAATCTTTGCTTGATTCGCCGAAGCAATGTCTTTTGCAGGAATATAGTGATCCATAACAATACAGAAATTGTCAGGTCGTGCCAAGTTTGCAGCCCCTGACTCTTCAAATGCTCTAATAGAGATAGGAGTTGTAATATCATTTCCAATAATCATGTCAATGTCAACTCTAACAATCTCCCCTGCTTTTACTTCACGCCCAGCGTGTTCAGAGAAGATTTTTTCAGTAATGGTTTGTCCCATCGTTTGTCCTTTGAATAGACTTCCATAATGAAGTCCAATATATTAGGCGAATTATAGCAAAAGATGTTTATTTATCGATTATTTAAGTTAAGGGAGATATAATTCTTAATATTTTATTAAAAAAATAAACTAAAATAATTATTAAGGTAATTTTATGAAAAGAACATTTATTCTACTTCTTCTAGGTACTTCATTGTCTATGGCAGAAACAAAAATCAATACAACAGAGATCAAGAATGCATCTACTACAGCTAACATTATGGTAAGAGAAGTAAGAACCAGTCGTATTGCACGTTCAGGTAGAGAAAGCCGTGCATCTAGACCAAGTAGAACTGTACGTATAGCAAGAGTAATTCATTATGTGAAACCACAGCAAGTAACACATCTTGCAAGTATTCATTAAAATTTAAAAAGACCTTTATGGTCTCTTTAAATCAATCTTCTTTTATTCTATAATTTCAAAAACAACTCTACGATTTTTTTCTCTACCTTTTCTATTCTCATTACCTGCAATTGGTTGTGCTGAACCAAAACCCTCTGTCTCCAACAAACTACTCTCTACCCCTTGAGAAACCAGATACGCTTTAACTTTTTCTGCACGTTGTCCACTTAGCTTAACATTATAGGCTTCATCTCCACTACTGTCTGTATGTCCTGAGATTTTGTAAACAAACTGAGGATACTGTATCATTTTAGCTGCTGTTTCATCTAATCTCTTTTTACTTTCTGTAGTCAAATTCATACTGTTTGTTTTAAATTTAACATCCGTTAAAGAAAAAATATCTAAAAGCTTCGTTTTAGCCAATTCTGTTGCTGCCTTCTGTTCTGCAGCAGCCAACTGCTCAGCTAAAGCTTTTTCTTGAGCTAACTTTTCAGCTTCTGCTTTTTCAAGCTCCTTCTGTTTTGCCTCTTCCAACGCTTTCGCTTCAGCCTCTGCTTTCTCTTTTTCAAGACGTTCTGCTTCTGCTTTTTCTTTGGCTAACTTTTCAGCCTCTGCTTTTTCAAGCTCTTTCTGTTTTGCCTCTTCCAACGCTTTTGCTTCAGCCTCAGCTTTCTCTTTTTCAAGACGTTCTGCTTCTGCTTTTTCTTTGGCTAACTTTTCTGCTTGTTCAAGCTCTTCCTTTTTTGCCTCTTCCAACGCTTTTGCTTCAGCCTCAGCTTTCTTTTTTGCAAGACGTTCTGCTTCCATCTCTTTAACTTTTTGCAGTTCTTCTTTAAGCTTTTTATTTTCTAATTCTAAGTTTTTTTCTCTCTCTTTTTCAGCTGTCAAATCAGCTTCTAATATTTTTGCTGATGAGAGTAAACCTTGAACTTCTTGATTTTCATTGCTTGTTACTTTTGTAACTTTATCAGCTGCTTCTTTTAACTTAAGTACTAAATTTGCAATCTTAGTCTGAGCTGTTTCATTTTCTTGAACCAATAAAACTTTCTTCTCCTCAATCCCTTTAAGTTTTTCTTCTAACTGAGCATAGGTAGTTAAATTTTCTTCTAACTGTTTTTTCTCTGCCAAAAGTACATCATATTTTTTACGAACTTCATCTCTCTCTTCTTCTGAAATTGAAAGTAAGGTATCCATCTTTTTTTGAAATTCACTATTGCTTCCTGACAATTTCTCATTCTCTTGACTTAGAGTAGATAAATTTTCTTCTAAACTCTTTGTCATTGTTTTTAAGCTTACTATTTCACGTTTTTTATTTTCTTCATATGCTCTTGCTTGAAGTTCACCCTGCTCTGCTAACTTATTTACTTTAGCAAGTTGTACTTCTAATACTTTTTCATGTTCACCAATAACAAGTAACTCAGCTATTTTTGATTGAAATGCATCATTTTCTAATGCCAGTTTTTCATTCTCTTCATTTAACATTGTTAAATTTTCTTCTAGACTCTTTTTATCATCTTCGAGTGTTGCAATCTCACGTTTTTTATTTTCTTCATACGCTCTAGCTTGCAGTTCACCTTGTTCAGCTAACTTATTTACTTTAGCCAATTGACTTTCTAACGTTTTTTCATGTTCACTTTTCTTTGTTAGGTTTGCTTCTAAACTTTTATTTTCACTCGCTAACGTTTCAATTTCTCTTTTTTTATTTTCTTCATAAGCCCGTGCTTGTAATTCACCTTGCTCTGCTAATTTATTAACTTTGGCCAATTGTAATGCTAATGATTTCTCATGCTCACTCTGTTTTGTCAAATTCTCTTCTAAACTCTTCTTTTCCAATAATAAAACATCCAGCTCTTTTTGAGCTTTTGAAGTTCCCTCTTTTGCAATGGCAAGCAATTTATCTATTTTTTCTTGTAACGCACTGTTTTTAGACTCTAACTCTTTTTGATTTCCACTGTCGGTTGTCAACTTCTCTTCTAAGCGTTTTTTCTCATGTTGTAAGTTTTGAATCTCTCTTTTTTTGTTCTCTTCATACGCTCTTGCCTGAAGTTCTCCTTGTTTAGCTAACTTATTCACTTTAGCCAACTGAGCTTCCAGTCCAGCCTCTTTTTCTAATTCGCTATGAAGCTTTTGTGACAAAGCTTTACTTTCATTGACTGCATCATCTTTTAAATTTTGTTCTTTGTGTAACAATCCAAGCATTTGACTATTAGACTCAAATTCTTCCATACTTTTTACCGTTAATGGTTTAGCTGATGAAACATTAACCTCTGGTATTTTAGGAATTTCAATATGAAAAACTGGTGTTTCAGGAACAGAAGGAATAGTAATATTTACTTCAGGAACCACAACTTCCGTAGAAGTTACTTTAATAGGAGTTGCAACTTTTGGTAAATCCACTTCTGCTTCTTTTAACTCTTCAACTTTTTCTGCCTCTTCAACCTTTGGCAATTCAGTTTTCACCTCTTTTACAGGCTCAACTTCTTTAGGTTCAATACTCTCAACAACTTTAGGAAGTGTTGTTTCTGGGGTAGGAACCTTCACTTCTTCTTTTGAGATTTCTTTTGATAAACTCTCTTTAGGAGGCGTTTCTAAACCTTTTTCTTTAGCTAATTCACCATGATCACTGGTAGATGCTGTCACAAGAGAATGTTTCTCATCCAAATGCGTTGTTTCAACTTGCTTTTCATGAACATTTTTCTTAGCTGTATCTGTCGTATGCTCTTTCTTGTCTCCCGTAAAAAGAAACATCATCCCAATTAAAATAAATGCAATTATCGCTGTTTGTATCATACTCATCATCTCCATAAAATATTTTGGCTTGATTATAGGTAAATTTGCTTTGTACTTTACTTTACAAATTACTTTAATATAAAAAATAAAACAATATTGGAGGTTTTCATCAACTATTTTGAACTTATATTAAGGATGCAAACAGTATTTTTTATCTATTTTTACCATTTATACAATTCTATCACCCCATATAAATAATATCTTTATAAATTATGCTAAAATTTTTTCCATGAAACAGTATGAACTTCAAACCATTAAAAAACATTTAAACTCTTTTACTTTTATTAGCCGTGCAAGACGTGTTGAAAACAACACCATTGAACTCTCATTTAACAAAACAGAGAGCTATTTTTTCAACATGACCCGTGGAGAGAGTTTTGTTTACAAAAACAAATCTGAACGTCCTCTTCAAAGTTTTAACGCACCTTTTGATAATTTACTACATTCACTAGTCTCCTCTTCAACCATTTTAAACATTGAAGTGCCTAACAATGACCGTATTTTACGTTTTACTTTAGCACCTAAAAGTGCCTACAAAGAACAAAAAATTGTTTTACAGTTTGAGTTTACAGGGCGACATACCAATGCCATTTTAATAGATGATAATGAAGTAACCATTGAAGCATTACGACACATTGATGGGGACAGCTCGTTTAGAGTCATTCGCCCTGGTGTTGAACTCTTAGCCATTCCTCCTTTTGAAAATAAAAAAGAGGAAGAAGTAAAAGAGATAGAGAACATAAGTGTTTATTTAGAAGAACAATATTTGAGTTTTGAACAAAAAAGAGTCAAAGGCTTAAAAAAGCAAAAGCTACTAAATGTTCAAAAGAAAGAAGAAAAACTCCAAAAACTCCTTGACAAGCTTCCTAACGTAAAAAGTCTTGAAGTGGAGATGAAAAAGTATCAAAAGTTTGGAAACATTGTCTTGGCAAATCTCTACCAAATCAAACCCTATGACAAACTGCTCAATGCCCATGACTTTGAAGGCAATGAAGTGAGTATTAAACTCCCAAAAGGCATTGTCCCAAACCGTATGAGTGAGTATTTTTTCAACCAAGCAAAACGGGCAAAAGCAAAGAGTAAAAATGTCCATATTGAAGAAGAAAATCTACGAACAAAGCGAGACTTTTACGCCAATATGTACTATGCGATTCAACAAGCAAAAACAACCCAAGAACTTGAACTTTTAGTCCCTAAAAAAGGGAAATCTCAACGAAAAAGAGAGAAAATTAAAGAGTGTGAACTGTTCTGGATAGATGACTACAAAGTACTTATTGGTCGCAATTCAAAAGAGAATCAATCACTGCTTAAAATTGCTAAATCAAATGACCTTTGGATGCATATACGAGATATTCCTTCCTCTCACCTCGTCATTAAAACCGACAAACAGAATCTGCCTGATGCTGTCATTGAAAAAGCAGCCAAACTCTGTGTTGATTTTTCTCTAAAACAAGCAGGTGACTACGATGTAGACTACTGCAAACGCCGTTTTGTCAAGATTCAAGAAGGCTCCAATGTTGAGTATGACAAGTATAAAACAATAAGAGTACGGAAAGAGGGAGTTGAAATACGGGAGTAGCTTTTTTCAATTAACCTTCAAGCCCTTTAATGATATAATCACGTAGAAAATTTTTAGGGTTGTATATGAAATTTATTACAGACAATGCAGAACGTTGGGTAACGGGTATTGCACTTTTAGCAGTAACAATTATTGTTGGGCTTATCGACAATGACCTCTTAATGTGGTCATACTTAGGCTTCTTCTATTTTATTGGTTTTAATGAAGCCATTAAACTTTTTGGCATTCAAAGAAAATCACCCTATCTTTATGCTGCTATTATCTGGGTTGTAGCCTACTTCTACCCTAACCCTGATGACCTATTCTTCATTATGGCAATCTTCTTTGGGGCAAAACTTGCTTATACCCAAGAGCATATTAAAAAGAAACTGCTTATTCCCTTTCTCTACCCTGTTAGTGGGTTTCTCTTCATGCTCATGCTCTACCGTGACTATGGAATTGACTGGATGTTTTGGTTACTCATCATCGTAGCAACCACCGATGTTGGTGCATTTTTTGTTGGTAAAAGTGTGGGAAAAACTCAATTCTCTCCAACCTCTCCCAATAAAACACTCGAAGGAGTTATTGGAGGAATTGCTTTTGCAACAGTAGCAGGAACCATTACTGGATACTTCATGGACTTAGTACCTCTTTTCGTTGCACTTTTTGTTTCACTTTTAACAGCAACAACTGCTGTCTTTGGTGACCTTTTTGAAAGTTACATTAAACGTGAAGCAGGAGTAAAAGACTCTGGAGACATCTTCCCTGGACATGGTGGTGTTCTTGACAGACTAGATGGTTACCTTTTTGGTGCTATTATGATGATGATTAGCCTTAGAGCCTTTCTGTAAACAATGTCTACTATTGTCCTCTTAGGATCCACAGGATCCATCGGTGTAAACACACTTCTTATTGCCAAGCGTTACAACATTCAAGTTGAAGCCTTGGTTGCGGGGAAAAGCATAGAACTTTTAAATCAGCAAATTTCAGAATTTAATCCCAAATATGTTGCTATTGCAAACGAAGCAGATAAGTCAAAAGTAAATCACCCTCATGTCTTTTGTGGTGCGCAAGGCATTCTGGACCTTCTTGAACTCACTACAAGTTATATCATCGTAAATGCCTTGGTAGGATACACTGGTTTAGCACCAACACTCAAAGCAATTAAACTTGGAAAAAAAGTTGCCTTAGCAAACAAAGAGTCTTTGGTTGTTGCAGGAGAATTCATTAATATGGAGCAAATAGTCCCCATTGACTCTGAACACTTTGGACTTTGGTACCTCATGGGTGAACGCCCTTTCTCTAAACTCTATGTTACAGCTTCTGGTGGAGCGTTACGAGACTGGAAAGTAGAAGATATGCAAAGAGCTACTTTTTCAGAAGCACTCAAACACCCCAACTGGTCAATGGGAGCAAAAATTACCATTGATTCTGCTACCATGACCAATAAACTCTTTGAACTCTTAGAGGCAAAATGGCTTTTTAACACCTCAAACATTGATGCTGTCATTGAAAAGAAGTCCATCATTCATGCCCTAGCAGAGTTTAAAGATGGCTCAACCACAGCTCACTTTGCAGGAGTTGACATGAAACTTCCCATTGCTTTTGCACTCAGAGGAAAAGTTGAAGAGGAGATTTTACCACCCGTTAATCTCTTAGAGATTGGTGCGTTAGAGTTTCTACCTATTACCTCTGAGCGTTACCCAATTTGGGAGATAAAACAACATCTTTTAGACAACCCTCACTTGGGTGTTGTGGTCAATGCAGCCAACGAAGAAGCCATTAAAAAGTTTGAAAAAGATAAATGTGACTTCTTTGGTATGGGGAAAATGGTTTTAGATGCTTACAGAAAATTTGACAACGTTAAGGCTTCTAATATAATGGAAATTATTGAGATTGACCGTGAGGTTAGAAAATATGTTGGCTAACTCAAATGAATAAAACCCTAATTCTCCACGGATGGGGAGGTTCAGACACTCCTCATTGGCAAGCAGAATTAGCCTCTGAAATTGCAAAAAACTACGGAACTGTTTCATTTCCACTTTTAGACAATTGTCATTTTCCGTCTAAAAACAGATGGATTCGTCAAGTTAAACAGCTTTTAGAAGACTTTAAACCCGACACCGTGGTCTGTCACTCTCTAGCAAACACTTTATGGTTTTGGCTCTGTCAAGAAGATATTGAAGAAGTAGAGAGACTCTTTATGGTATCCCCTCCTAGTCTGAGTACGACAGAAACAACCATTAAAACTTTTTTCCCTTGTGAAATACCTCAAAATTGTTTTGCAAAACAAATAGAACTTATGGTCTCAGACAACGACCCATGGATAAAACTTGAAGAAGCAGAGAAAATGGCAAAAGAGATTGGTGCAAACTATACAATCATAAAAAATGCTGCTCATATTAATGCTGACTCTGGCTATGGTAAATGGAAGTTCTTAGAACAATTGGTTATGCCTAAAAAGAAAAACTCATGAATTTTAGTGCTGAAGTCAAAGTAAAACTCTATGGAGAACGTTTTAAAGAGGCTTCACAACAAGAGATTATGGAAGAGGTTGAGTCATGGAAAGGGCTACAAACCACCATGTTTTGGGAGAATCTACGTGAACTTAAAAAAGAGTTCCTTTCTAAAAATCATAAACTTGATTTTAGCTATTTCATCTTTCCAAATTTTGAAAACCAGCAATTAAGTGAAGAGAGTTCACCTCAAAAAGCAGAAAAAGCATTTAACTTTTGGAATGAGGGAGAAGAGGTTTCTTTCTCTAAACAACTCTCATTTTATAAAGCAAGATTTATGGGAGATACTAACTTTAAATCAAGCCTCTTTAAAAAAGAAGTAGACTTTTCAAATGTTATTTTTTATCAAGAGGTCAACTTTAACCAAACACACTTTCTTAAAGCCAGCAATTTTATGAAAATTCAATTTAAAGAAGAGTCACTTTTTTACAACACACATTTTGAAAAAAAAGTATTTTTTGATGAATCAGGTTTCCATGCACGAACCGTTTTTCATAAATGTAACTTTGACCAAGAAGGTAGTTTTTCTTTGGTAAGTTCCAAATATCGTATTACTTTTTTCTCCTGTCATGCCAAACGTATCTCCTTTAAATACTCTCGCATCAACCATGCTTACTTTGTTAAAAATAACTTTAATTATCTTAATTTACACGGAATTGCCATTCAAAATCCATTTTTTTCAGATAACAAAGTAAAAGAGGCAGAGAGAGAAACTTTTGCTTACATCAAACACTTTTTTGATACAAGAGATGATTTTATTTCAGCCAACTATTACTATGCAAAAGAGATGCAAGCCTATCAAAAAGAGCTTTTCCCTAAAAGTAATGCCTCTTTTTTCAAAAAGGTCTATCATTGGTTCAATAAACCAAACTTAGGGGACAAACTGGTCTTTGGTTTTTCTAAAATTGCTTCTAACTTTGGACAAAATATCTTCTTGCCTCTCTATTGGATTCTTTTTGCTGGTGCACTTTTTGTTGGACTAAAAGGAGAGCATGCTCTAATTTTTATTGCTTTTTCACTCATGATACTTTCTATTTTTGTTTTAATAATCTCTCTTTTACGTAAACTCAGTAAACAGAAAAAGAGAGAAGACTTGGTTTGGTTACTAAGCCAAACAACACTCTCAATTATAGTTGCAGGCATCATCATTTATGGTGGGCATTTCATAGGGGACTTTGCTAAAGTCATTAACCCTGTACAAATTTTAAGAGGTACTAACACCTACTGTCAAGGCATTGAGTTCTCCTGTCTGTTATTAAGAGTCTTCATAGCAACGATGGTCTATCATTTCATTATTGCCAGTAAACGTGGTGTAAAAAGGTAAAAAAGAGTGATACTAAGCATAGAATCAAGCTGCGACGACAGCTCAATCGCAATAACAAAAATAGAAGATAATAAACTCATCTTTCACAAAAAAATCTCGCAAGAGAAAAAACACGCTTGTTATGGTGGGGTTGTTCCTGAGTTGGCATCACGGCTTCATGCCATTGACCTACCAAACATCTTAGAGGGGACAAAACCCTACCTAGATGAGCTAAAAGCTGTAGCAGTCACCAACCAACCAGGGCTTTCTGTAACCCTGTTAGAGGGCATTGCCATGGCAAAGACCATTGCTGTCACAAAAAAGATTCCTCTCCTTGCTGTGCATCATTTAAAAGGTCACATCTACTCACTTTTTATTGAAAAAGAGGAGATTTTACCCCTTTTGGTACTACTCATTTCAGGAGGACATACACAAATTATTCGTGTAGAAAGTTTAGAGAAGATGACCATTTTAGCAACCAGCATTGACGACTCAGTAGGGGAAAGCTTTGACAAAACAGCAAAAATGATGGGGCTTGGTTACCCTGGAGGACCCCTCATTGAGCAATTAGCACTCAAAGGTGATGAAAATGCTTTTGATTTACCTGTTCCTCTACGAAACTCTCCTCTGCTTGCCTTCTCCCTCTCTGGGCTTAAAAATGCTGTACGTTTAGCCATAGAGAGCGTGGGTGGTGCTGAAAATATGACGGAACAGAACCGTTGTGACATTGCAGCCTCTTTTCAAAAAGCTGTTAAACTGCACCTCATTCAAAAGAGTAAAAAAATCTTTACGACAGAGAAAACAAAAGATTTTGCCATTGTTGGTGGAGCTTCTGCCAATCTCTACATTCGAGGAGCTTACGAAAAACTCTGTGAAGAGTTTGGAAAAACCCTACACACAGCCCCTTTAGAGTTCTGTTCTGACAATGCTGCGATGATTGGTCGTTACGCTGTTGAAGCATATAAACAAGAGCTTTTTGTTGACCCATATGAGATTGATGTGGTGCATACGAAAAAGCGTCAATCAGGAACCTTATTATAATTTTAATCGATTAATCGACCCTACGGTGTCCAACATATATTTGAATATTGTAGGGACAATCCCCCTGTGGTTGTCCGTTGCCCGACATACCAACATTCCATTAACACTTTCTAACCAAAATTACGATAAAATAGACGCGATTATAATAAATTATATGGAGTATATCAATGGCAGAATATGGTGCTAGTAATATTAAAGTCCTTAAGGGGCTAGAAGCAGTTAGAAAAAGACCTGGAATGTATATCGGTGATACCTCAACAAAAGGGCTTCACCACCTTGTTTACGAAGTTGTTGATAACTCCATAGATGAAGCAATGGCAGGATTTTGTGACACCATTAAGGTGACACTCACAAAAGAAGGTTCAGCCATCATCGAAGATAATGGTCGTGGTATTCCAGTTGGAATGCACCCTACCGAAAAAATCTCAGCTGCAACCGTTGTACTAACCGTACTTCACGCAGGTGGTAAGTTTGACAAAGATACATACAAAGTATCTGGTGGACTTCATGGAGTTGGTGTTTCGGTTGTAAACGCCCTTTCAAAAGACCTTCATCTGACCGTTTTTAAAGATGGCGAAATTCATGAGCAAGATTTTAAAGCAGGAATTCCTCAAGAAATATTAGCCGTTACAGGAACCACCCGTAAAAAAGGTACCAAAATTGAATTCTGGGCAGATGAGACCATCTTTACAGAAACCACTACTTTTCAAAAAGAAATCTTGATGAAGAGGTTCAAGGAACTTGCTTACTTGAACCCAAAAATCACCATTGACTTTAGAGATGAGAGAGATGGAAGCAAAGAGATTTTCCACTTTGAAGGTGGTATTCAACAGTTTGTTGAAGACATGAACACAAAAGATCCTCTCTCTGCTGCACAGTTTTTCCAAGGAAAAGCAGATGACATTGAGATTGACATTGCGTTAATGTACTGTGATGCTGACTCTGAAAAGTCACTCTCTTTTGTAAACAACATTAAAACAGCTGACGGTGGTACACACGAAGCTGGTTTTAGAGCTGGGCTTACACGTTGTATGTCAAGCTACATTTCTAAAAATGCAAATGCAAAAGAGAAAGGGACTAAGATTACAGGAGACGACTGTAAGGAAGGTCTAATTGCCATTGTCTCTGTACGTGTTCCTGAACCTCAGTTTGAGGGGCAAACAAAAGGAAAACTTGGTTCTTCTTATGTTCGTCCACTGGTTCAAAAATTCTTCTCTGAAAGCTTTAACAAGTATCTAGAAGAGAACCCAATCGAAGCCAAAGCCATTATGGCACAAGTACTCCTTGCTGCTCGTGGTCGTGATGCTGCGAAACGTGCAAAAGATTTGGTCAAGCGTAAAGACTCCATGAGTATTGGTACCCTTCCTGGGAAACTTGCCGATTGTCAAAGTAAAGACCCTGCTCTTTCAGAAATTTATCTGGTGGAAGGGGATTCTGCTGGAGGTTCAGCAAAACAAGGACGTGACCGTGTATTCCAAGCGATTTTACCACTAAAAGGTAAGATTCTTAACGTTGAAAAAGCACGTTTAGAGAAAATTTTAAAATCTGACGAAATCAAAAACATGATTACAGCTCTTGGTTGTGGAATTGGTGAAGAGTTCAACGAAGACAAATTGCGTTATCACAAAGTCATTATCATGACCGATGCCGATGTCGATGGTTCTCACATTCAGACACTACTTATGACCTTCTTCTATCGTTTCTTGAAACCTATTATTGAAAAAGGGTACTTATACCTAGCACAGCCTCCTCTTTACCGTTATAAAAAAGGTAAAAATGAGACTTACTTAAAAGATGATAAGTCACTTAACGACTTCCTCATTGAAAATGGAATCTCTGTTTTAGAGTCTGAAACCATGGGAAAACAAGACCTTACAGAACTCTTTAAATTGGTGGCATACTACAAAATGACCCTTTCAGAAATTGAGAAGCGTTTTGCATTGCCTGAGGTTATTCGTTACATGATTGAAAATCCAGATGTTATCTCAACAGACAACAAAACCTTGGCTGCTTCACTTGAAAAGTACATCAACGACCTTGGGTACAACATATTAACGCAAACCGTTAACGAAGAGATGATTCAATACTTTGTACAGACAAATGATGGTCTTGAAGAGCTTATTATTGACGACAATCTCTTTACTTCTCCTCACTACAACGAGGCGATTTACATGAACCAAAAGATTTCTGACAGAATTACTGACGAATTCAAAGACCGAGACATTTTAGAGATGTTGTCTATGGTTGAAGCCTCTGCTAAAAAAGGTGCTTACATTCAGCGTTACAAAGGTCTAGGGGAGATGAACCCAGAGCAACTTTGGGAAACTACCATGAACCCAGAAGACAGAAGACTGCTTCAAGTGGTTATTGACGACGATGAAGTAGCATCTGACACCTTCGTACTCTTTATGGGTGACGAAGTTGAGCCAAGACGTGCCTACATTGAGACACATGCAAAAGACGTTAAACATTTAGATGTTTAACCTATAGGGTGCGTTTCCCAACGCACCGTTAATACAAACCCCACACATTATAAAAAATCAAAATAACAGGAACAACAAAATGAAATACGGTGAAGAAGAAATTGCTAATTTTGATATAAATTTAGCAGAAAACTATTGGCCCAACGAACATAAAAAAAACTATATCATTGACATAGAACTTCCTGAGTTCATGTGTAAATGCCCTCGTTCAGGCTACCCTGACTTTGCGACCATAAAGCTAAGTTACTGCCCTGACGAAAAGGTCATTGAGCTAAAAGCACTCAAACTCTATATTAATAGTTTCATGAACAGACACATCTCACATGAGAACTCTGCCAATGAAATTTTTGATGCGTTAAATGAAAATATGAAGCCAAAGTGGATAAAAGTGGTTGCAGACTACAACCCAAGAGGAAATGTCCATACGGTTATTACGGTGGACAGTAGGGACAATGCCCCCGTGCTTGTCCGTGCCACATAGTCTAAAAAACCGTTCCCCTTGAATTGGTAGTCGAAACACGGACAACCACAGGGGGATTGTCCCTACAAAACACCTTATTTCAATCTATCATAAAACCAGTTAGTAGCTTCAACAAACCCATCAACTGACCCACAATCAAAACGTTTACCTTTAAATTTATAGGCAATAACTTTCCCTTGTTTTGCTTGTTCCATTAATGCATCAGTAATTTGAATCTCGCCACCCTTACCTGGTTTTGTTTCTCGTAAAATATCAAAAATATCTGGTGTTAAAATATAACGACCAATAATTGCCAAATTACTTGGTGCATCTTTAGGATCTGGTTTTTCTACCATATCATTAATTCTATAGGTATCATCCGTACCATCAACCAACTTACCAGCAATAACACCATATTTATTGGTCTGATCCATAGGAACTTCTTCAATGGCAACAATTGAACATTGATATTTTTCATACACTTCAATCATTTGCTCCAAGACCCCTTGGTCAGCATTGTGACACAAGTCATCTGCAAGTACAACAGCAAACGGTTCATTACCAATAAGGGTCTCACCCGTTAAAATGGCATGTCCTAAACCCTTCATCTCAATCTGTCGTGTATAAGAAAAAGTACATTGATTAATAAGACCACGAATTTCAGTTAAAAGAGCTTCTTTACTTCCTCCCTTAATTTGATGTTCCAATTCATAAGAGATGTCAAAGTGGTCTTCAATGGCTCTTTTACCACGTCCAGAGACAATTGCCATGGTATTAATGCCAGCTGTTACAGCCTCCTCTACACCATACTGAATAAGTGGTTTTGTTAAAACAGGAAGCATCTCTTTTGGAGTTGCTTTTGTTGCTGGAAGAAATCTTGTACCATACCCTGCTGCTGGAAATAAACATTTTTTTATCATTATCTGCCTTTATATTTTGTTTTTTTCTAATTTACTTTTTAAAATAATTTTACCTGACTCAACCCCAGGTTGATTATAGGTATTTACATTAATTAATCGTCCTACCAATGAGGTCAAAAGCTCATAATAGTAAATTAATTGTCCAATACACTCTTCATCTACCCGTTCAATAACAATCTCATCGAGAGGAATATCTCTCTGCTCTAAAAGTGCTTCAATAACAGAATCACTCTGCATTGTAATTAAATCATGAAAAGTAATATTATTTAAAATATCCAATGATTCCAAATGAGGAAGCGTAATTTCTGGAACTTTAAGTTCATTTTGAAAGTCATTTATTTTAATAAAGGTAACAGATTTGTCTCTTGTCCCCTCTACAATAAGCTGTAAAAAAGAGTGTTGGTCTTTTGGTCCAATAAGTCCAATGGGGGTTACCCCCACGTTAAACGCAGAGTTTTGCTGCTTTTTACCTAAACTCTCACCCCAAAGTTGCACATACCATTCCGAGAAATAACGTAAGGTCTCAGAGTAAGCAAAGAGACAATTAATATTGTAAGTCGTATGATATTTAGCATAAAAAATGGCCTTATTTAAAAGCAACTCTTTTATGTAGCCATCATTAAAAAAACTCTCTTTAATTTTAGATGCACCCTTTAAAAGTTTTTTAATATTTACACCACAAAGTGCTAAGGGTAATAACCCTACTACAGAGAGAACAGAAAAACGTCCTCCTACTCCCGTTGGTAAATAAAATCTTTTAGCCCCTATCTCCGAAGCAAAATTATCTAAATTAGAATTTTCATCGGTAATAAATGTATAGCTTGAAGAAGATGCCTGCTGTGCATAGAGATATTTAAAAATAGAAATGGTCTCTACCGTTGTCCCTGATTTTGAGATAACAAGAAAGTGAGACTTTTTAATATCTATTTTTGACAGTAAATCCATAATATTTAAAGGATCTGTACTTTCAAAAAAGTACAGTTTTCGAGTGGGTGTTTTAACAGGTTTTAAAAACTCATAAATTGCTTTTGCCCCTAAAGAGCTTCCCCCAATACCTAAAACAACAATCGTTTCAATGCTCTTATCAAAAGAGTCAGCATATTCTAAAATTGAATCAATATTTTGTTCTGGTAAATTGTAATAACCAATGGTTTCACTCTCTTTTTCGATGGCTTGAATAAGTGCTCTTTTTTCTTCATTTTGGCGTTTACAAACAGAAAAATGTATTTTATTTCTCATCTTCTATCCTAAAAGTTGTTTAGCATTTTCAATCAGTTTATTTACTTCATTTTCATACTCTTTTGCCAATGTTTCATCGGTTGAT
>Ga0256826_1001205_pt1 | contig 16090 bp, 14 predicted proteins | sample CV79metaG_FD_185975 | JGI IMG/M metagenome (GOLD analysis project Ga0256826, IMG submission 185975) | Hydrothermal vent microbial communities from East Pacific Rise, Pacific Ocean - CV79 | ecosystem: Environmental > Aquatic > Marine > Hydrothermal vents | place: Pacific Ocean: East Pacific Rise...
CATTTCGAAGAACAGTTAAAATATCAACTTCACTTGCTTTTTTTGCAGGATAATACGAAGAAACAACAACAATTCCAAAAGCTCCAATTACAATAAAAAGAAAATCTTGTAAACTAAGATCTAAAGGTAATGTACTAGTAGGATATACATCTTTTGGTAAAGAGATAATATCAAAGGTTCCAAGTACCCAAATACCACTGAGACCTAAAAGAACACCAACGAAAATACCACCAATTCCTATTACAATACCAAGGTATAAAAATACTTTTTTAATTTCTATGCTTGTTGCCCCTAATGACAAAAGAAGTGCTATTTCCCCTCTTCTATTCATAACAGTCATTAATAATGAAGAAATGATATTAATTGAAGCGATGAGTATGATTAGCATAAGCACTATAAATAATGAAGCCTTTTCCATTTCTAATGCAGCAAAAAAATTCACATTATCTTCCCACCATCCTTTTACTGTAACATCCATCGGTAAAAACTTTTTAATTTTAAAGATATCTTCTTTAGGATTTGATGAATATATATGAATTCCATCATATTGATTTGATGCCATATGTAAAATTGCTTGAACAGAAGATATTGTAGTATAACTATATGCTTTATCATACGCTGATAAACCAGAATCAAAGATAGATTTTACACGAAACCGTTTAATCTTTGGGGTCATTGCTAAACCACCAGGTTCTACTTTTGTAAAAATATACATTAATTTTTCATCAAAAGTTAGTTCAAACTCATCTTTTAAACTTTTACCTATTAAAACTTCAAATTTTTTCAAATTTTTGTCTTTCATTGCTTCTTTTATGACACTATTTACCTTAATTTCATCATCGAAGTTAACACCAAAAAGGTATCCACCTTCTAGTTTACTACCACTTCGTGCCATAATAGAGGTTTGAACATAAGGACTAAACTTTAGGGATGGAAATTTTGTTTCTAAATCGAGAAGTAAGTTTTCATTAACAGCACCATAAAATTTTGGAATAACGGTTAAAGGGTAATTCATAATGTTGAGTTTATTTTTAAATTCATTATCAAAACCATTCATTAGTGCCATTGCGATAAGCAAGACAGTCACACCAAGAGAGATACCAAGGAAAGCAAGGAGAGCGGAAAGAAAGATAAAAGGCTGTTCATTATCGAACCTTAAAAATCTTCTTACCAAATAATTTACAATAGATTTTTTCAAGAAGCAAAAGCACCTTTTTTTGGTCCACTTTTACCACAACATTGTTTATACTTTTTTCCACTACCACAAGGACAAGGATCGTTGCGAGCTATCTTTTTTTGACCTTTTTTTTCTGTATCTTCATCTTCTTCAATACTCAGCTTCAAAAGTGCATTTGCTGCTTCTTGTTCTGCTTTGAGTTGTTCAGCCAATCTTTTTGCTTCTTCTTGGGGATCTTCCATCTTAAACTGAATAATGTGAAGAATCTTAACTGTACCGTATTTTAAGTCATTAATAAACTCTGAAAAAAGATTAAAACTTTCTTTCTTGTATTCTACTAATGGATCTTTTTGATTATATGCACGAAGACGGATACCTGCTTTCATGTTATCCATAGAGTATAAATGCTCTCTCCATGCATTATCTAGTTCTTTAAGATACAGTTCTTTTTCAACACCAATACGAATTTCATCTTCTAGCATTTCCATTTTTTCATCATAAGAAGCTTTAAACATTTTCACAAGAGTTGTGTAAAGTACATCATATTCTAAGTTCTCTAAAACTGCTTTTTCAATTTCAAAAGTTGTTTCTTCTTTAAATAAGTCACATAAAACAGGAAGATTAAAGTCTTCTTTTGAACCACCATCCATTATTCCTGTTTTATAAAGCATATGAGTTACATACTCTTCTCTTATAGTATTAATCTTTCCTGCCATATCAAACTCAGAAGAAAGGAGTTCATTTCTAAATTTATAAACTATTTTTCTTTGTTCATTCGCGACATCATCATACTCAACAATCTGTTTACGACCTTCATAGTGCATGTTTTCAACTTTTTTCTGAGCTTTTTCAACAGCACGAGTAACCATACTCGATTCTATATATTCTCCATCTTCAACGCCAAGTCTTTCCATTATAGACTTAATTTTATCACTTCCAAAAATGCGAAGCAGATTATCTTCTAATGAGAGATAAAATTGTGTAGTACCTGGATCTCCTTGCCGACCTGAACGACCACGAAGCTGATTATCTATACGACGATTCTCATGTCTCTCTGTCCCTAAAATATAAAGTCCACCAAGAGATACAACTTCTTCATTTACTTTGATATCAACACCACGACCTGCCATATTTGTAGCGATTGTTACAGCGCCTTTTGCTCCAGCAGATTTGATTATCTCACCCTCTTGCTCATGGTTTTTCGCGTTGAGAACTGTATGTGCTATTTTGTCATTTTTTAAAAACATGTGTAAGGATTCAGATTTTTCAATAGAAGCTGTTCCAATAAGTACAGGTTGCCCCGTTTTACTTAGCTTTTTAATCGTTTTAACAACTGCTTCAAACTTTTCTTCTTCTGTTTTATATATGAGGTCATTTAAGTCATTACGTTTGATAGGAATATTTGTAGGGATTGATATTACATCAAGACTATAGATTTCTGCAAATTCTGTCGCTTCAGTTTCTGCTGTTCCTGTCATCCCTGCTAGTTTATTGTACATTCTAAAATAGTTTTGAAATGTAATATCCGCAAGAGTTTGTGTCTCTTCTTTAATCTCAACACCCTCTTTTGCTTCTAAAGCTTGGTGTAATCCTTCAGAAAAACGTCTCCCTTCACTAAGTCTACCTGTAAATTCATCAACAATTACAACTTCACTATTATTCACAACATAATCAACATCAAGTTCAAAAAGATAGTTTGATTTTAAGGCTTGATCAAGAGCATGAGGTAATGAAGCATTTTCAGGACTATAAAGATTCTCTATTTTAAAAAGTTCCTCTGCTTTAGTTATACCATCTTCTGTGATTAAGATAACTTTGTCTTTTTCATCAACAGTAAAGTGTTCTTCCTTCTTTAGTAATAAAGCTACACGATTTGCATTAAGATAGTCTTGCATAGATTTGTTTGTGGGACCTGAGATAATCAATGGTGTTCTTGCTTCATCAATCAAGATAGAGTCTACTTCATCAACGATCACAAAGTTGTGTCCTCGTTGTGCCATTTCATCAGCAGTATAACTCATATTGTCTCTAAGATAATCAAAACCAAACTCATTGTTTGTTCCGTATGTAATATCCGCCATATAAGCATCTTTTTTCTCTTGTGGAGTATTTGTAGATTCTAAAATAGTCCCTACACTAAACCCAAGAAAATTATAAAGAGGACTCATTTCACTAGCATCACGAGAAGCTAGATAATCATTTACTGTAACAAGATGGACACCTTTATTTTCAATAGCATTTAGAATTATAGCAAGAGTCGCAACAAGTGTCTTTCCTTCACCAGTCTTCATCTCAGCAATACGACCTTCATGAAGAGCAATACCACCAATTAGTTGCACATCAAAATGGCGCAGACCTAGTGTTCTCGTACTAGCCTCTCTTGTTATAGCAAAAGAATCTTCAAGAACATTTGTCAGTGTTTTTTCTTTATTTAAAACACTCTTCTTAATTGTCTCAAATGCAAGTTTTAAATCTTCATCATTGAGAGCAGCATATTTTTTTTCTAAACTATTGATTTTTGCAACACGGTGTTGATATTTTTTTAATTCTCGGTCATTTGCTGTACCAAAAATTTGACCCATAAATGTTTGTAACATTTGCAACCTTATATAATTTACTATATAATTTACTATATAGTAATAATTTAAATTGCTATAATTTTATCATATTTATCATTATCTAACTATAAATACAGATTCAAGAATTTAATATTAAACAATATGCTAATAACTCTTTAGGTATAATCTTTAAAAAACAAGGAAATAAAGATGAAATTTCTTTTTTTATCAATCTTCATCGTAAGTATAAACTTTGCATCACTAATTGATATAAAATCTTTTGAGGCTGATTTTAAACAAATTATTACAGATGAGAAAGGTGAAAAACTTACATATAATGGTCATATAATGGCAACAAGCCCTCAATATGCTGTTTGGAAATACACAAGTCCTATAGAAAAAACAATGTATATCAAACCAAACCTCATTACAATTGTAGAACCTGAACTTGAACAAGTCATTATTAAAAAGATACCATCATATTTTGATTTTTTTACTATTATGAAACATGCTACCAAGATTTCGAGTATTCGTTATGAAACATTTGTTAAGGATGTAAAATACACAATATATACAGAAAAAGAGCTAATTAAGAGTGTTTCATATTATGATGAATTTGAAAATTTTGTACAGATAATATTTGAAAAGCAAGTTCAAAACAGAGAATTTTCCAAAGTTGTATTTCAAGCTTCTTACCCTGATGATTATGATGTTATCTCAGAGTAAATCACTTTTTATGAAGTGATAACTCTTTTTTAAGATATTCCCCTGTGAAGGAACCTGTTGTTTCAAATGTGGATGCTAAATCTTCAGGTGTTCCTTCCGCTATAATCAGTCCTCCACCTGAGCCACCCTCTGGACCCATATCAATCACCCAATCAGCATTTTTAATCATATCAAGGTTATGTTCGATGATGAGCATAGAGTTTCCAAGTTCTACAAACTTATGTAAAACAGATGTAAGTCTATCTACATCTGCAAAATGGAGTCCTGTTGTTGGTTCATCTAAGATATAGAGAGTTTTTCCTGTATCTTTTCGACTTAACTCTTTTGCAAGTTTTATGCGTTGTGCTTCACCACCAGAAAGTGTTACTGCATTTTGTCCTAAGGTTATATACCCAAGCCCTACATCAACTAAAGTTTTCATTTTAAGATTTATCTTTGGAATAGGTGCGAAAAACTCATACGCTTCATCAACACTCATTGATAACACATCAGCGATTGTTTTTCCTTTATAAAAAACTTCTAATGTTTGGTTGTTGTAGCGAGTTCCATGACAAGTATCACACTTCACTAAAATATCTGGTAAAAAGTGCATCTCTATCTTAATCTCACCCTCTCCTTGACACTTTTCACAACGGCCACCCTTAACATTGAAACTAAAACGCGAAGTTGTATAACCTCTTATTTGAGACTCTTTTGTTTGTGAAAACAAGTTTCTTATTTCATCCATAACACCTGTATATGTTGCAGGGTTTGAGCGAGGTGTTCGACCTATTGGACTTTGGTCAAGATAAATTACTTTATCGACATTTTCTAAGCCTGTGATTTCTACACCTGCTACTTTGTTGACTTTTCTTGCATGGTTGAGTAGTTCTCTTGCTGTAGGAAGAAGTGTTTGAAGCATCAAAGAGCTTTTACCACTTCCGCTCACACCTGTTATACAAACAAAGTTATTGAGTGGTATTCTCGCGTTGAGATTATTGATATTATTTAATGTGACATTCTTTATTTCTATATATTTATCTTGTTTACGGCGGTAAAAGTACTCTATTTGCTTTCTACCATAAAGATAATCAGCAGTGAGTGTTTTTGCCTTTTTAAGCTTGTCTAATGTACCACTAAAAACAACTTCACCACCAAACTTTCCTGCTCCATTTCCAATATCTACTATAAAATCTGCATTTTCTATGGTTTCTTTGTCATGTTCTACAACTATAACACTGTTACCTTTCTCTTGTAGATTTCTCAGTGTTCGGATAAGCTTTAGCGTGTCGCGTTCATGAAGTCCAATACTAGGCTCATCTAAAACATACATAACACCGGTAAGTCCGCTTCCTATCTGACTCGCTATGCGTATACGCTGTGCTTCACCACCACTAATAGTTCTAGCATCTCTTCCAAGTGTAATATACCCTAAGCCAACATCATATAAAAAATAAAGTCTTTCTCTGATTTCACTTAAAATTGGTGCAGCCACTTGAGTGTTTTGGTCATCCATATACGTAAAATTTTCTTTGTCAGCAAACCATTCATATGTCTTACCAATAGGCATATCCAAAATCTGAGCTATACCAATTTTCCCTACTTTTACAGCTAAAGATTCGCGTTTAAGTCTGTGAGAATCACAAATATTACATACTTTTTCACTCATATAGTCAGCTAACTCTTTTTCATCTTTAAACATATCGTAAGCAATACGAATAATTCCTGGAAAAATTCTTTTTACTTCATGTTTTTTCCAAAGAAAGGTAACTTCATCTATATTTCCGTGTAAGACTGCTTTTTGCTGATGTGGCTCAAGTTCTGAGTAAGGGCATGTTATATCTATGTCATTATGCGCACAAAACCCTTTTAGAAATGTAAAGTAGTAGCCTTTGTTAAAACCATAAACAATTTTTACTGCACCTTTTTCTATACTTAAATCTTGGTCTATGATTTTATCTTGGTCAAGAGCATAACGAAGACCCAGTCCATCACACTCAGAACAAGCTCCCTTAGGAGAGTTGAAAGAGAAAGAAAGTGGTTCTAGTGGGTCAAAACTTATTTTACAATCAAAACAAGCATTATGTTCAGAGTAGTGAATATGCGACTTTTCTAAACCTAATTCCTGTGCATTTAAGATGTCTATCTCTAATTCACCGTAACTCTCTTTAAGTGCTTTTTCAACATCTGCTGCAATTCTTTCAATATTTTCTTCTTTTACAACAACTCTATCAACAACAACTTTGATAGTATGTTTTTTTGTCTTAGAAAGTTCTATTTCTTCATCTAAACGAACCATAACACCATCTATCATGGCACGAACATAACCTTTATGTACAAGAGATTCTATTAGGTCTGCATATGCTCCTTTATTTTCTCTTACAAGTGGTGCCATAAGAACAAGTTTTGCACCATTTGGAAGCTTTGCCACTTCGTTGATGATGTCTGATGCTGACATTTGTGAAATTTCTTTACCACATTTATGACAATGCTGTTCTCCAACGCGAGCATAAAGTAATCTCAAATAATCATATATTTCTGTAATCGTCCCAACAGTTGAACGAGGGTTTTTAGAGGTGGTTTTTTGGTCAATGGCAATCGCAGGAGTAAGCCCTTCTATTTTGTCTACATCAGGTTTTCCAACGCGATCAAGAAACTGACGAGCATAGGAAGACAAAGATTCCATATAACGACGTTGTCCTTCTGCATACAGAGTGTCAAACGCGAGAGTAGACTTTCCACTTCCACTAAGCCCTGTCATAACAATGAGTTCATTTTTAGGTATAGTTAAATTTATATTTTTTAGATTATTTTCTCTAGCGCCAGTTATTTTTATAACATCTTTTTTTTTCACATAAAACCTTTTAGAAAAATATTCTTTGAGAGAGGTATATTACTATAGCTAAGTAAAAACCTACTAACAAATTTTTTTGTAATTTGACATTTACAGTATCTTTTAAATGTACTCCAACAAATACACCCACTAAAGATGCAACACCTATTATAACACCATTTTTTAAATCCATATCTGAATGTATATAATGAGATATAAATCCTGACAGAGATGAGAAAACAACAAAAAAGAGACCTGCTGCAATAGCTTTTTTAAGTTTTATATGAAAAAATCCCACTAAAATCGGCACAAGCATAATACTCCCACCAACGCCAATAGTCATACTAAATAAACCAATTAAAAAACCAATTATAAAGAGAGTGATTTTGTTGATATTCTCTTTTTGATTTTCCCTTTCTGCTGCATAAAACATCCGTATTAATGCAAATAATACAAAGAATAAAAAAATACTTTCTAGAACTAAATCACTTAATACTGAAGATAAAAAACCACTAAAAAAAGCACCTATAAATCCACCACTTCCAATAGTCATTATAATAGTAAATTCAAGGTTTCCTTTTTTATAGTTTAAGTAACTGCCATATATTGAACTAAATAGCATCTGAATTATTGACATTCCAATTGCTACTTTTGTTTCATAACCTAGCACTAATAATAAAGGTATCAAAATAGTACCTCCACCAATGCCAAAGAAACCCGATAGTATCCCAATTAGTGCACCAAGCGAAATCAATTCAATCAAATATATTCCATTTATTTTTTAGGATTATACTAAATCATCGCTTTGTCAGAGTTTATTTACTGATTGAAGTGGAATTTAATATTATTTTGAGATAAAGTATGTATAATTATTTCTAATTCACGAGATTCTAAAAGGAAACTAATGTTTAACACAATAATAGAAGCTTCAAAGAACTTTTGTACACATCAGATTAATCAAACAAGTACAATTGTAAATACTCCAACAAAGGAAAGAACACTTATTGCTTATATTGATATTGAAACCAATAGTGGATATAATCACAGAGTTTATGTTGCTTCTGATTATGCATTTATGCAAAGAATAGCAAAACTTTTTTTAGAAGAAGATGAGAGTGATGAAGAAACATTAATGGATATGACTCTTGAAACAGCTAACCTTATAATAGGAAGTGCAAAAGTTCTTTCAGAAGCAACGAATGAACCGTATATCATTAAGACACCACATTTTGAAAAAATTGATTTTTTTGATTTTCATTTTGATAAGTGTATAACATTAGATATAAACAATAGTGAAATGACAATAGCAATTAAGGACTTAAATGGGATCTAGTAAATATTATCATCAATTTAGTGATGATGAATCGGAATTTGATGAAAAAAAAGAACTTTCATGGATGGATTATTCTGGTATTTTAGATATGGAAGTTGAATTTGTTGCTGATTTAGGTGAAACAGATTTAACAGTAGCAGAGCTTTTACAACTAGAAAAAGGATCTATTGTTGATTTAAAAAAACCAGCGGGTGAGAGTGTAGAGTCATATGTAAATGGTCGAATACTAGGAAAAGGCGAGGTAATGGTTTATGAAAAAAATCTTGCTATCCGTATTAATGAAATATTAGATTCTAGTGCTGTGCTTTACTATTTATCAAAAGAGAGACTATGATTAAATATTTAGTTTTCGTGCTATTTACCTTTTCGTTTTTACAAGCTTCTAAAATTTTAAGTTACAATGTTTACGATAGAACAGATAGAGCAGATGTTATGGTTACATTTGACACTCCCTATCACGGAGTTATTAAACAAAGTATTGGAAACTCTAAAATAATCATTAAACTCAATGGTGCTTCTATTGAATCTTCAAAAATAAAAAAAGTATCTTCTAAATTTTTAAGTTCTATTACAATTACACCAATGCTAAACAGAACTCAAATTATAGCAATTGTCCCATCGTCTGTAAAACTTGTTGCTTCAAAAACATCAGATGCATATGGATTACGTTTACGCTTCATTCAAAAAAATGCAAAAACTACAAATATACACAATCAAGAAATAAAACAAATAAGACAAGAATCTACAAAAAGTTTACCAACATTAAAAGGCACACAAATGTCGACGAGTTACTACATAGTAGTGGTAATTTTAGTTCTTGGAATTAGTTTTTTGTTATATTTTAAAAACAAAGTGATAAAACAAACTACAAGGACAACACAAAAAAACAATTGGCTTTTTAAAGGAACTCAAGATACTTCTTCAAAAATTAGTACCACTGAAGATATTAACAATAGTGAAAAACTTTCTATACGATTTCAAAAGGAACTTGATAGTAAAAATAGTGTAATTATGCTTGATTTTTCTGAATATAGCTACTTGCTCATTGTAGGTGAAGGGAATATACTTTTAGAAAAATTCACTGAAAACAAGCCTACATCAAAAGAAGATTTCGATTCTATTCTTCAAGAAAGACATCAAGTACTAAGTGATTTTTTACAAACAAAAGAAAGTACTAAAGGAAGCTCCCAAAATTCGTCACAAGAATCCCCTATCGAAGCACTACAGGCTTATAAAGAAAAAGCAGCTTCTATGATTTATGAATCTTAAAGATTTATTTTTTATTAAAACTATCTTTCAATAACTTTTTAATTGTTTTAATATTGAAAAGTGTTAAAAGATAGCTTTCATCCATTTGTTTACTGATATGAAACACTTCAGTAACCGTTATACCATAAGGATCTTTTTTTTCTTTAACTGTTTTGTTATTTAAATCAAGGGAGTATAACATCAAATTTTTTCTTGTTTTTTGTAAATAATATGTTAATATTATTTCGTCAGAAAACTTTTTTTCTATTGCAACAACAACTTTTTGTTCTTTATTATATGTTTCATTAAGCCCTAACAGCTTTTTAGCATCATCTATATTTAAATAACCAATATAAAATTTGTTATATAAGTCTTGATATCGCTGTGTATTTTCATTCATTAAAAACTTCATATCTAAAATATGCTTTTTATGATTTCGAAGTGATTTTGTAATCCAAGACATAGTATTATAATATCTAAAAGGATAAAGCTTTAAAGTATGTGCTTCTATCATCTTCGATGACCAAGTTTTTTCTTTTTTTGACAAAACTTTTTTTTGTTTCTGTTTTGGCATAATATATTCTAAAACATCAGAAGCAGAGTACTCTTTTGTAAACCAAATTTTACAAAAATCAGGAAATTGTTTTACACCAGTTGCACCTTCGTTTAAAATTATCAATGCTTTTATCTCATAATTAGGAAATACTATTTCTAGGAGTGCCTTTTTCTTACGAAGCCTTCTTCTTAACTTTAAAACAGATTTCACTAAAGTCATTTCAACAAAATATAGTTCATTATTTACAGTAGTAAACATTGCATCAAATTCACTAATTTCACGACTTTTAGTTCTGTAAACAATTTGCTCTTTTTCACTAATAGAAAGTGTATTAGCGTAGGCATGCTTTTTATTTTGATGAAATCCTTTGAGTATAAAAGACTCTATATAATCATCCTTCTCAGCATATCTAAGAAGTTTTTCATACAAAAAGTTTTCATATGCTTCACCTTCAAAAGATCTATAAGAACTTAAATAGGCAGGATCATCACGATCTATATCTTTGGCTATTAATGATAAAAGATGTTTTGTATTATAATCATAATGCAATAAATTATCTGATATATCATCTTTATTTAACAGTTTTATTGAATCAGATATTTCAAGCATTACATCACCATTTTATTATTTTTAAAAAAATCATCTATTCGAGATCGATACTCAAAAATATCATCTATTCGATTGACATCATTTCTAAGGATTGAAGCACCTTGATAGCCTTTTGAGTATGTATGTGTATGTTTTCTAAACATAGAAACACCGTGGCCACCATAAAACTCTATCATAGAATCAAAATGTTCCATAATAATTTCATGTTTTAATTTTTGATCTATGTATTCACTACCACTACGCAGTTGATGAAAGATCCATGGAGCTCCAACAGCACCTCGTCCTATCATAACTCCATCTGTACCAGTATGCTCTAACACCCACTTAGCTTTTGCATAAGAGTCAATGTCTCCATTAGCTATAACAGGTATAGATACCGCCTCTTTTATCTCTTTGATCGCATTATAATCAACTTCCGCTTTAAATTTTCCGGCTCGTGTTCGACCATGAACAGCTATGAAATCTGCACCGCTATCTTCTACCATTTTTGCAATATCGATATGATTTTTTTCTTCAAATCCAAGTCGTATTTTTACACTTGTCATACTTTTATTAGAAGTGTCTTTTATAGTCTTTATTATATCACCCATAAGTGGTAAATTAAGGAGAAGAGAGCTACCACTACCATGTCCAACAACTTTAGGCACAGGACATCCACAATTCAAGTCTATAATATCAATACCATCTTGCTCATTTAAAATTTCTACAGCAGAACGTACAATATCAACATTTGCACCAGCAATTTGAACTGAGTAAGGGTCTTCAAGAGGACTTTTTTGTACCATATGAAGTGTTTTTTCTGAACCATGGGCCAAAGCATTGGAACTTAACATTTCACTGACAGTAAGGTCTGCACCAAATTTTTTCACAACACTACGAAATGGTAAATCAGTGAAGCCCGCAAGAGGGGCTAATATATACAGAGGATTATCAAAAGAGAGAGGTTTTGTCATAAAATTAGATAAATAGTTCTATACTAAAATTTTGACCACATTCTCTAAGAGCTTGATATGCTTTAAAGTTTTTGTATTCTTGAGGTTGAGAAATTTCTAAAAGTGCATAAGCAGGATCAAGCATCTCTAAATCAAAAAGTGTATATAGATAAGCATTTGTTACTTCTTCTTTATCATTACTTAATGTTTCAAAAAGTTTGATACGTTGATCAGGAATCATGCTATGAGAAACCGCTTTAGAAACTGTTATATAATCATTAGTATCTAAGTCTAAAGAACTCATTATAGAAATTAGAGATTCATTTGACATTTCAAGTGTATTCTCATCTGCATTAACACGAGACATTAAAACAATAAGAGAATCTTTTGTTAAAAATTCTTTAAATTTTTCAATATCAGAGACAGAAGCAGTCTTAACAAAATCACCATAAACTTCTTTACATAAGTCTTTTGTATATTTTGCAGAATGATTTAAGATTTCTTCTGTTTTTAATGCACCTTTTTTATACATATTTCTTTGGTTTTGGATAAATAATGGATTTATTCTAGAAAGTCCAAAAGATTTTAGTTCAACAACTTCACCATTTTTCACACTTTCAATAAGCTTTAAAACTTTATTTAGTTTCTTGCTATTTTCATCATCACCATCAAGGTTAATATTCGCGTTAGGAAAAACTGTACTATTATCAAGAAGCTTTCCAAACAGTTCAAATGTTGGAGTTTTAAACTTATGTTTTCTATCAGTTTTTCCTAAATATGCATCTGCTATCGATGTGAAAAGTTTTTCATAATCTTTTTCAGATTTTCTATTTTTAAGAGAGTTCAAAAGAGTATAAAAAGACATGTGAATTACACTTGCTATATATAAAACAAATAAGGGGATTACAACAAGAACAGCAATAGAAAGTGATGGGGTTTCAATGCCATAAAGTGCTATACTCATACTTTCATGTGTTAAGTAAGTGTAAACAAACCATCCTACTAATGCCATCAATACAAATGCTGCTACCGAATATCTTTTAATATACATCTATTTTCCTTCTCTCGTTTTTTCTACAATTTCTCTACAGTCTATACAATAAATAGCATGTGGCTTAACTTTTAATCTCTGAAAACCTATCTCATCTTCACACATTTCACAAATACCGTAATTACCTGCCCCTATCTTAGCTAAAGTAACATCAATTTCGGCTAATTCTTTGGATTGTTGCAATACTATTGCACTTTCTACCATAGAATTATTGTTAACTGAGGCATGATCACCCTCGTCATTTAATTCTAGAGCATTTAACTCTTCTAATTCTGAGTTAACACCATTTATGTTTTTATTAATCTGTTCTTTACGACTCTCTAAAATTTCTTTAAAGTAGTTAGCTTCACTATTTTGCAATCTCAATTCCTTCTTAATTTACTTGTGATATGGGTGGTTGCTCAAGATGGAGAAACCTCTATATATTTGTTCTAACAAGACCACTTTTGCAATTTTATGGCTCATTGTCAGTTTACCTAAACTTATAACTGCATCACCTTTTTTTAAAAAATCCTCTTCAAAGCCATAAGCTCCTCCGATTAAAAATTTTATAGACATTCTATCATTTAAAAGCTTACTAAATTCAAAACTATCCACTAATTTACCATCAGGATGCAAAATTATTGAAAAATCTTTTTTTATATAAGGTTCTAAGGTATCTGAATATGCTTTTTGAGAAGCTTCAGGCGAAACTGTATGTGCCTTTGTAATCTCTTTTGTAAATAATTCTATATTATTAATCTTTGCAAAACGGCTTATCATTTTCTCTAAGTTCTTATACAAAGGATCATAAATGGTTTTTTCTTTTTTTGCAATAGATATAATATCAATTTTCAAGTTGTACCACCAAGCCATTTCCTATAACTGAGTATGTAATATTTTTAAATTTATCTTTAAGCGTAACACCACCAATTGCAGCTACAGGATGCTTACTTTGTTGTGCTATTACCTCAATAGTATTGCCAAGTATTGTGGTTACATCTGCTTTAGTACTTGTCGTTCTAAATGCACCTAGCCCGATATAGTCTAGGTTTAGTTCATTAGCTACAAGTACTTCTGCTACATTATGTGTGGAAATACCTAGGATTTTGTCCTTTTTAATTATATTTCTGACTATACTTACAGCCTTTGAAATATCAGAATTTATCCTATATAGATCTTCTTGCCCTAAGTGAACACCATCACAATAGTCAATCAGTTCATATTTATCATTAACAACTAAAATACCATCATATATGCTTTTAATAATCAGGAGTTGATCTTTGATAAAAGAAGTTTTTGCTGTTTTATTCCTATATTGGACTATATGAGCATTATTTTTTTTTGCAAGATATATAAAATCTGTCAATAATATGCCCTTTCTATCAAGCATTTCTTGATCACAAAGAGCATACAATTTCATATTAGACTTTAAAAAGTGTTAGTAAATCTGCTAAAGTTTTCTTTAGCTCATTTCTATTAACTATCATATCAATAGAACCTTTTTCGAGCAAAAACTCTGCTCTTTGAAAACCATCTGGTAATGCTGTACCAATTGTTTGTTCAATTACTCTCGCACCTGCAAAACCTATAAGGGCACCTGGCTCAGCTATGATAATATCTCCGAGATTAGCAAAAGAAGCACTTACTCCCCCCATAGTAGGATCAGTAAGAACTGAGATATAAGGAAGGTTCTTGTTTGCAAGTTTAGCTAAGGCTGCTGAAGTTTTACTCATTTGTAAAAGTGAAAATGTGGATTCTTGCATTCTTGCACCACCTGAAGCACTAAAAATAATAAGTCCTTCTTCGTTTGCAATAGCTCGATCAACTGCTCTAACAATTTTTTCACCTTCTACAGAACCAAGAGAGCCACCCATAAAAGAAAAGTCAAAAATCACAATCTGAGCTGGAACACCATTCATTTGACAAGAACCACTTACAACGGAAGATTTTTTTCCTGTTTTAGCAATTGCATCTTCAAGTCTTTTTACATATGACTTTTTATCTACAAATTTTATAGGATCTACCGGTGCTAAGTTTGAATCAAACTCAATAAATGTACCTTCATCTACTAAAAGTTCTAATCTTTCTTTTACACCAATACGAAGATGAAATCCACATTTTGGACATACATAACTTTGGTTTTCCACCTCTTTATGATACATCAAAGATTCACAAGATTTACATTTAATCCAGTGAGAAGAAGCTTCTGCTTTTGTTGGTTGTTGTTTTGCAAAAAGGTTAAGTAAGTTCAAAAGAGTATCCTTAAATTATTTAAAGGATATTATAGCTAATTTATGTTTATTTTATAGAATGTTTGAAAGGTTTTTAGCATATTTCATAAACTTATCCAACTGTTTGGATAAGTTTATATGATTTTATTTTAATAAAGAATCAACGATACTTCTTGCAGCTTCGCGACCATCAAGAGCCGCATTAACTACTAAGTCTGCACCTCTAAAACAGTCTCCACCAGCATAAATACCAGAAGTTGATGTTTCATAAGTTTCTTCATTTATAATAATCCCACCCCATGAATTTGTCTCTATACCATTTTCCGCTAAGAACGGTGGTACAACAGGGTCAAATCCAAGTGACATTATAACAACATCAGCATTAATTCGAGTTTGGCTGTCTTTTACTTCTTCCATTCTTTGACGACCAGATTCATCTTTTGCACCAAGTTTTGTTTTGACATATTCTATAGCTATAGCATGACCATTTTCATCTAGAATTATCTCTTTTGGAGATGCTAAAAATGTGAAATCAACACTCTCTTCCATGGCATTTTTAAACTCTTTTTTACTTCCTGGCATATTAAGTTCATCACGACGATACAAACAAGTAACACTTTTAGCACCTTCGCGCTTAGCAGTTCTTACACAATCCATTGCTGTATCTCCACCACCAACAACAACAACATTTAAGTCTTTAAAATCAAATGTTTTGTCATAAGAGTCCTTAAAGTTTTTCTTTTGTATATTTGTTAAATAATCCATAGCAACATGTACATTTGGAGCTTTCTCACCAGATAACGAAGCAAACTTTGGCTTAGTTGCACCAACACCTATAAACATTGCATCATGAGTATCTGCAATCTCTTCAAAAG
>Ga0256826_1001206_pt1 | contig 16089 bp, 15 predicted proteins | sample CV79metaG_FD_185975 | JGI IMG/M metagenome (GOLD analysis project Ga0256826, IMG submission 185975) | Hydrothermal vent microbial communities from East Pacific Rise, Pacific Ocean - CV79 | ecosystem: Environmental > Aquatic > Marine > Hydrothermal vents | place: Pacific Ocean: East Pacific Rise...
CTTAATGTTCTTTTCTAATTATAATTAATAATGGAAACTAAAATTTTATGTTAGTATACTCAAGATATATTTAATCAAAGGCTTATAAATGGTAAAAACTGTTTCAAAAATTGTATTAATCGGTTTAACAATTGCAACTATTACTGGATGTTCTGAAAAAGAGCCCCAAGTAAAACCAACAACATATGTTCCAACATTTGAGTGTAAAGTCGAAAATGTACTCGCTCCTAGATGGACTTGTATACCTGAAGTTACTGGATATTATGCAGGTGTAGGTATAGCTGATAAAAGTGCGGCAGGGAATGCACATATGAGAAAAGTAGCTGTTATGAATGGTCGTACTGACTTAAACAACCAAATTCAGATACAAGTAAAAGATAAAATGACTGGATACACTGGTGTAACTGGAAATGGTACAAATGAAGTAGTAGACAAGGTGACAAAAGCTGTAACATCTCAAGTTTCTAAAATCAACTTAAGAGGTTCAAGACCTGTTGACATGTGGATGGCTCCTTCAGGTGCTATGTATATGCTCGTAACAGTTCCTGAGTCTACTGTAAATAGTGTAGTAAAAGATAGTATCAAGAATGCAGTTGCATCAAGCTACAAAAATGACGATGCAAGATGGCAACAATTTCAGTCTAAACAAGCTTTAGATGATTTAAACAAAGAATTTCCAACAGACTAATCCTCTATTTATTCCCTTAAAAAGGGAGTAAATCACACTTTCTTCTCTTCACTCATTATTATTTAGATATAATTGCGAAAATATAAACAACTCTTTTTTAAGTTATAAGGTCTCTCATATGAAAAAAATCGCAATTATCGGTCGTCCAAATGTTGGAAAAAGTTCACTATTTAACCGTCTAATCAAAAAACGTGATGCTATTACTGCCGAAATTGCGGGAACAACTCGTGATGTTAAACGCCGTACTGTTACTTTTATAGATAGAGAAGCTATGCTTCTTGACACTGGTGGACTTGACAAAGGGTGTGAGCTTTTTGACAAGATTAAAGAGATGTCTCTTAAAGCAGCTTACTCTGCTGACATCATTCTCTATATGGTTGATGGAAAAAGTATTCCAGAAGATGAAGATAAAAAACTATTTTACGAACTTCAAGCTATGGGTAAAGATATGGCATTAGTTGTAAATAAAATAGACAACGATAAAATGAAAGAGAAACTTTGGGACTACTATGAGTTTGGAACTGATGCTATTTTTGGTATATCTGTTGCACATAATCGTAATACAGTTGAACTACTAGAGTGGATAGCAAGTAAAATTCCCGATGAAGATATCATTAAAGAAGAGGATGAAGAAGCTGAAGATGAGTCTATTAACATCATAGAACCTGAAGTTGATGATGAAGATTTCTTTGCAAATGTAAATAGCCATGATGAAGATGATGATGGTTTTACATACTGGGATGAAGATGAGATGGATGGTATCATCACTGATGATACTATTTTTGGAAACAATGACCGTATCAAAGAGTTTGATGAAGGGGACATAAACCACATTAAAATTGCTATTATTGGTCGTACTAATGTTGGTAAATCTTCACTCCTCAATGCACTTCTAGGTGAAGAACGCTCAGTTGTTAGTAGTGTTGCAGGAACAACTATTGATCCTATTGATGAGACTGTTGAGTATGGTGATAAGCAACTTACTTTTGTAGATACAGCTGGTCTTCGCCGTCGTGGTAGAATTTTAGGTATCGAGAAGTATGCTTTAATGCGTACAACAGAGATGCTTGAAAATGCAAATATGGCATTAATAGTTCTTGATGGTAGTGCACCGTTTATGGATCTTGATGAGAAAATTGCTGGTTTAGTTGATAGCAATCGTTTAGCTTCTATCATTGTTCTTAACAAATGGGATATAGCAAATCGTAAAGATCATGACAAAATAATCAAAGAAGTTCGTGAGAGATTTAAGTTCCTTGCTTATGCACCTATTATCACACTCTCTGCAAAATCACACCTAAGAGTTGATAAACTTCATGATATGATTTTAGAGATAAATGAAAATTATTCTCAAAGAATTCCAACAAGTAAAATAAATGAAATAATTGAAAAAGCACTTCGTCGTCATACACTTCCAAGTGTAAGTGGTCAAGTTATTCGTATCTACTACGGAACACAGTATGAAACTCGTCCACCTAAAATAGCGATTATTATGAACAAACCAAGTGGTCTTCACTTTACATATAGACGTTACCTTACAAATAAAATGCGTGAAGCATTTAACTTTACAGGAACGCCTCTTCTCTTTAAAGCAAAGAAAAAAGGAGAGAAGTAAAAGAGAAAACTCTCTTTTACTTCTATTAGCCTAAAATGGTTTTAAAACAACCATTGCAACTATTACTAACATTAAAAGTGTTGGAACTTCGTTATACATTCTAAAAAATTTACCACTTCTTGTACATCTATCTTCAGCAAACTCTTTACGTAGTTTTTCTAGTGAAAAGAAATAGCCTATCAAGAATGCTATAAATAGTAGTTTTACATGTAACCATGCATTTCCTGCAAATCCTATCTCATAGATAAGATATGAACCACTCAATACTGTTGTCCACATAGAAGGTACACCTATGTATTTAAAAAGTTTATACTCTTGTATTTTTACTACTTCAACAAAACCAGCATTATCTATATTTTCAGCATGGTAAACATAGAGACGTGGAAGATAAAACAGAACTGCGAACCAAGAGATAAAAGAGATTACATGAAACCAAAGTACCCATTCATACATAATAATTTTTCCTTAAAAGTTTTTTTCTAAATAGATAGTATTATAGTTAGAGCCACCCTTAGTGACACCATTTACAAGTCCAAAAATACCTGAACGATGCTTAAGTGCCCACCCGATATATGTATTATGAAGAGGTCTATAGTGAATCAATCGACCAAAATCAAAGTCAGCACTTATATCTAAGTAGTTTAAAAAATATGACTTAGCATCTCCAGCTTCACCTTCTAACTGCTCAACTGATAAAATATCACTAGTGTATGAGCCACCCTCACCAAAACCAAATCGCACTCTGTTATCTAAAAAGTCAAAATTCCAATAAAATTTTATATATAGAGTCATTTCATATACGCTCTTACTTGAAGCTAGACTATAAGCACTATCTGAAAATCTTGATATTCCTGACTTAACATAAATATCCATCGGCCAATCAAAAGCACTCCTCTGTAAGAGATAAGCACCATCAACTCCTGCTACATTAAAATCATACTCAGGGCTCTCTATCTTTCCAGATAAAACATCCCCTAAAGTACTTGCTGTAGCTTTACCATAAACAAAACGAACAGAAAAGTCATCATTTTCTTGTGCAACTAAATTAAGTGCTAATAAAAATAGTAAAATTATTTTCAACTATTCCCCTTAAAAGTTTTTTTCTAAATATATACAATTGTAGTTTGATCCACCATCGTAAACACCACCATATGTTCCATGAAACCCTGAACGATGTTTTATAAGATAACCAATATAAAGATTTCTCATGCTTTTCACTCTTACAAGTTTACCTATATCGAAGTCAAAACTAAACTCTAAATAGTTCAAAAAATTGGCTTGATTATCATCTTCTGCTATCGCTTCTTGCGCTTCAACCCAAGGAACACGTCCTGCATATGAGCCACCTTCTGCAAAGCCTATACGAAACTGATTGTCAAAGGCATTAAGTTTATAAACAAGTTTAAAACAGAGAACTGATTCAATAAAATCATTTTGATGATAGTGCTCATCAAAATAACTGACACCAGCTTTTGCATAAATATCAAAAGGCAGATTAAAAATATTTTCTACTAGCTTATAACCCAAATCTAATCCATAAACATTTGTTTTATAATTGCTTGTATTTAAGCCTCGAAAAGTATAAAGTTGATCAAAATCACTAGCAGATGATGCACCCCAAAGAGCACGAACAGAATAATCATTTTCTTTTGCTAATTCAGCACTACTAACTGCATTAAAAAATAAAAAAAATAGGAGGAGAAGTCTCAAATAGATTCCTTAAGTAAAAGGGAGGAAGTTATATGCCCTCTAGGGACATATAAACTTATGCGTCTAAAGTTTCTAGGTCTTTAACTGAACCTGTTTGATGAGAAACAACTTTATCGTGAAGACGACGTAGGGCCTTAGTACCTTTGTCAATAGCTAAATCAATAGCTGCATCTAAAGAGTCATCATGTTGAGTAATGATTACTGGTTGAGCATGAGCAATCTTAATATCAAATTCTACCATTACACCTTTTTTTTCAGCTACTACAACACAATTAATACTTGTAATATCTAGGCTATATTTTGTAAATGCTTCAACAGCACCTTCTAAGTGTGCTTTTGTAGCGTCATTTAATGTTATGTCTTTTGAACGAATTTGTAAGTTCATAATGTATCCTTTTCTTGAAGTACCTTCTAGTACCTCTATATATATTTGCATAATAACAAAATAAAGCTGAGATTGGTATAATACGACAAAAAAATCTAGGAAATTATTATAATGAGAGTATTAACGGGAATTCAACCCTCAGGTGATTTACATATTGGAAACTATTTTGGTTCTATCAAGCAGATGGTTGATGCACAAAAAGATGCAAATACTTTCGCATTTATAGCGAACTATCATGCAATGAGTAGTGGAAATGGGGGTGAGAGACTCGCACAACTTACTATGCAAACGGCAACAGACTTCCTTAGTTTAGGAATCGATCCAGAAAAATCAACATTTTGGGTTCAGTCTGATGTAAAAGAGGTTCTTGAACTCTACTGGATACTCTCTGCATTTACACCTATGGGACTACTAGAGCGTGCTCATAGCTATAAAGATAAAACAGCTAAAGGAATTAGTGCTAACCACTCTCTTTTTTCATACCCTGTTTTAATGGCAGCAGATATTTTACTCTACTCACCTGAGATAGTTCCTGTTGGAAAAGACCAAATTCAACATGTTGAAATTGCTCGTGATATCGCTACAAAATTTAACAATGAGTATGGTGATATTTTAACTATTCCAGAGTTTAGAGTACAAGAAGAAGTTCAAACTGTTCCAGGAACTGATGGACAAAAAATGTCTAAATCTTATAAAAATACTGTTAATATTTTTGGTGAAGAGAAAAAACAACTTAAGACCATCAAAAAAATTGTTACCGAAAATGTAGCTATGGAAGAACCTAAAGAGTTTGAAAACTGTAATGTTTATAACATGGCAAAACTATTCTTAGATGGAGAGAACCTTAAAGCACTTGAAGATAGATATACAAGTGGAGGAGAGGGACATGGACACTTTAAACTCTATCTTGGCGAAGTTATGTGGGAGTACTTTAAAGATTACAGAGAGAAGCGTGACTACTATATGAATAATCAAGATGAAGTTAGAGATATACTTAAAAGTGGTGCAAATAAAGCTAAAGAAGTTGCTATGCCAATGATAGAAAAAATAAGATCGGCAACAGGTATAATTTATTAGGAAGAAGAAATAAGATACATAATGTATCTTATTTTAAATGAAGTGTAGATTTTGTAATGTAATGCTTTTCGGACCAGTTAGAGCCTTCAAGTTTTAATAGTGTTCTTACCTCATCATTTACCAAACGATAATTTAACTCAACCTCAACACTTGTTGCACCTTCAACTGTATTTACTTTAAGAACTTTTTTCCCTTTCGCAGGAATACTCATATCTTTACTCTGTTTTTTTGCAAGATGTGGAATCGTCACTTTAGCTCTTTTTCTTGTATAGTGTCTTGTTAAAGATATCTCTTTTTGCTCAATTGTTTTTGAACCTTTTTTAAATAAAAGTGTTACTAAAATCTCACGAGAACCAAATCCACTAGGTATATTATGTGGCTGAGGATTTTTAATATTCACAAGAATATTATTACCTTTTTGAGAGAGTTTTAAGCTAAGAGCATTAACCCATAGAGAATTTGAGTGAGCACCTACAAAACCATGATTTCTTACATTTCTCATTTTTGCTTTGCCATTATACATCTTATAAGTAGCTGCAACATCTCTTCTCTGCGGTCCCATATGACACTCTACACAATTTTTAGAGCCTTTTTTATACTCATCTTGCATATTTGTAAAAACTATACCTTTTACACTTGTATCATTTGCATGACATACCAAACACAATTTATTTGGATTTTCATTCATAAACTTATGATGAACAGTTTTATGATAAGGAGACTTCGCATCTTTAAATGGTCCTGTCATCGTTCCAGATTTTGTCCATGAAACTCTATTTATACCACGCATTGAGGCATCTCTATCATCATGAATCTTGTCAATATTATGACAAACTACACAGTTTATACCCTCACTAATAGCATTATCATGTACTGCTTTATCTACTGCAGAGTTTTTATCAAGTCCCATAATAGCATCTATTTCATAGTCCATACCTGTACTAGTGACTGATATACGAGGATTATGACATGTTGCACACTGAACTTTCACACTGTTTAAACTTTTACGAGTCTTACGTGATACATACTTGAGGCTTTTTCTAAAGTACTCATCTTGTTCATAGTGACTTTTTGAGTGCCATGATTCTTTCCATTCACTAACTATACGTAAATGACATGCCTTACAATTCTGTGAGTCTTGAAATCTCTCATCTACTTTTACAACCTTAGCTGCCCCAAAAAGTGTAGTTAATCCAAGCAGTACAATTAAAATGATTTTCATCTCTTATCCTCTTTGTTTATCTAACCAGACCATAAGCCCTTTTTGAGCATGAAGTCTATTCTCAGCCTCATTAAAGATAATCTCAGAGTGAGAACTCATGATTTCTTCTGAAACTTCTTGTCCACGGTAAGCTGGAAGACAGTGTAAAAACTTAGCATCTTTTTTAGCTAAACACATCATTAAACTATCTACCATAAAACCATCAAAATCTTTAATACGTTGTTCTTTTTCATCTTCTTGACCCATTGAAGCCCAAGTGTCGGTTGTCACAACTGTAGCTCCATGAATAGCCTCTTTAGGATCATTCATAACTTTTATAATAGCCCCACTCTCTTTAGCAAGAGCAAGAGCATCTTCTAAAACGTCTCCATCAACTTCATATCCTTTTGGAGTAGCAATTCGAAGTTCAAACCCTAATTTCGCACATAACATTAACCAAGAATTAGTCATGTTATTACCGTCACCTACATAAGCGATTATTGCATCTTCACTCACACCATACTCTATCATAGTCATATAATCTGCTAAAAGTTGTACAGGATGATATGAATCTGTGAGTCCATTTATAACTGGAACTGTAGAGTTTTCTGCGAACTCTTCTATCTTCGAGTGCTCAAAAGTTCTTATCATTACCATATCACACATACTACTAATTACTTTTGCAGTATCTGCTACTGGTTCCCCACGACCAAGATGAATATCACGGTTTGAGAGGAAAAGAGCATGACCCCCAAGTTGAAACATTCCTGTTTCAAAACTTACACGTGTACGTGTTGAGCTCTTTTCAAAGATCATTCCCAAGGTTTGCATCTCAAGTTCTTTATTATAAACGCCAGCTTTAAGATTTTGTTTAATCTCTAAACCAATTTCTATAATTTCTAATATCTCTTCTTTTGTAAAATCTTTAAGTGTTAAAAAATGTCTCACTATAAATCCTCAATATTTCAATAAGTCAATATTGTACTGTTTTTCTTCTTAAGAGCCAAGTATTTACTCCATTAATTTTAATAGAATCAGAATACTGATATTTACTAAGATTATATTAAGCTTATTAGAAGATTTATTTATATAAGATGCCTTATATTCATATTGACTATTAGGAGAACTAATAATGAACTTTAATAATAATGAACATTTACTCAATACTAAATCTTTTTTAGTATCTGAGACTGATGCAAAGGGTATGATTACTTTTGCAAATGAAGATTTTTGTAAATTTGCAGGTTATTCACTCGAAGAGATGATAGGAAAACCTCACAATATTGTAAGACATCCAGATATGCCAAAAGCAGCCTTTGCAGATTTATGGGAGACTATAAAAAAAGGTGAAAGATGGAGAGGGTTTGTAAAAAATCTTTCAAAAGATGGCTCTTACTACTGGGTATATGCTACAGTTTTTCCATTTAAGTCATGTGATGGTTCAAATGGTTATATTTCATGCAGACGTAAAATTTCAGAAATGGAAGCAAAAAAATATTCTGCCCTTTATAAACAGATGAAAAGTGAGGAAAAATAATGAATCTTTTAACACAAGTTTCAATTAAAAACAAACTTTTACTAAATGTCGTGATTCCTATAACAACAATTATAGTAATGGCAATAATTGTAATTATTGGACACATTACAACTAAAAATAAATATGAAGATTTTGATAAAATTGTCCAACTAGATGCAAAAATTTCTCTCCTTGTTCATGAGACACAAAAAGAGCGTGGTGTCACTGCTGGATTTTTAGGTTCAAAAGGTAAAAAATTTGTTTCTAACTTACCGACACAAAGAGAAAATACAGATAATAAAATTCAAGATTTAAAAGCTTATCTACAAGATTCAGGGATTAAGAATCTTCTACTTCCAGCAACAGCACTTACCCTTCAAGATGCTCTTGATATACTTGAAAATATTGAAAATGTTAGAAGTAGTGTTTCAACTCAACAGATTTCTTCCAAAGAAGCTATTACATACTATACAAATATGAATAAAGTATTTTTAAACTTTATCGCTCAGACTTCCCAACAAGCAGTAGATAGTGAACTAACTTACACTACCCTTGCTTATTACAATTTTCTTCAGTCTAAAGAGCGTGCAGGTATTGAAAGAGCTGTTGGAAGTGCTACCTTTTCAAATGATAAATTTGCTAAAGGAAGTAAAGCAAAATTGGAGTCACTTATTGCAGAACAAGACTCTTATATGGAGAGCTTTGAAACTCTTGCAAATGAAAGACTCATCAGTTTTAAAAACACTACATTAGAAGGTAATGCAGTTGATGAAGTAGATAGAATGAGACAAATTCTAATAAATGCTAAAGATATAGGTGGTTTTAATGTTGATGCAGACTACTGGTTTTCAACTATTAGTAAGAAAATAAATCTCCTTAAAAAAGTAGAAGATTACATAGGAAATCACCTACAAGTATCTTCTAAAAAATCAAAAAAAATAGTATCTCTTGCTAAAAACCTTGCAGCACTTCTTCATGAAATACAGATAGAACGTGGAGCAACTGCTGGATTTTTAGGTTCAAAAGGAAAAAAGTTTTCATCTAAACTTGTTGCTCAAAGAGTAGTTACAGATAAAAGGATAAAAGCATTAAAATCTTTTCTTAAAAACTTTGATTTTTCAATATACCCTCAAAATATCCATACTGATGTAAAATTTGTACTAAAAGAAATTTCAAAACTTAAAAGCATGAGAAAACAGATAGATACTTTTAACATAGAAGCTTCAAAAGCTATAAGTTACTATACCAATATGAATAATACCTTTCTCGATTACATAGTACTCTCTATAACAGAGGTTAAAACAAATAAAGAGACAATGGATCTAACTGCTTACTATAACTTTTTAATGGCTAAAGAGAGAGCTGGAATAGAGAGAGCTGTTCTTGCAAATACTTTTTCAAGAAATGGTTTTGCACCTGGAATGAAGACAAAACTGAATACACTTATAGTACAACAAAAAAGTTTTATCACATCTTTTTTAGCAACAGCAAATATAAGCTATAAAGATTTCTATAAAAAAACAATGAAAAATAGTGCAGTTACAGAAGTTCAAAAGATGAGAGATATTGCTCAAAATTCTACAGAGATAGGTGGTTTTGGTGTTAAAGGCGAGTACTGGTTTAACACAGTTACCAAAAAAATAAATCTCCTTAAAAAGATAGATGACCATATATCAAAAAAACTTATAGAAAAAGCATATCAAAAATTCTCAGATGAACAGACTCAGCTTCTAATCTATTCAATAGTTATTTTTCTAATCATTATTGCTACAACTCTTCTCTCCTTTTTGATTAGCAAAAATATATCAAACTCTGTTGAAAAAATTTCATTTGGTATTGAACAATTTTTAGAATTTTTAAATCATAACCATAATGTTATAGAGCCTATCGATTTAAAAGGAAATGATGAGATGGCTATTGTTGCGAAGATGGTAAACGATAATGTAAAGAGAATAAACAATGATATAGAAGAGGATATGCTCTGTGTTGGTGAAGCGATTTTAACACTCGATAAGATGCAAAAAGGGCACTATAAATGTAGAGTTCATACTCAAGCATCAAATTCACAAATTCAGACTCTTGCTAACACTATTAATAATATGCTCGATGCACAATCAGAGCTTATGGATAATATGCTAAGTGGGCTTCATAGATATACAAACTATGACTATACAAATAAAATTGAAATCAACGAAAATATACAAGCAGAGAGTAGAGAACTTGCTAATGGTATAAATGCTCTTGGCGATGCGATTACAGAGATGCTAAACAACTCTTTTAACTCTTCTACTGAACTTCTTGAGAAGTCAGATTTTCTTCAAACACAGATGCAAAACTTAAGTACATCAACTATGCAGCAGTCAGCTTCACTTGAAGAGACAGCTGCTTCTATGGTTCTTATTACAGAAGAGATAGAGGGGACAGCACAAAAAACTCAAGAAGTTGTTGCACAATCAAATGACATTAAAAGTGTTATTGAGATAATTGGAGATATTGCAGATCAAACAAACTTACTTGCACTCAATGCAGCCATAGAAGCCGCACGTGCAGGTGAACATGGACGTGGTTTTGCTGTTGTTGCTGATGAAGTAAGAAAACTAGCAGAACGCACTCAAAAATCTCTTACTGAAATTAATACAAGTATTAATATCTTAACACAGTCTATTACCGATATTGGCTCAAGTATGGATGAACAGAGTCGAGCTATTGTTCAGGTAAACAGTGCTGTTTCAGACATAGATGCAAGTACACAAGCTAATGCTTCAACTGCAGACGAAGTGAGTCTTGTTGCAAATACTGTAAAAGATATGTCTTCTAATGCCTTAGAAAATGTAGAAAAAAATAGTTTTAATCATATCTAAAACTATTTTTAAATAGAACTAAGCTTGTAAAAGCTTAGCTACTTCTTTTGCATGATAAGAGATAATTATGTTCGCACCAGCTCTCTTAAACGCCACCATAGTCTCCATAACAACTCTATCATAATCAATTAAATTAGCATTTCCTGCATGTTTGAGCATAGCATACTCACCACTTACATTATAAACAGCCATTGGAAGTGATGTAGCGTCTTTAATCTCACGAACTAGGTCAAGGTAAGCTAAAGCAGGTTTTACCATAAGTATATCAGCACCCTGTGCTTCATCACTTACAGACTCAGATATAGCTTCACGACGATTTGCTGGATCCATCTGATAAGATGCACGATCCCCAAAGCTTGGTGTTGATTCTGCTACATCACGGAATGGCCCATAGTAACCAGAAGCAAATTTTGTAGAGTATGCCATAATAGGTAAATTCTCAAAACCATTCGCATCTAAAGAAGCTCTTAATGTTTCTATTATACCGTCCATCATCCCTGATGGTGCTATCATATCCGCCCCTGCTCTAGCATGGATAAGTGCCTGCTCCCCAGAAATTTCTAAGGTAGCATCATTATTTACAGTCTCTTTTTCTTCATCTATTATGCCACAATGCCCATGATCTGTGTATTCACAAAAACATAGATCTGTTACTATGAACATGTCTGGATGAACTGCTTTAATTGCACGAATACTTGAAGCAATAATTCCATGATCACATAATGAATCTGAACCTATAGAGTCTTTTGTATCAGGAATTCCAAAAAGAATAATAGAGTAAATACCTAAACTCTTAAGCTCACTACACTCTTTAATAACCTCATCAATGCTCATTTGGTAAACACCAGGCATAGAAGAAACTTCTGTTTTTATACCCTCTCCACTTCTAATAAAAAGAGGATATATAAAGTCATCAACTCTTACCTCTGTTTCTCTCACAAGTGAGCGAAGATGTTTGTTTAAACGAGTACGGCGAAATCTTTGAAACATTGTTAAACCTTTTTTTAGCTATAATTATTTTTATAAAAATATTTTACCCACTTAAAGATTAAATTAATGAATATAGAAATATCTGAAGTTGCAAACCTACCATCTAGATTTGGAAACTTTAATGTAAAAGCCTTCAAAGAGGGTGAAAAAGAACATCTTGTTATTTATGCAAAACAGTTAAGCAAAGAACCTGTTGTACGTGTACACTCAGAGTGTCTTACTGGTGATGCTATTGGAAGTCTTAAATGTGACTGTCGTGATCAACTCGAACATGCCCTCACACTTATAAATGAACAGGATGGAATGGTAATTTACCTAAGGCAAGAGGGGCGGAACATCGGTCTTTTAAATAAGATAAATGCATATGCTCTGCAAGATAAAGGTGCTAACACCATAGAGGCAAATCATCAGTTAGGTTTTGCAGCTGATGAGAGGACTTACGAGGTTGTTACATATATATTAGAGTATTTTAACATTAAAAAGATACAATTACTAACAAACAATCCCGATAAAATCAACTCTATTAATGGTGTGGAAATAACATCAAGAGTTCCTATTATCATTGAACCAAATGAGTTTAATGAAGGTTATTTGGGAACTAAACGCGATGAAATGGGACATTTGTTGTAATTAACTAAGGAGTATCTAATGCCAATTGATGTAGAAAATGATACACTTAAAGTAGCTACCCAAAAGTTAAGGGCTAAAGAAAATAGCTTTAGACAACTTGAGGCTATCTCTGGTATGGGTAGTTGGGAAGTTGATTTAGAAACTCAGAAGTCAATATGGTCAGATCAAAGTTATAAAATTTATGGTCTAGATAAAGAGACTGCAGAACCAACTCTAGAACTTTTTCTTTCTCATATTTTACCTGAAGACTTAGATAATGTACAACTTAAGATACAAGAAGGTATGCGCTCTGGAGATGTAGCTTCAATAACTTGTAAAATAAAGAAAACAGACGGAACTATTGCTACTATATTAATTAATGGTCAAGCAATTTATAATGAAAAACATATACCTATTAAACTTATAGGTACAACTCAAGATATTACCTATCAAGTCTCACTTAAAAAAAGAACTCAAGAGCTATCAGCACTACTTGAACACTCATCAAATGAAATCTATATAGTAAATTATGACACACTCAATTATCTATATGTAAATAATGGTGCAAGTAAATCTATGGGATATTCAAGCAAAGAATTTTTAACTATGAATATTAGAGATATAAATCCTCATCTAACAGAAAAAGAAATCTTAAAACTTAAAAGACTTCTTCTCTGCACTGAGTATGTACTAAACAGAACAACTCATCAAAGAAAAGATTCTTCAAGATATGAAGTACAATCTTACATTCATAAACTCTCATATGAAGGGCAAAAATGTTTTGTTATTTTCGATACAGATATTTCTAATATTCTTGAACTTGAACAAGAGCAGAGAAAACAGGCTAAGATTCTCGACTATATTCATGATTCTGTAATCTCTACAGATATTAAAGGGGAAATCACAAGTTGGAACAGAGGAAGTACTCTTCTTTTTGGTTACACCAAAGAAGAGATGCTTGGACAAACTATGCAAACTGCTTATGATAAAGAAAATAAATACACACTTAAAGAACTCTTTTCCATACTTCAAGAGCAAGAAAATTTTGAGATAGAAGCTCATATGCTTAAAAAAGATAAAACAAAAATTATCTGTGATATTTCTCTCAGTACTTCAAAAGATGATAATGAAGAAATTGATGGATACATAGGCTATATACAAGATATAACTCTTCAAAAAAAGACTCAACTTCTTCTTGAAGAGCAGACTCAAAAACTCAACTATTTAGCACATCATGACACGCTAACTGACCTCCCAAATAGAGCACTATTTAAAGATAGACTAGAACAAACTATAGTCAGTGCAAAACGAAATAAAGAGCAATTTGCTCTGCTCTTTATAGATTTAGATCAGTTTAAAAAAATCAATGATTCCCTAGGCCACCATGTTGGTGATGAAGTTTTAATTGAAACAGCTAAAAGAATTAAATCTGTTTTGAGAGAAGAGGACACCTTCGCACGTTTAGGGGGAGATGAGTTTACAATTATTATTAAAAATTTTAAAAACATTCAAGCTGTCTCTACTATTTCTCAAAAGATTATAAATATTATGAAAGAGCCTATAAGTATTACTACTCATAATTTGTATATAACTTCAAGCATCGGAATTAGTGTCTACCCTGATGATGCTAAAAATGATTTAAATCTTGTAAAGTATGCTGATGCTGCTATGTATAAAGCAAAAGATGAAGGGCGAAATAATTATCAGTTTTACTCTTCAAACATGACAGCACAGGCATTTGAGCATGTTGTAATGGAGTCAAGTTTAAGAATCGCTATCAAAGAAGAGCAATTTATAGTCTATTTTCAGCCTCAGTATGATGTAAATACAAATAAAATTGCAGGTATGGAAGCATTAGTACGATGGAATCATCCAGCATTAGGAATTGTCCCTCCTGGAAAATTTATTTCCATTGCTGAGGAGAGTGGACTTATCGTAGATATTGACCGTATTGTTATGAAAAAAGCGATGACACACTTCTCTTTATGGCAAAAAAAAGGACTCAATCCTGGAAAACTCTCACTCAATTTAGCCATGAAACAACTAAGTCAAGATGACTTTTTAGAACAACTCCAAAAATCAATGGATGCTGTAAAGTTCCAAGCTAAATGGTTAGAGCTAGAAGTTACAGAGGGTCAAGTAATGAATAATCCCGAAGCATCTATAGAAAAACTCAAGGAAATAAGTAAAATGGGTATTGACATCGCTATTGATGATTTTGGAACTGGATACTCGTCACTCTCTTACTTAAAAAAACTGCCTCTTGATAAACTAAAAATTGACCAATCATTTATACGTGATATTCCAAGTGATGAAGATGATATAGCAATAACAAAAGCTATTATTGCACTTGGAAAGAGTCTAAATCTAAAACTTATTGCAGAAGGTGTTGAAACAGTTGAACAGCGAGATTTTATCATAGAAAACGGCTGTGAATTTATTCAAGGCTATTTTTATTCTCGTCCACTTCCAGCAAACGAGATGGAAGAGCTTTTGAGAACTAACTAAACTTAGACTCTCTTAGTGCACTCACCCTTCTAATAGCTGAATCAGATACTAAAAGTAACTCTTCTGTATCTTTTTGAAGCTCACTAAAATAAAGTTTTGCTTTGTCCAGTTTCATCTCATCTCTCTTACCCGAACCCATTATTTTTGAAAATAAGCCTTTTTTTTCTTCTTTAAACAGTAAATCATAAACATTTGCATAATCAATATGCCATTTTTCATGACTCTTATCTAAACGCTCAAAAAGCTGTAGTCCACAGATATTTTTCATCTCTTCTTCATGTGCATAGAACCAAATTCCACACTCACAATCCATCTTACCTAAAGCAGTAGGATTATCAATCTCTTTACCTGCTATTTCAGACTTTATCTTATTCATCTGCTCTAAATGAATATGTTTTGCATTTTCTATTGCCTGAATCATTTCGGATTTTGTCATAATTTTGACCTTATGTTAAACATTTATCTCTATTATTACATAAATTTAATAATAAAAACTATATACTATCTTTAATATTTATAAAGGAAACAATAAGTGGGACATCCTAAACCAATTGACAATGAAATTAAACTCAATCCTAAAAGATATATAGTATCTAAAACTGATGCTAAAGGACTTATAGAGTATGGTAATGACTATTTTGTCGAAATATCAGGCTATTCTGAATCTGAACTTATCGGAAAACCCCATTCTATAGTAAGACATCCAGATATGCCGAAAATTGTTTTTAAAATGATGTGGGATCGTATTAACCGTGCGCAAAACATCATGGCAGTTGTAAAAAATCTAGCCAAAGATGGAAGCTACTACTGGGTTGTAACCGAATTTGAACCAAAAATTGATCCTATTACAAATCAAATCATCTCTCATACTGCATTTAGAAAAGCTGCTCCACAAAAGGCTATAGATGCTATGGCTCCAATCTATCAAA
>Ga0256826_1001207_pt1 | contig 16087 bp, 9 predicted proteins | sample CV79metaG_FD_185975 | JGI IMG/M metagenome (GOLD analysis project Ga0256826, IMG submission 185975) | Hydrothermal vent microbial communities from East Pacific Rise, Pacific Ocean - CV79 | ecosystem: Environmental > Aquatic > Marine > Hydrothermal vents | place: Pacific Ocean: East Pacific Rise...
AGACCAAATGGAAAGCTCAATTCTAAAAGCAAAACCATTCAACCAAATATTAATAAAAATCCAAGCAGGTAACCAAGCTATCACATTACTAATCAGAATTAAAACGACAAACTCCTTAGACATTGCAAACATAAGCCTTCCTATAGATGCACCTAAAATTTTCCTAATTCCAATTTCTGCTTTTCTTTGCTCCGAAATAAAAGCAACCAAGCCATACAAACCTAATCCGGCCAAAAAAAGTGCAATAAATGTGAAGAAATAAAATATATTCCCCATCCTCTTATCGGTGGAATAAATGTCCTCATACGCATCACCAAGAAAATAATACTTGAAGGGAGTTCTTGGCAACAAATCATGCCATTTTTTCTCTACTTTGGTAATAATTCCTTTAGCATCCCTTTTATCTATTTTTATAATAACATATCTATAGAACGATGGTAAAATTTGGACTACCAATGGTTCCACTTCAGAATGAAAAGAAGCGTAATGAAAATCCTTAACAATACCAATAATTTTTCCATGCTTTGGTGTTTCAACAGCATAATTAAAAACCACCTCCTTTCCAATGGGGTTATGGATTTTATACTTACGTATAGCCGCTTCATTAAGAATAAAAGCATTACTATCCGATTCAATATCAGCTGAAAACGTTCGCCCTTCTGCCATTTCAAAGCCAAAGGAACTTAAAAAATCTTTATCAGCACACAGCATTCTTACTCCTAACCAAGCTTTATGTTTATCTGTGATACTGTCATTTACATATTTTAACTCAGGTAAATAGATTCCATAATAGCCAAATCGTTCGCCAGGTATATTGGAGCTTCCAGTAACAGAAACAACTCCGGGAATTTTTATATAGTCTTCTTTTAATTCTGCCAAATGCTTCAGTCCACTTTCACCATTAAATGGAATTACCATTACTCGTTCTTTATCAAAACCCACATCCTTTTCCTGAATAAAGCTTAATTGCCGACCAACATTAAATGAAGCAATAGCTAAAAAAACTGCAATGCTAAACTGTGATACTACCAATACTCGTCGTAATATAAGGTTTAAAAGATTGTTTTTCCGTGCATTTAGCCTATTGGACAAAACACGAAGAGGATTAAAATTGGCCATAAAAATGGAAGGATATAAACCAGACAATACTGTAAGTGCAAGTATAGTACATATTAAATACCAGAAAAAATTCCCAGACCATATCATACTAATGCTTAAGCTTTTACCAACAAATTTATTTAAGAAAGGAAAGCTGAGTTCTACAATAACCAAAGCCGCAACCGTAGATCCTAAGACCAATAGAAAAGCTTCACTAATAAAGTGTAAAAAAACATTCTTTCTATTAGCTCCCATAACCTTTCTCACTCCCACTTCCTGTGCCCGTTTTACAGAGCTAGCTGTGGCCAGATTTACATAATTAATACTTGCTAATATTAAAATAAAAATGGCTATGGTTAAATATATCAATATATATTCATAGTTCCCATTAGTCTCATACTCCTTCTCAGCATGGCTTTTTAAATGAATATCTTGGAGAGGAGTAAAAATAACTTTTGCCTCTAGTTGATTAAACTCATGATGAGCATCTTTGCTTTTATTTTTAACCTTTTCTATCTCTAAGTTCATATCCTGTTGCAATACATATTGCAAACGCTCTTTAGCAGAGATGTCTTTATTTTTTACATATGTATAAAATACCATTGGACCAACGGAATCGAGCTTAGGAAACGATTCCCTAAGTAATTCCATAGGAAATATTGCATCAAAATGCAGATGTGAATTGGCAGGAATATTAGCAAAAACGGCAGATATTTCAAACTTTTCTCCATCAGCTTCTAATGTTTTTCCTACTGCATCATCATCACCAAAAAGTTTTTGAGAAATAGTTTTGGATATAAGCACTTGATGAGATTGGTTTAATAGTTCTCCTTGGACTCTGTTGACTATTGGAAAAGAAAACACACTAAAGAAAGTAGAATCAGCAAAAATGGCTTGTCCGCTCTCAGCTGACTTAGCATTTGCATACAAAAATGGAGGATTAAAATAGCTCATCACCCTACAAGAATAAGAACCCTCTTCGAGATTCTCCGAAATTCGATGAGCCATAGAGCCATCGCAGGTAGCCCAAAACTGAGTATAATCGTTCCATTGATAATATTCTTGAACACGATAGATATCCTCATAGTTAGAATGGAATTTATCGTAGTTCAACTCATCTGTAACATATAAAAAAATAAGCGCACTGGTTGACAAACCCAATGCCAAACCGAGGACATTGATGAGTGTGTATACCATGTTTTTACTTAAAAACCTAAAACTAGTTTTTACTACATTCTTAAGCATCAGCTCCTTTCTCTATATTTTCACATTCAATAATTACTATTTCACAAATTATTTATTTGAAACAGTACCGGGATTTGTCCATTTGCATCTAAACCTACATCGGTTAATAAATAATTTTGTGGAAATTTATTAATACTTTTCTTTACAAAATCGGCTCTATTTTCGTCAGATTCTTTCTCATTAAACTCTAGCAATTCGAGTTTATAAACCAACATTTCCTTTCCAGCTACAAACACCTTAATATCAAGTGGTTCATTACAAAGTTCATCGGGGATTAATAAGGTTACTTCTCTTGCCATATACTTGAAATTAAAACTTTTGTAAAATATTTTCATTAATAATTTGGCCATCAAAAAGACGCACTACCCTATTTGAATAAGAAGCATCTCTTTGCGAATGAGTCACCATAATTACAGTAGTTCCTGTTTTATTTACAAGATCGAGCAATCGCATGACTTCCTCGCCATGGACAGAGTCAAGGTTTCCGGTAGGTTCATCGGCTAAAATAATTTTAGGGTGACTAACCACGGCCCTTGCCACTGCTACACGTTGCTGCTGTCCTCCACTCAATTGTGCAGGGAAATTATATTTGCGATGTAATATCTGCATTTTTTCTAATAATTCTCTAACTCTTTCTTTCCTTTCCACCACCTTCAATCCCTTGTAAATTAAAGGCAACTCCACATTTTCAAAAACATTAAGCTCCTCAATCAGATTAAAATTTTGGAAAACAAATCCCATATTGTTTTTTCTATAAACAGATCTTTGTTTCTCGGTAATTAAAGAAACATCATTACCCAAAAACATATATTCTCCTCCTGAGGGTTTGTCTAGCATACCCAAAATATTTAATAAGGTAGTTTTGCCGCAGCCGGAAGGCCCCATAACCGCAATAAACTCACCTTCTTTAACCTCCAAATTTACATTAAGTAAAGCTCTTGTTTCTACTTCAGAACTGCTATATACTTTTGTAAGCTCACGTAGTTTTATCATGAATTTAATCTTTGTGCTATTTGCTATTTACTCAAATATTTCTCATTATACTCTTATAATTCAGGCTAAGATAGTGAATTTAGAATGGATAATAATTCAATTTTAATGCCAGCCAACACAATGAACTGATAATCCGCATATACAGCTGATTATCAACAATTATTTAAAAATAAAATGTACGCATACGATCATTTTTTTGTACATTTACGGACAAAATAAATTACTATGTCCAAAGCAGAAGCCAAAATTTTAGTGATTGATGACGACAGAGATGTTATATTAGCAGCCAAGCTTTTTCTACGTCAGCACTTTACAATAGTCCACACCGAAAACAACCCAGAACACATACCCGATTTAATGCGTAATGAAAACTATGATATCTTTTTATTAGATATGAATTTTTCTAAAGATGCCACGAGTGGTCAGGAGGGGTTTTTCTGGTTAAATAAGATATTAGAGATTGATCCTGCTGCAGTAGTTATTTTTATTACAGGATATGGTGATATTGAGTTGGCGGTACAAGGAATTAAAGAAGGTGCAACAAATTTTATTCTAAAACCTTGGGACAATCAGAAGCTATTGGCCGAAATAACAGCCAATATTCAAATAAGAGAATCTAAAAAAGAGCTTGCAAACTTAAAAGATCAGCAGAAATTATTAATATCTGATGCCGACTCCACATTTGGAGAAATCATTGGTAATTCACCTGCTATTCGTCAAGTTTTATCCACGGTACAAAAAGTAGCAAAAACCGATGCCAATATTTTGCTATTAGGTGAAAATGGTACGGGTAAAGAAATGATAGCTAGGGCTATTCATCGCTCATCCTTGCGACAAAATGAAGTATTTGTAACAGTAGATTTAGGTGCATTAACTGAAACACTATTTGAAAGTGAACTTTTTGGATATAAAAAAGGAGCCTTTACTGATGCCAAGGAAGACAGAGCAGGTCGCTTTGAAGTAGCAAATAAAGGAAGTATATTTTTAGATGAAATAGGAAATCTATCATATAACTTGCAATCCAAATTACTATCGGTACTACAAAGTAGAAAAGTAGTACGTTTAGGTTCGCATAATGAAACCAACATTAATGTAAGGGTGATTTGTGCTACTAATATGCCATTATATCAAATGGTGGAGGAAGGTAATTTTCGTCAAGACTTATTATATAGAGTAAATACAGTAGAGATTCAGGTACCTCCATTGCGGCAACGCACCGAAGACATTCCTAACTTAGTAGAACACTTTTTAGAAATGTACTGTCAGAAATACAAAATAGACCGCAAAAGGTTGAGTTCGGCAGCAACCAAGAGATTAAAAAAACACAGCTGGCCGGGGAATATTCGAGAACTCCAGCATACGGTAGAAAGAGCCGTTATTATGAGCGAAAGTAATACTCTACAGGCCCATGATTTCTTTTTAAGCAAACCTATTCATAAAAATGCACTCCTCAATTCTGATAATTTAAACTTAGAGGATACAGAGAAAATATTAATCAGAAAAGTAATTGATAAACATGGGGGGAACATTACAAAAGCGGCCCGTGAATTGGGTCTTACTCGTGCATCACTATATCGTAGAATAGAGAAATATGATCTTTAATACTTTTCGGATATCTGTATTAATTAGGTTAACTTTTATAGTTATCAATACCTTTCTTTTGGTTTGGTTGTTTCAGCATCACAACCTAATTACCAGTTCTATAGCCATTGGTTTACTCATTATACAAACAGTATTAATGATAAAATATGTAGAACAAACCAATAGAAAACTCACTCGGTTTTTCGATAATATTAAATATAATGATTTTACGAGTTCCTTTGTATCGGATAATAAAGGCGAAAGCTTTTTGGAACTAAATAATTCCTTTAATCAAGTAATAGGGCAATTTCAAAAAACCAGAGCAGAAAAAGAAGAACACTTTAATCAGTTACAAACAATTATTCAGCACATTAGCATTGGAATACTTACTTATAGAAAAGATGGAACAGTAGATATTTTTAATAATGCTGTAAAGCAAATATTTAAAATCAATAATCTTAAGAATATTCATGAGCTTAACAGTGTAGAAGATGAACTACCACATGTGCTTCTCAATTTACAACAAGATGATAGCAAGCTAATTAAAATATTTCTCGACGATGAACTCTTACAACTTTCCATACAAGCAACAGAGTTCAAGAAAAAAGGAGAAGAGTATCTTCTGGTTTCAGTGAAAAATATTCACTCCGAATTAGAAAGAAAAGAAATAGAATCTTGGCAAAAACTCATTCGGGTACTCACTCACGAAATTATGAATTCTATTACGCCTATTTCATCTCTAGCATCCACTGCTAAAGAGCTATTACCACAAGGAAATAGAGGAGTTTTAGATGAAGATGACTTAGATATAATGAACCAGGCCTTAAGTACAATAGACCGAAGAAGCAAAGGATTGCTAAACTTTGTAGAAATATACAGAGACCTAACCAGGATACCCAAACCAAATTTTAAGTCTATGCTTATCAAGGACCTGCTTTTTGAAACAAAAATCATGCTCCTCCATAAATTTAAAATTGAACCATCCACTGTACGTATTGAAACAATGCCCGATGACATATCAATAATGGCAGATCAAACTCTGATTGAACAAGTATTAATCAATCTTTTAATAAATGCAGTTCATGCACTAAAACAAACAGAGAATCCTCAAATTATCCTTAGCTCCAGGTATAATAAAAATGATAGGGTGATTATTGAAGTTGCTGATAATGGTCATGGAATAAAACCGGAGTTGATGGATAAAATTTTCATGCCTTTCTTTACATCAAAAAAAGATGGTTCGGGAGTTGGCTTGAGTTTAAGCAGACAAATAATGCATCTTCATAAAGGAAATATATTTGTAAAATCTATAGAAAAAAAGGGAAGCGTCTTTACTCTTGTATTTTAATTACACTATCCCAGAATATCAGCCATATTATACTTTCTCCATCATTAAAATTTATAACCTATCCCCAAATTCCCAATCAACAGACCATCAAAACCTACTAAACCGGAATCTGATTTTTGCACACTAAGTCCAGTGTTTAACGATAAGGTAAAATGCGAGGTCAAGTCATAACGAAAACCCATCCAATAAATAATATACGGATTTAGTTTACTAGGAAGGTCTTCAGCTTTTTCGTCTATTGCAGAAGCAAAAGTACTACTTTTAGAAATTAGCTTTAATTCAAATCCAGCATAAAACCTAAACTTTTTCTGCCCTAAAAAAAAGTATTCTACCTTCATTCCTAACCACCAATAAGTATAGGCGTGATAAAGCTCGAATACTTTTGGCTCAAAATCATATAAAAAATTTGTGGATACTGCCAGTTTTCCTTTTTCATCAGCAAGTACTTCGTATTCTACAGCAAATCTTTTTAATAAAACATCGGATAATGAAATACTTAGCAAGTTTCTTTTAAATGAAGAATGATTGTTAATACTGTCCTTTGTATTTCTGGTAGATGCGTGGAGGTCATGCATATGCAATAGAAGGATGAATATTACCAAATACAACTTTATCTTCATAATTATAGTTTTCATTTATGCGAATATATCTATTATTAATCAATTAATTAAAACTAAATGAAGTTATTCGAAAAAGAGATATAGTTAATATCTAAAATGTTAATAAATTAACATTCTTGTATTTAATTATTCCTCCAAGTTTAAATATCAATATTTTTTTGTAAATTCACCTATCATTTACAATAGGGTTTTGAAGAAAATACTAGACTAATAGCATTTTAAAAATGGGAGATAGTACAAACAAGATTGATGACAGGATTCCAAGTAGTGACATTTCGTCCTCAATAGAATATGCAGGCGATGCAATTATTATAGGAAATAAGGAGGGTATTATTATCCAATCCAATCAAAAAATGCTTGAGCTTTGTGGTTTAGAGAGAAAAGATATAATAGGTAAACATATTTCTACTTTTTTTCAGAAAACTGAATTATTAGAAAAACCATTAAGATTTGATTTGCTAAATCAAGGAATACCGGTACTCATTGAGAGACGATTACAAAAAAAAGATGGAATTCCTTTGATAGTTGAGATGCATTCAAACAAAACACAAAATGGATACATTTCTATAATTAGAGATATTAGCAAAAGAAAAGATGATGAACGTAAGCTTCACGATTTTAACAAGCTCCTCTCCTTTGTAACAAAAATGGAAAAAATTGGCATTATTGAATATCATTTAGACAATAAAGAACTAAGCGTCAATAGCGAAATGTGCCATATTCTTGATATAAATACCAGCACTGATACTATTCAGTTTAATGATTGGTTAAACAAAATACATCCTGACGATAGATATAGGGTTGAAGAGAGTATCAATACAGTTTTAATTGAAAAAATAGCCCTTGAATTTGTTTATAGAATAGTGGACAATGAAATATCACTTCAAAAAACCATAAAAGCCTCTGCAAATATCAACACCAAATCAAATAGGACCATTCATTCATTAATAATAACGAGTGTAGAAATAACGCATACAAATTTACTAAAAACACAGCTTAGAGAAAGTGAACGAACATTTTCTATTTTAACAGAAACTACAACTGCTGCCATATTTATATACCGAGAGAAATACTTATATGTAAACTCTGCATTTGAAACAATAACCGGCTATTCAAAAAAGGAAGCTATTGGAATGTCTTTTTGGGAAATTATTCATCCCGATCAAAAAGAAGATGTAAAAAAACGAGGAAAGAACAGGATAAAAGGAGAATTAGTTCCTCGAAAATACGAAATGAAAATTTTGACCAAATCAAATGAGGTGAAGTATATTGAGTTTTCAGCAAATCAAATAGACTATTTAGGCAAATCTGCCGCATTAGGAACTGCTGTTGATATAACAGAAAGAAAAAGGATTGAAGAAGAAAACAAAAACAACTTAATCCAAGTAGAAAAAGAAAAAATAAAAGCAATAGAGGGAGAAACCAGATTTCGACAATATATTGAACAAAATAGCGCCCCTATGTTGGTTATTAATATTGACAGTAAAAATATAATTTTCTCTAATCATTCTGCAGCAAATCTCTATGGATATAGCCGAGAGGAACTCTGTAAAATGACAATCATTGATTTACATACATTAGAAGAAGATGAAATAGACCTGAAAATGAAACAGGCCATGCAATCGCCCTCAAATAAATTCCATTTTAAACATAAAACAAAAAATCAGGAGATAATTAATGTTGAAGTAAATGCAAGTCCGGTAATAACAGATGGGAAAACTGCCATGGTACTCATCATCAGAAACACAACAGATGAAATCATTGCAAAAACTAAATTAGTTGAATCCCATGAAACTTATAGGAATATTTTGAATAGCATATCAGAAATGGTATATATACAAGACAAAAATGGGAGATTTAAATTCGTAAATGAAACTGCCAAGAGAAAATACGGGTATAATAAAGCTGATTTTATAGGAAAAACTCCAGAGTTTTTATCGGCACCTGAAAAAAATAACCTTCACGAAATAAGCTTAAAGGTTGAAAAAGCTTATCAAGGAAGTATTGAATATTTTGAGTTTTGGGGCTTGAAAAAAAATGGTGAAATATTCCCTAAAGAAGTCATACTATCACCAGGTTATTATTTTGGTGAAAAAGTAATAATAGCTGTTTCAAGAGATATAACAAAGCAAAAGGCTATTACTAAAGAATTGGTAAGAGCAAAAATAAAGGCTGAGGAGAATGACCAATTAAAATCTGCTTTCTTAGCCAATATGAGCCATGAAATCAGGACCCCAATGAATGCAATTTTAGGCTTTTCTGAGTTATTACGAGAAGATGAGTTGCCACGAAGCGAACAAGTACATTTTTTAAAAATTATCAGCAAAAGCAGTTATCACTTACTTAGTTTAATTAATGATATTGTTGATATATCAAAAATTCAGGCAAATCAAATGGCTATTGCTATAAATACCATTAAACTTAATGAATTATTGAACGAAACTTTTGAATATTTCCAAGGTCAATTAGAAAACGCCAACAAACAAGATACAGTAAAACTCCATTTTGAACACGGTTTTACTAATGGTAATGACATTATTCAAACTGACGCTACTCGTTTGTCTCAAATACTCCATAATATCATAGGAAATTGCGTAAAATTTACTTCATCTGGAAGTATTGACCTAAAATATCAACTACAGGACGATATGTTAGTCTTTACCATTAAAGACACAGGAATAGGAATATCTGCAAAAAATCAAGAAAAAGTATTTAAGCGTTTTAATCAAGCAAATCCTACTATTAGCAAAGATTATGGAGGAACAGGATTAGGTTTAAGCATTGCTAAAGCTTGCACAGAATTATTAGGTGGCAATATCAGCTTGGAATCTAAAAAACATGTTGGAACAAAAGTCCAATTTAACATCCCATATATTCAATAATTAGAAAACTAATTACAAACCAAATTCACGGGCTTTAATGGATGATTTTTGAGGATTCCAAGGATCTTTATAGGATGAATAGAAGAAGATTTCCTTCACATAAGCCATTGTTCTAATAACCCGCATATAGTAACCATTATAAATCATCATTAACGGAATAAACACAATATTCTTTATTTCATGTTTCCATCTTTCAGAAATTATTAATACCACAGAATATTGCAAGAAACTGGCAGTGCCATATAAAATTAATTTGAGCGGGATAATAAATGCAAGAAATTCAACATTATTTACAATGATACTGATGATATAAAAGAACCAGATAACGTCCAAAATTAAATTAAAAAAAACATTCTCAAATAGAGCAAAGAAGTTACTGAAATTAAAATTAGCAGTAGGGGCAAATACATCTTTGTGTTTTCTTAATCTAAAGCGTACAAGGGACTTATTCCATCTCAAGCGCTGTTTGGAGAGTATTCGCCATTTCTCAGGCACATTAGTTAATCCTATAGCTGTATGTTCAAAGGTTATATCATAACCTAATTTCCTAATTTTAACTGTAATATCACCATCAAGTCCGGGACCAATATCCCAGCCACCAATTCTATCGATAATATCTTTACGGAAAGCACCAAAAGCGCCGGAAATTATTTTATAAATACCCAAATACGAGGTAACCATTCTTCCAATAGAAATGGTTTGTAGATACTCAATAGACTGTAAGGAAGTGCAAATATTTTTACCAGCATTTCGTACTTTAATATTACCCCCAACAGCTCCTACATTTTTATTCATGTAGAAAGGAATAATAATATTTTCTATAGCACTAGAATCAAAAGACGAATCGGCATCAAGGTGAACAATGAATTTTCCAGTTGCATAGCGTAATGCGAGGTTTGCAGCACTTGCCTTTCCTCCTCTGTCATCGTTTCTCAAAAACACATCTATATATCCGTTATCATATAAACTCTTGCAAATAAGGTAAGTATCATCATCTGAGCCATCATCTACAATAACAATTTGGATATTTCTATAAGATTGTTCATTGAGTGAATTAACGAGTTTATAGATATGCTTTCCCTCATTTTTTCCAGGAGCAATTACCGACACAAGTGGATTCTCTAGAATAAACTCTCGTCGAGCACGCTCATATTCATCTTTTCGTGAACTTCTATTACGGAAGTATAATACCAGAATAACAAAATCCATGAGTAGAAATCTTGGAGCTTCCAATAAAAAGAAGTACCAAAAGATATTGAACACCTTCAAGAAACCTTCGGAGTACCAATACCAAAAAAATTCATCCCAAAAATTATAAATCATTATTCAGCTCCGTTATTTGTTAGCAAGCTATTTAGTAAGTCATTGTGAGTATTGCTGCTAGTAATATTCTCAGCTTTTATTTTCACAACTATATTTGCTTCATCAATATTACTATCAATTAGTTTTTGCACAGAATGTCTAATATTATTTAGTAAGCTCTCCACTCTAAACTTATCATTATCAGGCGATATAATAAGGAAGGTATTATTATTGATAAAGGTGAGTATATCAGTTGCAAGAGTAGCATTTTTAATAAATTCTGACACTTCAGTTACTACTGTTGTATACTTCACACCAAGACTATTCCCCATGGCAGCAGGAGTTAGTAATCGTAAACTTCCAACACTACTCGTTTTACCACTATTTTTAATTCGCTCTATTTCATATTTCAAGAAGATATTAAAAGTTGAGAATCCAATATATCCATCAAGTTCTGCTTCTTGTTTTTCACTAGGTACTAATCCATTAATGGCAGCTTCTTCTCCTAGCGCGGTAAGTTCGTAATTATAAATTTTTCTTTCTAATAAACTGTCAATATTATGCCCGGTACCACAATGCATACATTGGGCTTGCATTACAGAATCTTGAAAATGATGGCCGCAATTATTACATGTATAAATGAGTGAAGGTTTATCATAATCAACTCCAATATGGCGCAAAAGTCTGTTACATTTTGGACAAATCATTTGATCGCCGTTAATAAAATCGCTTTCCGGTGCCACATGTGCACAAACAAAGTGATGTATTAAATTTTCGGTATACAAATCGGATGATTCACATTTAGGGCATAATTCACGATAATTAAGAAAGCCGGAATAGCAATTATTACATAGGTGAACAATGTCTTCATACCTAATTCTAAAATACTCTTTATCAGCCAAATTATCCAATAATTTAAATTCAGCATCGGTATTCTCTTTGTTAAAATGTAGAGCTAATAGTGGAAAAGAATAGCCTGTATGAGCCAATGAAGAAGTAACAGGTTTTAATCGGTTAGACCGTGTATAATAATATCTTAATATTTTATTCTGTATTCTTAATCCTTGATCTTGGGTTTCGGTAATTCGTAATTGCTTTATTCTTTGCTCTATAGAATTTAATATGCCAGAAAAGGTTTCTTCTTGAAGACTTTGTATGGTACCATCGCTTAAAGCTTTGGTAAAGGAGTCTATTTCGTCATTAATAGAAAGTATAAAAACAGGCACCAGATAAATAGATTCTAAAAAAGAAGCTCTTATTTGGTTTAGCAGATTTAAACAGCCTTTATTATCAGAATAATCGAGAATAACGGCATCGCTAATCACTACCTTCTTGATATCTATGTCTACAAAGTTTGATATAAAGTATATATCTTTTCCGCTTTGAGTTTGGACTTTCTTACCAAATTTATCGTTTGCCATAAAATTGTTATTTATAAATGTTTGAAAATAGTTGCTCTGGTTCAGGCTTATTCAAACTTTGATTTCTGAATCTGAACTTCAAACAAATGGTATTTCCTCCATTGATCGGAGTCTTCTTTTGTTTCGGGGACTATTTTCATAACAACTCTTCTTTTATTCCGTTTTTTTACTTCGAGAAATTCCAGAGGAATTGTTTCAGTATTCATGTAGAACTCACTAACTAAACCAGTCCCCATTTGACCATCCGGAAACCTGAAACTAAGTTCTTCATCCAACTCAAAATAATCAACATCTTTTTGATCGATAAAAGCTAAGATATACAATTCTTCAGTATCATTCAAATACATCACTAAATCCTTTTTATAGGTTACTTCCTCTGGATCTTGGAATATTTTACTAACAATACCTGAAACTGGACTTTTATAATAGTTCCATAAAACTACATCGCCATTACCGCTTGTATTTACAATAGGTTGCTTACTTTTAATATCTTCTTGTTCATAATAGTTTAGTAGCGATAAATATTTCTTTAAATAAGCTATCTCTTTCTCCAACTTGTCAATATCAACATATAATTTATCTTTCTCCAGCATAATTTTTTTAAGCTCTACTTGAGGATAAACATCTAAATATACTTCTTTTTTTGTTAATTCTAGTTGTTTGTTAATTCTTTCAATATTACTATTAGCGTCTTCAATATCAATAAAAGCCAGGTTGATTTTTTTCTGAGTTTGAATTCTTTCTTTTAAATACCAATCGGAAGAGTTTACCAGTACTGCTGCGGCTGCGGCAGCATTACCTGAGTTATCATCGTCGAGCATATTCATTCTATAATAAAAAAGTGTATCTCCTTTTTCAACAGTGTCTGTTTCTCCAACAAAATATTTAAAAACAGATATGTCTTCGGGGAACTGAACGCTAAACTGCTCGGTATACACCTGCCCATAAACATTTACATAAAAGCTCTTACTAATTGCATAATACAATATAGATAGTAGAATAATTACGAAAAGGAGAAGATAAATAATCCTGTCCCAGTTAACTTTTCTTTTAGGAGCTTCTTCCTTAACTCCATGTAGAACAGTCGCTTTTGTCTTAAACTTAAAAGGCTTCATGCGGCTTTTGTTTTTAATACCTAACAATAAAAGCCCCAGTATTTCCTGATGTAGACTTATAATTGTCTAAACCTACCTGGGCTTCGTTTTCATTTTGATAATTACCAATAGTATATTTGTAATAATCATTTATTCTAATTTCTCTAATCTCTTTTGCCTTGAATCGCTTCAAGAATTTATCGCTCAACTTTACCTTACTAGCGGCAACTTGAATACGGTAAGCCATGACATTTGAATTGGTTACTTCAGCAATAACAGCTTCTTTAGTACTTGTATCTTCGACTATAATGTCTTTTTTTGCTGATATTTCTTCTTTCACAGTACTATTAACGGATACCGGAATACTTGCTACAACAGTATTATCTTCATCCTCTGCACTGTATATTTGATCTCTCACACTTGCTACCAGTTCTCCAGGTTGCAGATTTATTTCATGACCTTTTTCATAGGTTTTATAATCAACAGTCATCATTCCTGAGAAATTAGAGAAAGCAAAATTATTAACCCCAACGGAGTTGTATAAATTTGAAAGATAGTCTTCTAAATGAATTCTATTGGCAAAATTGGTTCCACTTAAAGCTAAAACGAATTTATCGCTATTTAGGTTAATTTCTGAAGCATATTGGCTACTCACTCTTTCTGCATTGGGTGTACCCGTATCGTGTACAAATACCAGATCGAACTTACGGAAAATTCTATTTAGCACATTAATGGAAAGGCCAGATGGGATTCCAATACTCAAACGAATAGAACTTTTAGAAACTTCGCTACTGATACTTGAAACCCAATCGGATAAATCAACTTCATCCTGTTCACTCATGCTATCATTAACCGAATTCATATTCATTTCATAATGCAAACCTATTATTTGTGCATTATCCCATTGTAGTACTTGACTCATATCAGCTGCAACATCAGGATATCTGCCACTATCAGGTATTTGCTTCATTACGGTATAAAAAATATTAGCAAAGCTCGATTTTTCGGTCATTAGTTTTAAATCATCCGAAAGTTCATTCCCATTATTTTCCACTATAACATCCATGAACTCATTTTTCCATAAATAATTAACAATACCTTCCGGGGAATTGGCTTTAATATCTTTATTAGTGACAAACATTTTCACACTACCCTCGTAACGGCCTGTAAAATCGGATGGTTTAAGTACCGTAATAAAATTAGTTGGTTTGCGATCTTCTAAGTAGAAAGCCAAACGGACTAAGTTTATATACATTCGTTTTTTCAAGTCTACAATCTCTGATTCAATAGCTTTTTTATCGTCAATTAAGCCCAGTGTATACACAGGATTAAATGCCACATCACGATATTCTTTTTTAACTAATTCTTTTCTTATTAACTCATCGTTGAGTATTTTTTTATAATAAAAGCTCTTAATTTGCTTGAGCTTAAAACCAAACTCTGCATATATATTCACTAGTTCATTCCCACCTGCTTCAAGCTCGTTAAACTGCTCGCTTGAATAAATTAACTCTTGAGACCGCATTAGTTTTTGCTTATTATGAAAACGCAAAGGCACACGAAGGCTTACTCCGGCTGAGCCATAACTACGCATTGCATTAAACTCATTCTCGTATATATTATAACGAACAAAAGGCTTCAGTGTAATATCTTTCCACCATTTTATTTGATCCTTATAAAGCGCTAGTTTGATTTGCGTTACGGTATCTTCTTCATGATGTCCGTAGTACATCATCATTAGGCTGTCCAAATCCACGTCAAACAAAGGCAAGTGTTCCGCAGTTAATCCGGCAGTAATCAGGGTATCAGGAATATTTGCGGCAATATGTTTATTAAACTTTTCAAACTGATAAATATATTGATCTATATCCTCTAATTTCTCCTGATATTTTAAAACCTTCTCCCAACCCACATAGCGCAGATGATATAACTCTTTGGTAAATTTCAATTGTTTCTTTATTAATCCTTTGCGCTCCTCTAATAGTTTAAGTTTTTGCTCGTTAAAAATATAGTTGATATAATTAAACAGGTAACGGTAATTTTCTTTCTCTGAAGTTTCAAGAATCTCATATTCCTTTAATATTGATTGCATCTTAAGTTGATGAATCTTATTACCTGCATCAAATAATCCACCTTTTATGATATCCCATTCCAGACCAAGATAAAATCTTCTTTTAAAAGTCAAATCTTCATCAACAGAAAGACCAGGAGTGAAGTTCTCAGTATAATCGCCTTTGATATTTAAACCAAAATCACCTCTCTGAGCTTTTATTTTTTGATCTATAGCAGCATGGTAGGCTTGCCCCACATCATTGGATGTGTAATTTGTTACAAATATTTTATTTAATAAAGAAGTATCACCGTGTATATCGTTATAAACAGAACCATTAACGGCATCCATAAAAATATCGCTTACATCCTTGGCAATATGAAAGACATTAACGGTATCGGGTAAAAAATCTCCTTCTCCCGAGACAGGTTCCACCGGCTCACCTGGGAGTTG
>Ga0256826_1001208_pt1 | contig 16085 bp, 18 predicted proteins | sample CV79metaG_FD_185975 | JGI IMG/M metagenome (GOLD analysis project Ga0256826, IMG submission 185975) | Hydrothermal vent microbial communities from East Pacific Rise, Pacific Ocean - CV79 | ecosystem: Environmental > Aquatic > Marine > Hydrothermal vents | place: Pacific Ocean: East Pacific Rise...
AAGTGAATATATTATGAAGCCTTATAACAAAGGTTATTCTACTTTCAAACCTCTTAATAAAGATTCATCTTATATTCCTTATCTCTTAATCAATGAACATATTTTTATGAGTATTGCTAGAGATTTTCATGCTAAAAATATATCTTTAATTTATAAAACCAATAGTGCCAATGAAAGAGATATGCAGTTAGCCCCCTATTATGATATTTCAACTGTTGGTATTTATAAAGAGGTAGATGATAATGATATTGGAATGCAAATTTTAAATAAAAATAAAAAAATCACTCTTGAAGATTTTATTTGGTTGGGAAGTAATTTTTCAATTAGTGAAGATGATGTAAGAAAGGATATAGTTGCGTTATCTATTCAATTTAAAGATACTTTTATAAGCTATATCGATTTACTCCCTCTCTCTATAAAATCTCTTCCCTATTATAAAAATAGATATATGAATTTTGATTCTTTAGATGTTCTTTTTAAAAAATATTATGATAAAAGAGTTTTATATATTGATAAATATCTTTTGAAATCTACAAAGAATACAACAAGTATTTGGGATTAGTTAGATGATAAAACTCATAAACATAAACAAAAAATTTCAAACATCTACAAACAGTTCCCATATACTCAAAAATATAAACTTAACTATAAAAAAAGGGGAAGTTATATATCTAAAAGGTGTAAGTGGAAGTGGGAAATCTACTCTTTTAAACATTATCGCGTCTGTTATGAAACCAACAGATGGAGAGGTTCAAGTAGAGGGTGAAAATATTGTATCTTTTTCAGATATATATAGTTCAGAATATAGAAAAAATAGAGTAGGTTTTATAACTCAAAATTTTTATCTTTTTGATGAGTTGAGTGTAGAAGAAAATCTTTTAGTACCTTTAGTTATTAAAGATATAACAAAAAAAGAGATAGATGAAAAGATAGAAAAAGCTCTGAAAATAGCAAATATTTTTCATAAAAGAGTGCAAAAAGTTGCAACACTCTCAGGTGGAGAGAAACAGCGAACAGTTATAGCAAGAGCGATTATCAATAATCCTGATATTATATTGTGTGATGAACCAACAGCTAACTTAGATCATGAAAATAGAGCTTTTTTTATAAAGATAGTGAAGAGGTTAAAAAAGAGTGGTAAGACTATCATTATAGCAACCCACGACCAGTTTTTTGAAAAGCAAGAGTTTATAGATAGAACTATATTTATTGAAAATGGAACAATTTGAGTGATATACTTTTTACGTATGAGGTAATTATATCTCTACTTGTGAATGGAGCTATTTTTACTGTTTTAACTATCGCTTTTATCAATACAATCTATATCTTAAAAAATTATAGAGAGGGAACTGCAACACAGATACAATATAAACTAGAGAAGCGTTCCTATCTTATAACTACTATTGTCTATCTATCACTTAGTGTTAAGATTTTACTTCTTCCCTATTTTACAGTAACTATTGATGAACTTTCAAATATTATATCGGGTGCTATGTGTGGTGCAGGGGTTATAAGTGCAAACAGTTATGGTAAACCACTGATATTACTAAAAATAGTTCTTGTTATTTTTATGATGTTATGGCTTACTCTCAATAGATACGATTTACAATCAAAAGGGTTTCGCTACTTTAAAGATAAGATGAGGTTTTTTATAGCTATCTATCTATTTGTGAGTGTAGAGATAGTTTTAGAGTATCTTTTTTTTACAAATCTCTCTACTCAAAACCCAGTTTCTTGCTGTTCCACTCTCTATAAATCAACACAATATAGCAATGGAGTTCCCTTTAATATCTCAACAATCAAGTTAGTTATTAGTTTTTATATTATCTATCTTTTATTGATGTTGTCAAACTATTTTCAAAAAAAATATATAGCTGTTTTTTTCTCTTTTTTATATAATTATATCGGTTATTTGAGTATAGTTTACTTTTTTAGTGGTTATATATATCAACTACCCTCTCATAAATGTCCCTACTGTTTATTGCAAAGTGATTATTATTTTATAGGTTATGCTATATATTCTTCGATGATTGTCGCTACATATTATAGTTTAAGTTTATTGTTTTTTTTTCAAATTAAAGATGTTTTTCAAAAAAATATGATGTGGTATAGCTTAGCAACTTTTTTTATCTCATATAACTTTGTTTATTATCTGTTAATAAATCGCACATTTTTATAGTTTATATATATAAAAAATGTTAAAATCAGAAGAAAATAGAGGGATATGTTATGATTTATAGATTAGGATTAGCTACCTTAGTAGTTACCACTCTTTTTTCTACACTTAATGCAACACAAGATATGAATAAATGGTTACGACCATTAGAAGTTCCACAACCAAAAGATAACCTTCTGACACCAGAACGTATAGAGTTAGGAAAACTTCTCTACTTTGATACAAGATTATCAAGTTCTGGTAAAATCTCTTGTGCAACTTGCCATCATCCAAAAAGAGGTTGGACAGATTTGATACCTGTGGCTAAAGCTGTTGGTCATCAAGGGAGAGTAGGACCTAGAAACTCTCCTGTTATTTTAAATTCAGCATATCAAAATCGTCAATTTTGGGATGGACGTGTAAGAACATTGGAACAACAAGCTGTTGGACCTATCGAAACTGGTGTTGAGATGAATATGCCTCTTGATAAACTACTTCCAACATTGAACAATATTAAAGGGTATCAAAAACTTTTTAAAGTGGCTTATCCAAAATCTAAAGGTATTATCACAAAAGATTATTTAGCAAAAGCTATCGCATCGTTTGAGAGAACAGTTGTTTCAACAACTTCTCCGTTTGATAGATTTATTAAGGGTGATAGTTATGCGATAAACCAAAAAGCAAAAGAGGGGTTTGAACTTTTTCAAGGCAAAGCTCACTGTACAGATTGTCACGATGGATTTAATTTTACAGATGGAAGTTTTCATAATATTGGTTTAAAAGATGGTGAACTTCATGGAAAAGAGTTAGGTCGTTATGTAGTAAAACATAGAGCATCTTGGTATGGTGTTATGAAGACACCAACATTAAGAGATATTGTAAAGTCAGCTCCATATATGCATGATGGAAGTGTACAAACACTAACAGAAGCTATCGTTATTTGTGGAAATGGTGGTCGTTATACTCACAATGTTAGAAACAAATCAACATTTATGAAAGATAGAAACTTAACACAAGAGGATGTATCTAAAATAAAATCATTTTTAGAGGCATTAACAGGCCCAGATATGAAGCTTCATATTCCAACTAAGTTTCCACAATAATATATAAAAACAAGGATATAAATAAGATGAATAAGATTATAAAAATATTGTTAATAACATCATTTTTTAGTATGAGTATCTATGCTCAAAACCATATAGTAGACCAAAAGGGAAAGACATTTATACCTCATTCACTTATTGTTGCTGTCGGTGATACTATCACTTTTAAAAACTCTGACCCTTTTGCACATAATGCTTATACAGATGATGAAGCAAACGAATTTGATATAGGTATGCAACCAGCAGGAGTTGATGTAACGGTAGAGATAAAGGCTGTTGGGAAGTTTGATGTAGAGTGTGCTATTCATCCAAATATGCTGTTAGAAGTAACAGTTCAATAAAGTGTAATATTGAAAAAATTATTACTATTAATTGCACTCTCTTTCTCCCTTTTTGCATCTGAAAAAGATTATAAGATTGGAGAAACTCTTTTTAACAAAACTTGTATCTCCTGTCATGGAAAAGATGGAAAAGGTAATTCAACGTTACATTTAGTTGTGATGCCAAGAGCTTTATCTACATCTATTTTAAATGAAAAACAGAGTTACTTAATCATAAAAAATGGTTCTCATTATTGGGGTTCAGTTGCCGATATTATGCCCTCTTTTCAATCGGTTTTTAATGATAAAGAACTTCGCTCCATCGCCTACTATATAAGTAAAAAATTTAATCCAAGTGCAAATGAGAGGGTTGAAAAATTATATGAAGATAGTGATAAGATTTCAAAAATTCAAGAAAAGAAGATGCTTAAAAGAGGAAAAAAAATATATAGAAGAAATTGTCGTTGGTGTCATGGTTTAACAGGAAAAGGTGATGGAGAAGCAACTAAAAATCCTGAAAAATCTATATACCCATACAATTTAAGAAAAACACTTTTAACAGAAAAACAGATGTTTTTATATGCTAAATATGGTGGGAAATATTGGGGGACATATAAAAATGATATGCCAAGTTGGTCGAGAAAATATGACGATTTTACACTGAAATCTGTGATTAAATATGTAGAGAAAGAGTTTCGAACAGAGTATAAATCTGAACTTTAAACCTTAAATGCTATAATCGCATAATTAATTATATCATTTAAAGGTTTATTATGGCTCAAACTATAACTGAAAAAATATTCTCTGAACACGTTGGAAAAGAGGTCTTTGCGGGTGAAATTATCCGTTCAAATATCGATATGGTTATCGGTAACGATATTACTACTCCTATCTCTATTAAAGCATTTGAAGATAGTGGTGCAGAGTCTTTAGCTAATCCTGATGGATTTTCTATTGTTCTTGACCACTTCATCCCTGCAAAAGATATTGCATCTGCAAATCAAGCGCGTATTAGTCGTGATTTTGCTAAAAAACATAAACTTAAAAACTTTTTTGATGAAAAAGATATGGGTATAGAACACGCTCTTTTACCTGAAAAGGGTCTTGTTGTTCCAGGTGATGTTATTATCGGTGCAGATAGTCATACTTGTACTCATGGTGCTTTAGGTGCATTTTCTACGGGTATGGGTTCAACTGACCTTGCATTTGCAATGATTAGTGGAGGAAACTGGTTTAAAGTTCCTGAGTCTATCAAAGTAAACCTTAGTGGTAAACCTCAAGAGCATACAACGGGTAAAGATATTATTCTTGAAATCATTCGTTTAATCGGTGTTGATGGAGCTTTATATAGAACTTTAGAGTTTACAGGAACTACGATAGAGCATTTAACTATGGATGATAGATTTTCTATGTGTAATATGGCTATCGAAGCTGGTGCAAAAAGTGGAATAGTTGCTTATGATGATGTAACAGCAGAGTTTCTAGCAGATAAAGATTTAGCTCGTGAACCTAAAATACACCACAGTGATGCAGATGCAACCTATGTGATGACTTTAGATATTGATGTTGCAAATCTTGAACCTGTTATCGCTTATCCATTTTTACCATCAAATGGTCATAGTATCACAAAAGCAGTTTCAGATAAAATCAAAATAGACCAAGCTTTTATAGGAAGTTGTACAAATGGTCGTTTAGGTGACCTTAAAACAGCTTCTGAAATCTTAAAAGGTAAAAGAGTTCACGAAGATGTACGCCTTATAGTAACACCAGGGACTCAAAAAATTCTTAAAGAGGCTTATAGACTAGGATATATGGATATTATAATAGATGCTGGTGGAGTAGTTTCTAACCCTACTTGTGGTGCTTGTTTAGGTGGTTATATGGGTATCTTAGGAGATGGTGAAGTAGCTGTTTCTACTACAAATCGTAACTTTGTTGGTCGTATGGGAAGTCGTAGCTCTAAAGTTTATTTGGCTAACTCTGCTGTTGCTGCTATTAGTGCTATAACTGGTTACATAACAGACCCGAGATAGAATGATTGTACTGATAATAAATAAAGGCAAAATATGAAAAGATTAATTTTAATTCTAGTAGCTGGATTATTATCAGTTATATCAGCTCAACCATTAAAATATGAGCTATCTCCTATTTTTGGTTCTAACACACCAGCTTCAGACTATGACCTTCTTCATAATAATAATATTTTGCAAGATTATATAGTCGCAGGTATAGAAGTACAGTTCAATCAAATCCCTATTATTCATCCTGAACTCTCTTTAACTTATGGTACAGGAAAATATGATAATGAGATGGAAACAGATATATATCGTATCAGTTTGAGTGGTGTGTATCAGTATGATACAGAGTATGTAACACCTTTTCTTAAATTTGGACTTGGTTTTGATATGATGAGTTATCCTGAAAATTATTATACAAACTTTATAGATACTGGTGCTGGAGTAAAATTTAATTTTACAAAATCTTTTGCTTTAAAAACAGAGCTACTCTCTTTGATGGATTATAACAATGGAGATTGGAATACAAATCTTACATTTTTAATTGGTTTAACTTTTTCATTTGGAGAGAGTGATAAAAAAGAGCTTCTTATTTATGAGCCGTCATCAGAGGGTGATGATATTATTACCAATCTTGATGATGATATAAAAGATGATGGAACTACCGATATGTATGAAGAGGAACCTCTTGTAGAAACAGTTGAAAATAAAAAAAATGAAGAAACTACTGTTGAGGAACACTCTAATAGTGATGAGATGTATAAAAGAAAAAAAGTTGTTGAGCAGGATACAGACCATGATGGTGTAAGTGATTACGAAGATAAATGTATCTACACTCCACTTAATACAAAAGTTGATAAGAATGGTTGTATGATAGATGGTGATTATGATGGTGATGGTGTAAAAGATTCTGTTGATAAATGTATCTATACTCCTCAGGGTGCAAAAGTTTACTCAAATGGGTGTCGTGTAGATGAAGATAGTGATAAAGATGGTATAAAAGATTCGATAGATAGATGTCCAAATACTCCTGTAAATTCAGAAGTAGATACTCAAGGATGTGTACAAAGAGATAAAAATTATAGAAATGTTATTGAGTTAAATATAGAGTTTAAATATAAATCTTTTGATATAACAGAGGTATCCAAAGAGGAGGTATTGATGTTAGCTGATTTTTTAAATAATAACCCTATATACAATGTAAAAGTTATTGGCTATACAGATAACAAAGGAAGTCGAAGATATAACAAAAAATTATCTCAAAAAAGAGCAGATGCTATTAAGAAGATGCTTATTGCAAATAAAGTATCGGCAAAAAGAGTTTCAGCTATCGGTATGGGAGAGGAAAATCCTATTGCAGATAATAACACCATAGATGGGCGTGCTAAAAATAGACGTATAGAAGTGGAGTTACTTAAACATTAGATGATAGATATACCCTGTATAATTTTTGCTGGAGGAAGAAGTTCTCGAATGGGAAAAGATAAAGCACTTCTTCCCTTTGCCTCTTTTAAAACATTGACACAATACCAACTTAAACATTTAGAAAAGTTTTTTACAAAAGTGTATATATCTTCAAAAGATAGCTCAAAATTTGATTTTAAAGCCTCTTTTATAGAGGATATAAAAACAGATAATATTTATGCCCCTACAATAGGATTTATCTCTATCTTTGAACTACTTCAAGAGGATAAATTTTTTGTGATAAGTGTAGATACTCCTTTTATAACACTAGATGTGATAAAAAAACTATTCCAAGAGGATACCCAAGAGTTTGATGCTACCATAGCATATACATCGTTAGGTATGCAACCTATGTGTGGTATTTATCATCGCTCTTTAGAGAATAGTTTTAAAGATATGCTTCAAAATAATAATCATAAATTAGGCTTCTTACTTAAAAATTCTAAAATGAAAAAAGTATTTTTTGAGGATGAAACAGTTTTTACAAATCTTAATTATCCATCAGAGTATGAGAAAGCTCTAACGATGAAGTCTATCCGATAAGATATTTTGTTAGCGTTTTAAACTTCTATATCTAGTACAAGTTTTACTTGCTTATCTATCTCCAACATCTCTCTGTAAGAAAGTTTTGTTAGTAAATTATCTAAAATTCTTTGATTATCTAATGCTCTTATTTGGTCACATAAAACATCACTTGTTTTTTCTAAATTATCTCGTTTAGTAATTCTATATCTTAAAGGGTATGTATCATCTATCAAAACTGTTGATATAGGTAAAATAATAGTTGTAGGATGTTCACACTCATTTAAAATATCTGTTTGATAGATTAAAACAGGTCTTATTTTGCCAACTTCATTTCCTTTTTTAGGGTTAAGTTTAGCTAAGTATATTTCACCTTTTTGAAACATTACAGACCATCGTTTACTGTTGTATCAAACTCTTGAGAGATTTTTAGACTTTCTTCTCTTACTTTGAAAGAAGCATCTTTTATTTGTTCTTTAAGTTTCTCTTTTTCTAAAGCATTTTTATAATAAACAACAGATTTTCTGATTATGTCACTTTTGGTTGTATGTAAACTTTTTACCATCTCTTCTAATGTGTTATAAAATGTATCATCAGATTTTAAAGTTATTGTATGCACTATTCATCCTTTTACTTTATTATAGAAGAATTTTTCTTAAAGTAATATTTTTGTAATACTGTGATGCTAACGCTTATTTAACACCTCTTAGCTATAATTACAAAAATCAAAATAAAAGATATTAGAATGAATTTAACACATTTAGATGAAAATCAACGACCTAAAATGGTTGATGTTTCTGATAAAAATCAGACAACACGTATAGCAGTAGCAAGTGGTAAAATAGAGATGAGTCAAGAGGCTTATGATGCTATTGTTGGAGAGAGTACAAAGAAAGGTCCTGTTCTTCAGACAGCTGTTATAGCTGCTATTATGGGTGTAAAGCAGACAAGTACACTTATACCTATGTGTCACCCTTTAAATCTTAGTGGGATTAATTGTGATGTTGAAGAGTTACCCGAATTACCAGGATTTCAACTTAAAGTAACTACAAAACTCACAGGAAAAACAGGTGTAGAGATGGAAGCTTTAACAGGAGTAAGTGTTGGTCTTTTAACAATATATGATATGGTAAAAGCGATAGATAAGGGGATGATTTTACATCAAATCCAATTAGAAGAAAAATCAGGAGGCAAAAATGGAGATTTTAAACGATAGTGATAAAAAGGTAGTTATAGAGTATCCAAGTTCGTGGACATATAAACTTATAGGGACAGAAAAAGAGGCTATTCAAAAAGCTATTCATAGTGTTATAGTTGAGAGAGACCATACTCTGAAACATTCAAACAAAAGTAAAACAGGAAAGTATGTTAGTATGAACCTTGATATAGTTATAACAAGTGATGATGAACGTAACTTTATTTATGAAGCTTTAAAGGCACATCAAGATATAAAAATGGTACTTTAATATGTCTGTTTCAAGAAGAGATTTTTTTAAAATATCGGGAGTTTTAACAGCTTCATCAGTAGCTAGTTATGCTTCTCAAACAGCTCCTACAACACAAACAGCTACAACATTCAAAGCACCTTTACCAGCAAAAAATAATCCTAGAGTTATTGTTGTTGGTGGAGGATGGTCTGGGTTGTCTGTTGCTAAAAATGTGAAAATCTTTGCACCTAGTGCAGATGTTATCTTAGTAGAACAACGTTCAGAGTTTGTCTCTTGTCCTTTAAGTAATTTATGGTTAGTAGATAGAGTAGAGTTAGATGTTTTAACACACGATTATCTTAAAGCCTCAAGAGAGTATGACTATACATATTTTCATGCAACGGCAGTTGGACTGGATAAAAAAAGAAAAGTTTTACAAACAAGTAATGGCGAGATAGAGTATGACTATATTGTCTTTGCTCCTGGTATAGAGTATGATTACTCTTTTTGGACAGATGACATTGTTTTAGAAAATAGATTGAGAAAAGAGTATCCAGCTGGGTTTATATCTGGGTCGGAACATCTTACACTCAAAGAGAAGATAAAAAACTTTAAGGGTGGTAATTTTATATTTACTGTTCCTAGTGGAAACTACCGATGTTTACCTGCTCCTTATGAACGTGCTTGTATTGTTGCTGATTATTTTAAGAAAAAAGGGTTAAAAGCTAAAGTTCTTTTACTGGATGAAAATAATGATATAACTATAAAAGAGCAGGGGTTTCATACGGCAATAGATGAACTCTATAAAGATTATTTAGAGTATTATCCAAACTCCAAGATAGAAAGTATAGACCTTGATACTAAAACAGTTATAACAGAATTTGAGGAGTTCTCTTTTGAAGATGCTTCTTTTTATCCTCATGTACGTGGTGGTAAGATTTTAGAGATGGTGGGGATAGCAAAAGATACCATCTATAATAAGATGGAGGGAGATATAGACCCTATTAGTTATGAAGTGATTGGAGAGAAAAATATCTTTATAAGTGGAGATGCACGTCCAATGGGCTTTTCAAAATCTGGAAATACTTCAAATACAGAAGGGCAATATGTAGCAAGAGTTATAGCAAATAAAATCAATAAGAAACCAGTTATGAATTGGATTTCACCTATCACTATCTGTTTTTCAACTGTATCTATTAACCCTGAGAGAGGTATATTTATACATTCAGAATATGCTTATGATAAAAAGAAAAAAACTTTTAGTTTTGCTACACCTGTTACAAGTGAAGTATGGAAAGGGAAAGAGGGACTCGAAAATGCTAAAGGTCTGTATGATTGGGCAGATTCTCTATTTGTAGATATGTTCGGAGCTTAGATTTTAGGATAATTCAGATACAATTTTATAATTTCACAAGGAGTATTTTTGAATTTTTTAAGAAGTATAATGGATAGGTTTAAATATCCAGTTAAATTTGGTATTTTAGGTATTCTCATTTTAACATATGTTAGCTATATGATGTATAATGTAGTTTATGAATATAATAAATCTATCGATTTTTCTGAACTAGAGGTAGCAGGTGCAAAGACATTACCCTATGCTAAAGAGCTTATAGTAGATACTCAAAAACTTCGTGGTAAAACAGCTCAATATTTGAGTGGAGATAGTAGTGTTAGAGTTGGGGTTGATAATTTAAAAGAGAAGATTAAAGAAGATATTATAAATCTTGAAAAATCTCTACAAGAAGCAAATTTAAAAGATATAAATAACTTTTTTCAATCTTTTAAAACAGATATACTTTCATTTAATTCTCAAACTGAAACGATGAGCATTTCTCAAGCTATACAAGGTTATGTAAAACTGGTTCAAAAAGAAACATCTCTTGTTATAAAGATAGGAGATATGTCAAATCTTGTATTAGACCCTGATTTAGATAGCTTTTATCTTATGGATGCTGTTGTTAATAGACTTTTTATAATGTCTGAGAGTATGGGACAGATTCGAGCTATTGGTAGTGGTGTATTAGTAAAAAAGAAAAGTGATGCTAAACAGAGATTAAAATTGACGGTTTTAGATAGTAAATTAAATAGTGCTTTAACATCAGTACAAAGTGGATTTTCATCAGTATATAGTTATAATTCTGAACTTAAATCCATTTTAAATCCTCTTGTAATGGATATAGAATTACAAATACAAAATATAGATAGTGAGCTTCAGAATATTTTGAATAAACATTATCAAATTAGAAATGAAAAGTTTTTTAATGATACAACAAAAACTATTAGCGCAATGATGCACCTTTATGATGTAGGAAATGCAAAATTATTGGAGCTTATTCAAAGACGAATTGATAAGATAGAAAATACAAGAGATGGTGTTGTTATAGAAGCGATAGCATTTTTAGTGATTTTATTTTTATTGTTTTTAGCGATATATCAATCAGTAGGACAAGCTGTTGCCTCAGTTGTTTTACAGTTTAGTGAAATTTCAAAAGATAAAGATATGACACGTAAAATAGAACTTCATGTGGCTGATGAACTTTTAGAGATTGCTAAAGCATACAATAGTTTTGCTCATGATATTGATTTGACAATGATTAATATTCAAGATGAGAGTAGATTAGTTGAATCCCTTTCTCATAGAACAACAACAAGTGCAACACAAGTACTTAGAAGTGCAGAGATACAACTAGAACTTATCTCTAAAACAAAAGATATTTCAAATCAGATTGAAGATGCTGTTTCAGTATCAACCGAAAAAGTTACAGAAACTTCTAATGATTTAGAGATAACAAACTCTGTGTTAGAAAATATGATAACAGAACTTACAAATACTGTTGATGATATTCAAGAAAATGCACACAATGAGATAGCGATGGCAGAGCAGATAGCTACTCTTTCAGAACAAACAATGCAGATTAAAGAGATACTTAGTGTTATCAAAGATATTGCAGACCAAACAAATTTGTTAGCATTAAATGCAGCTATTGAAGCAGCAAGAGCTGGGGAGCATGGTCGAGGATTTGCTGTCGTTGCAGATGAGGTTCGTAAACTTGCTGAGAGAACACAAAAATCACTAACAGATATAGATGCAACAACTTCTATGATTGTTCAAGGTGTAACAGATGCACAAACAAGTATAGAAGAATCTGCTGAAAAATCAGAAGTTATTATTGAAAAAACTCAAAATATTATAACTTTAGCTGATGAAACAAAAGTGAAAACTCAAAACTCTATTCAGTTATCAAAAGAGGCAAAAGAGGAAACACAGAAGATAAATATTCATATCAAACATCTTACAGAAGATGCAACTACATTAAATAATGAAGCTGAAAAAAATATGAATATTGCGAATGAGATAAATACTCTTTCAGCAGAGGTGTCAGATGTGACTCAGAGATTAAATGAAGAGATAAGTAATTTTAAAGTATAAATATTGGAATCAGAAAAAACAATTTTAAATAAACTCCGACTATTGACAATAGTCCCTGGAGTTGTTATCGTAACTATCTTTACAATTTTTATATTGTATACTTATCACAATTTAACTACTTTAAAAATTTTATCTTCAAATGTTGCTAAAATTGAAAAAAGTGCAAATCTGATAAATGAGCTTCAAAGAGAGAGAGGTATCAGTAGTGGGTATTTGGGAAGTAAAGGAAAAATCTTTAAAGATTCCCTTCTACAACAGCGTCAAAAAACAGATAAAGCATTTCAAGAACTTTTAAATTTAGAAAATAAAAATAGAGATACTTTTATACAAAATCAATTAGCTTTGATACAGATGAGAAAAGAGGTAACTCTCTTGAAAGTTTCAGTTTTTCACTCCTTTAATTATTATACATATCTAATCTCTCATATACAAAATAATTTTTTGGATATTTCAACTCTTATTACAGATTTTAGTGTTAAAAATCTATTTCAGGCATTTATAAATCTTTCATTGATGAAAGAGTCTCTTGGAGAGTTACGAGGTGGAATAAATGGAGTTTTATCTCAAAAACAGAATACATCACAGTTAAATTATATTACTATCTCTGCAAAAGCTACCTATCAACTCTCTGAAAAAAGATTTTATAGAACAGCTTCATCCAATTTTTTAGAGCAGTATAATAGTATTGTAAAAAGTGAAAATTATCAAAACTTAGCACACAATATTCTCTTATACACAAATAATAACCTTAAAAATAGTTATTTTGAAGAGCCTATAAAATGGTATGCAGAGAGTACAAATATCATTAATCAACTCTATGATATTGAAACAGCATATATGTATAGCATAAATAATTATGTTCAAACATCATATCATAATGAAAAATCTCGAGCTATTATTATCCTTCTTTTATTTACTATTACAACATTTTTTAATATATGGTTAAGTTTAAAAATAAAAAGAAATATTAAAGCAAATATAAAACTGTTAAATGAATATAAAAGTGCAGTAGATAGAAGTACAATAGTTTCTAAAACAGATAAAAAAGGGATTGTAACTTATGTAAATGAGGAGTTTTGTTCCATCTCTGGATATTCTCAAGAGGAGTTAATAGGGAAACCTCATAATATCGTAAGACATTCTGATATGTCGGTAGAAGCATTTAAAGATATGTGGCAAACAATTTTATCTAAAAAATCTTGGTCAGGTATAGTAAAAAATCGTAAAAAAGATGGTACATCTTATACAGTAGAAGCAACGATAAGTCCTATCTTAAATAGTGATGGAGAGATAGAAGAGTTTATAGCTATTCGAAATGATATTACCGATATTTTAAATCTTCATAAAGAGATAGAGCATACCCAAAGTGACCTTATTTTTAGAATGGGAGAGATAGGAGAAACAAGAAGTAAAGAGACAGGACATCATGTAAAACGTGTTGCAAAATATTCTCAACTTTTAGCAAAATATTATGGTATGAGTAATAAAGAGATAGAGTATTTGGTTTCAGCATCTCCTATGCACGATATAGGAAAAGTTGGTATTCCTGATGCTATCTTAAATAAAGCTGGAAAATTAACAAAAACAGAGTGGAGTATTATGAAAACTCATGCAACTATTGGATATGAGCTTTTTCGAGATTCTGATAAACCACTACTTCAAACAGCCTCTATAATAGCTCATCAACATCACGAAAAATATGATGGAAGTGGATACCCTAGAGGTTTAAGTGGTAAAAATATTCATATTTATGGTCGAATAACTGCTGTTGCAGATGTATTTGATGCTTTGGGTTCTGATAGATGTTATAAAAAAGCTTGGGAAGATGAAAAGATATTTGAACTTTTAAAAGAGGAGCGAGGAAAACATTTTGACCCTCAACTTGTAGATATATTTTTTGAGCATTTAGAAGAGTTTTTAGAGATAAGAGATTATTTCTCAGACCAAAGTTCAGCGATGAAATCGGAGTGATAGAAGCTATCTCTTATTATATTAAGAGATAGCTTTTATTATCTGAACTTTATCCCCTTTTTTAATTTTACCAGTTTGTAAAGTTTTTGTAAAAATCCCTCTATCACACTTTAATATAGCTGGGAGTTTAGCATCAATTTTAGATAAAGAGTTACAGATAGTACAGTTTTGAGTTACGATTAACTCCACTTTTCCAATAATAATTTTATCATCTACACTTAGTTCATAGGGATTAATATCTATTAAAATATTTTCACCTAAACTGCCTTGAGGTATATCTATCTGCTTCTCTTTTGCTAATAGATAGCTATCATTAGATGTAACTAAAATAGAACGCTCTCTATTTTTAGCATAAAACTTATCGTCAATAATACCATTCTCATCAACTGAGATTATATCCTTAGCTTCTCTATCTTTATCTTTTGGGGAGATAAATAGATTGATTACTTTACCTATATTTGATTGTAACATTAAAATTTTCCTTGAGGGGTTTATAAAGTTTGAAAGAGTTGAAAGAGGTAGGGAGTGTATATAGTGAAATGATAACTATACACACTCTAAAGTAAAATTATTTAATTTTAGTTTTACCTTTTCCTATTTTCTTTTTACGGTCAATCCAAGTCATATGAAGTTTATCACCTTTTTTAAACGCATCACCTTTAAATTTGAATTTAAAGATTGGATTTTTAGATAAAAATTGACTTGTTGACATATCAAACACTGTCTCACCATTACAAGTTGCTGAGATATGAGTAATGAAGTTAGCATTATCTCTATTACCTGTTTTTTTCTCAGCTTGATTGTATGTACTCATAGCATGTTTAGCCATAGCCTTAACATTAATTACACCATTTTTTAATTTTGCTTTTACTCTGATACCCATAAATATTCCTTTATATTTTTTTATATATTAGTTGGAAGGATTAACCTTCACAACCACCAAGTGCAACATCTAAAGTTTGTTTAGCAGAGTATAACTTGCCATCTTGACCTTCAACTACAACAGTAATAGTTCCAGATTTACCCATTTTAATCTTAATAGCATAATCCGTTACATCATATTTACCGATAGAGTAAACACATACAGCAGCTTCAGGATTGGCATCTTGAAAAACAGCGATAGATTTAGCAGGAATTTTAGTACTAAATTTTACAGGAACAGCACCACCATTACTAGCTACTTTAGGAGCAGTAAGTTTAACACCTTTTTCAATAGTTGTAGTTGTTCCATAAAGGTTATTAATAGCTACATCTACTGTTTTAGCACTCCAAACAGTTGGTTTTAGTTTTCTATAATCTGCTGCTCTTACACTAGCAGGTGCAACAGCTAAAGCTAAAGCACCTAAAGTTAAACCTAAAAATTTTCTTCTTTCCATCATTATTCCTTTGTATTATTTACTATGATTAATCATATAATCAGCTAACATTTTAAACTCATCATCACTCACACTAGCACCACCTTTAGCAGGCATACCATTGATTCCATTTAAACCATTTTTATAAACTTTATCGATACCTTTTGCAAGGACTGCACTCCACGCATCTTTATCTCCAATAACAGGAGCACCCATACCTTCAGCACCATGACACGGCATACAGTTATTTTCATACGAAGCCATTACATTAAAGCCCATATCACTAGCTGATTTTTTTGGTAAATCTCTTACTACTGACATTG
>Ga0256826_1001209_pt1 | contig 16082 bp, 10 predicted proteins | sample CV79metaG_FD_185975 | JGI IMG/M metagenome (GOLD analysis project Ga0256826, IMG submission 185975) | Hydrothermal vent microbial communities from East Pacific Rise, Pacific Ocean - CV79 | ecosystem: Environmental > Aquatic > Marine > Hydrothermal vents | place: Pacific Ocean: East Pacific Rise...
CATCATCCTTGGCTGTTGCCCCTTCAAAACCAATACAAAATGTTTTAATCTTATTTTTTGAGTATTTAGAAGCTACAGACGTAATAAGTGCTGAATCTAATCCACCAGAGAGAAAACTTCCTACTTCCACATCTGAAAGCATTTGTCTTTCAACTGCTTGTTCAAATTTTGTAGAGAGTTTATCTATCCAATAAGATTCACTTCTATTTTTATCTACTTTTATATTTGCTATAAATGTCTCATTTATATTTAAAATTTTATTGAGCTTCTTCTTTTTTATACTGTACTCAAGAACTTCACCTGGTTTAACTTTAGAGATTTCTTTAAACATTGTAGAAGAAGAGGGGTTATAACGTAAAGTAAAATAACTGTTTAACCCATCTTCATTCATCTCATATTTATCAATCGTTTTCAAAATTGGCTTAATCTCAGAAGAAAATACAAAGGCTGATTGAGTAGTAAAATAGAGGGGTTTCACTCCAAATCTATCTCTGGCTAAATAGATGCTGTTTTTTTCAATATCCAATAGAGCCAAACCAAAAATACCGTTGAACTCTTTTAAACTCTCAACTCCAAATTTTGCCATATAGTTGACAATGGTCTCAGTATCACTGTGTCCATTAAATTCAATCTCTGTTAATTTTTTTCTCAACTCTAAATGATTATAAATTTCACCATTAAAAACAATAACAAATTGTCCACAAGCTGAGTACATTGGTTGCTGTCCTGCAACACTTAAGTCTTGAATAGATAAACGTCTATGTCCTAAAGTCACTCTGTTCTCATCTAAATTTAGACTAATAATTTTCCCATCATCGGGACCACGATGCTTAATAAGGTCTAGTACTGATTCGTCAAAAGTTTTATTAACTGATCCTAAGATACCACACATTACTCACGCTCCTCTAGTTTTGCTAATGCATATAAATACTGGACAACAGCCCACCCCATATGGTCAATATTTTTATGTGTTCCAAAAATATCAATAATAGAGGCTATCTCCTCTTTTTGAGTCACAAAATTTTCCTCTATTGCCAAAGAGAGTGTCTCAACTGTATATTCATCTTCAAGCATAACTGCTAAATTTAACATCTCTGCATTATCATAAAGATCAAACTTAATAATTGAAACTCTATTGGTTTTAGAAAATCGTTTAAAGAGAAATTTATCACCTACTAACATATTTTGAAACACATACTCATACCCCTCTTCAATTACTTCTGCTGAGCTGTTTAACTTTAGAATTTCATTAGATTTAAATATATTTTTCATAATAAACGCACTATGGAAAGTATCAATAAATGTATTCTCATCATAAGGAGAGTAAAGCCATGAACCATCATCTTGTTGGACAGAGCATAAAAAATTATAGAGTTTTTTTATTTTCTTTTCAATGTATTCTTTTCTATCAGGGAAAAACTCTAACAACAGTGCATAACAATACATTGTATAAGAGCTTGCATTAGTTGCAATTCTATCTTTTTGTACACCATAAGAAACAGCTAAAATATTTTCATCTTCTTTCATAACTTGTATGTCATTTTCAAAAAACTGAAAAACTGACTTAATAGGCTCTATTAAACTTTCATCTTTGGTTATTTGATAGTACTTAACCATCGCTTCTAAAGGATAAGGTGTATGTGTGCTAAATGGCATATTTTTATCATAAGTTTCATCTGAAGAATAGACCCAATCATAATTTAAACCCCAACAATAACCACTATAACCCTTTGAACTGTTCTCTAAAAGCCAATCAATATGTCTCTTTGAATACTCTAAATAGATAGATTTAGGCTCTTTTTTATAGAGTTCTAAAAGTGTTAATGCTGCCTGACCTCGAACTAAAGGATACTCTTGTTTTTTGTATCCTAAACGTCTTTTATTATTGAAATAATAATCATAAATAGTCAATACTCCAGCAGGTAAAATACCAATTATATTGTGTCCATAATAAAACTGCTTCACTTTTTTACCAAACTCTGTTATCCAAATATCATAAGGATCATAAGTAGCAAGTGACTCTTCTAGTAAATACTTTTCAATTAATGCTTCATTAGTCATTATACTAACTCCTTAAAATGTTCAGACAAACGTTTTGCCATCTCATCACTTGTTAAATTATTTCGTGCATATTCAAAATTATATTTTGATATTTCAGCCATTTTATTAGAGTTGTTTATAAGAAATTCTATTTTTTCAACTAATGCTTCACTACTTTTTACTTCTACTAAATAACCCATTTTTTCTTCTTGCACAAAATATTTTAAACCACCAACATTTGTTGTAATAACAGGTAAACCAAAAGACATAGCCTCTAAAACTGAAATTGGTAGCCCTTCTGTATAACTGGGTAAAACATAAATATGACTCTCTTTAAATAAATTTATTTTTTCTTCACCTTGAACATCACCAGTAATACGTATGTTCTTCTCTCCTCGAACCATCTCTTCCAAAAGAGTGAAATCATTACCATCCCCTGCAATAATTAGTTCAATATTCTCTCTTTTTGAAATAGTTTTTACTGCTTCAATCAACTCAAAAACACCCTTTTCTTTAATAAGTCGTGCTAAAAAAAGTATTTTAAATGGTTCTCTGTACTCCAATACTTTAGCTCTAGTAGTAAAGCTAAACTCATTTACAAGATTCATCTCTACATTTGTTACTTCCACAATAACTTCGCCTTCATATCCCCATTCAAGAATCTTGTTTTTAAAATCAGGTGAGAGAACAAAAATCTTTTTCGCTTTTCCAAAAGAATTAAGAAAAAACTTTTTATATTTTTCATCAACTTTATCTTGAAACTCTAACTCCCAACCATGAAAGAAGACAAAGAAAGGAATATTTTTACTAGCCAGTTGCTTTGCAAACAGTCCATCTCTAAAAAAACTTCTATTTATTAACGATGGATTAATGCAGGCTAGTGCAATATTTGACTTTAAAGCTTTATGTAATCTCCATTGGTCAAGTAGTGGTCCAAATAGGTTATAGCCATGTCCTCCTATCTCTAAAGGTTTAAAATTAATATTTTCATATTTAGTAAAACTCTGAAACAGTGCATTCCAAAATGAACTTACTCCACTTGTTAAAGAGAGTTTTGAGAGTGTTACTAATATCTTCTTTTCTTCTGTTTTCATACTCTAATCCTCTCTTTATCCATGGCATCTAATTTTAAAAGAACCAAATAGATACTCAGAAAAAAGACTATATTAAAATAAAAGCCACCCTGAAATATCATCATGATTATCATTCCCAAAAAAACTGCTTTTGCATCTCTATGGTAAACTGAATGTTTGTATCTTGATATAAAACGAGATAAGAAAAAAAGTGCTAAAAGGAAAAAGGAGAATCCAATTAATCCCTCTTGTTGTAACATTTGAAAAAACTCATTATGTGCAAAAATTCGCATGCCTGCTGAAACTTCCATTTTATCCATACCATACTCTTCTCCTAACCCAACCAAAATAACTAAAGGCTCATCATCTAACCAGTTTTCAACAGCTGAACGCCAGTAAGTTAAACGTCCAGAACCTACTTCATCTTGTTGTACATATTTATTTCTATCTTCTAATCGCATTTTTACAATGTCACTCGTCTCCATAAGGTAAAGTCCTGCTCCAGCTAAGGTAAATGCTGTAAGAACAATAAGCATTATTTTTTTCATATTGATATTTTGTAGATAAAAATAGAGTAATGCTCCTAAATAAATGGCTATTCCTGTACGAACATATGTCTCAACTAAAGCATAAAATCCTAATATTATTAATCCAATATAAAATATATTTCTATTTAAAGCGTTTTCACTTTTTATATTAGCTGTAACAACAATCATGGCAAATGCCAATGAAATAGAAGCTGAGTGAGGCTTAAGAAAAGGACCAACGAGTCCTTGTTCTCCATCATGTCCATAAATACTCAAATCATATCCCTCTCCCATAGGTTCAAGAATACCTAGTAGATAAGGGACAAAAGAAAGAATAATCAAAATGGCATAATGTTTCACAAAAAAGAGAAGACTCTTTTTACTAAAATTATTAAAAAAATACAAATATAATAAAGGAAACATAAATGTCTTAATAGACAAGGTAATCGTCTCTATAGGATAATCCTGTATAGAATAATTAAAGAGCATTTTAAACGCGAATAACATATAAAAAAAGACAAATAATTCACTTTTTCCTAAATTTTTTAAATTGGAAATTAAGGGCAAGGCTAAAACAAACATTAAAGCAAGTTTCCATAAAATTCCAAAGCTTAATCCTCCTATAGGAATGGGTTCTAAATAGAGTATTAAAAATCCAATAGAGTAAAACAGTAATAATCTCAAACTCATATTATCTCTTTTCTTTTTAATACAACTAGACTAGAAATTGTCCAAAAAGACATTGAGAGAAGTAATGCTATAGCTGCACCATTTATGCCATAATTTGGAATCAGTAGAGCGTTAAAAACTATATTGATTAGAAGTGATACCATAAGGATTCGCATAAATAGATGTTGGTTATCTGTCATATTTAATATAAATCCAACAGGACCACAAAGTGCTTCTGATAAAAATGCTATATTTGTAATAAGAAGTGTTGTTGATGCTACAGTAAATGCTGTTCCAAATAGTCCTAAGAAAAACTCAGCATAAAAATAGATAACAAAAAATATTGGTAAAGTAACAATAGTAATAATTATCAATGAATTTTTAAATATTTCCTTCACTTTAAAATGTTCATTTTTTGAATATGCCTGTGAAACTTTAGGTGAAATAAATCCTCCAATGGCAATAGGCACAAAAGTAAGTAACATTGAAAGACTAATACATGCATTATAAATTCCAACTTGATACTCATCTAAATAATAAGAAATCATAAAGCTATCTACATATCCCATTATAAACATAATTGAACTGGCTAAAAACATTGGATAAGAATGTTTTAAAATTTTTTCTTCATACTTACCTTTAAAAAATATATTGATTTTTTTTCTCTTTAAAAAGTGATATAAAACCAAAATCATTATTAAAGTAATTAATGTAATAGCAAAATAGAGTACATATATGGGACTATAAAATGTAGAGGTGAGAATAGTCATAGCTAAAAGAAATGCTACCGTAAAATTTTGAGAAACATTTCTAAAAAGTGAATACCATTTTAACTCATCAAAGCCCCTAAAAACTTCAGGTAACACATTAAAAAAGGTATAGGGTAATATAACTAAAGACAACCCTAGAAGATAATTTGATGCATCAATAGATTTAAAGATGTATATGTTAAAAATATCAGAAAACAAAAAAATAAAAAGACTTACAATGACTGCACCTATTGATATAATTTTGAATACAGCCTTTAAAAAGAGAGAGATTTCAACATGATCATCTAGTGATGAAAGTATACGTAGAACATAAGTATCTAACCCAACTCTCGCAATAACTGTTCCTATTAACATCATCGCAAAAATAAGATTAAATACTCCAAAAGTCTCTACACCGTAATATCTTGGAATTAAAATATATGTTAAAAAAAGAGAAATTGCACCCAGTACTTTAAAAAAAAATATTATAAAGGAACCTTTTAAAATCTCTTTCATGATTAATACCTACTCTCAAACTTAATTAAAACATTATACAACACTATATATTAATATATAATGAGTATCATCTATTTTTCTTAACTATAAAATAAAAAATATTTTTTAATTATTTTTTAATTATTGAGACAACCCAAGAAGATATGTTTCTCTATAAGTATAAGATATTAACCCTATTTCATTTGCCATTATTAAAATTTTCTTTAATTCCTCGAAGGGAACAATATAAGCTGTATTATAATCATCCTTAATATGATGACCATACAAAGAGATAACTTCTCCTCTCTCTCTTGCTCTTATCATCGCTTCTCTTATCTGCTCTAAATTACGATATCCATTGTCTATAGTTGTTGCAACCAACATATTATAAGGATTCCCTCTTTTTAGAAAAATATCATCCCGTTGGACTAATCGTCCTCGTGCTTCAGAAAGACCTCTTAGGTAAGGGAAATAATCTCTAAGTGCTATATCAAAACTTCTTTCTGTTTCACCATAAGGATGAGCAAAACTTTTTGGATTAAATCCAGCTGCTTTCATTAAATTATATGATGGTTTAATTTGTTCATTAATATACTCATCAATACGCGTTACATCGTTACCATAGTCTCTTTCAATTCCACCATGTGTTAATGTATGACAACCTATTTCAGCACCATCTTGTTCTAAAGTTTTTAATTTATTAATTTCATTACCATTAAAATCAGCAAAATAACTTACAAAAAAAGTAGGTTTTACCTTATATTTTAAAAATATATTTCTAAGACTAAACCAACCTGTCACATCTGTATCATCAAAAGTTAAAGATAAACCTGCTTTATGATTAGCAGGATAAGCTATATTAAAAAGCTCTATATCATCTATGTTTGTATTTCCAAGAACAACCATACCTTCTATTGATAGAAGTTGATTATCTGCTTCTACATTTTGAATATCTTCAGCTATATTACGAATAAAAGTATGCCATTTACCATTAGCTGAGTTTTCTCCTAATCCATAAGTTATCTCATCACCATCTATACTTTTCACTGTAATATCAGCATTGATATATTCAAGATATCTTTCACCTTTAGTCGTATTTACATTCACTTGAATAATTGCAGGATTATTATGTTTCATACTCCATTTAAGATTAACATGTTTTGTATCTTTCCAAGAATTAATAGAATCAGAAAAACCACCAATAAGATATTGACTTGAGTAATCTACTCCATCAAGAGAGATAACATGACTCAGCCGTTCATCATCATAAATATTAGAGATACTTTCAACTTCTGCACCTAAATAGACACTCCATTTATTAACGGTTTCATCTTCTGCATTTTCATAAATTTTATTAAAATCAGAGTAGAGTTCAATATTATCAAAATACCCTTTTGCACGCACAGTAAATGAGTCTACTGAGAGTAGTCTATTATTGGGTTCAACAATTTGCAAATCTTTAACTAAATTTCTATTAAAAGTATGCCACTTTCCATCAAGAGATGCCTTCCCTAAACCAAAAACAATCTCCTCATCTTGCTGTACATAATCTTCATGATAATCACTATATCGTAGTACTTTTGTACCCTCTAAAGTCATAACTAATACATCAACAATATATGTATCTGTTGTTTTCATATCCCATTTAATATTAAAATTATTTTTATTATCCCATGCTCCACCTAATTGGTATGCATTAGCATCTGAATCACCACCATTAGGATTTGAAAATTCTATAACTTGACTATTTTTTTCATTATCAAATATATTATTTACAGTCGCACCAGCTGGTGTATTATCACTAATTTGCCACCCAATAGTATTACCATCTTCTGCATCTTCATAAATTTGTCTAGTAACTTCCTCTTCAACTCCTGAGACTGTTGCTTTAAGTCTATATGTTGCTGATTGGTATCCATATACACCAATATATAATGTTGCATCTTCAATTAAAGTTACAGACAATGCTTCATCTAAATTTGGACTATTATCTGATTCACCATCAAAATCTTCTCTTGTTGGTTTAGCACCCACTTTTACATATAAGTCTGCATCACCATCTATCTCTGTTAAAACAACATCAATAGTATCACCCTCATTACCTTCAATTTCATAATACTTCATCTCCTCGAAGTTCACTAAACTATTTACTTCTTTTCCAGAAATTAAAGATTGACTATTAATTGTAGTTAATGTTGCAGTAATTTTATAATTACCTATATCATATCCATAAACAGCAATAAAAACATCTGTATCTTTAGCTAATGACATAATAATCTCTTCATCTACATTTGCACTATTATCAGACTCTTTATCATAATCTATATTTGTCGGTTTACTCCCTGTAGTGATATATAAATCTGGATCACCTACTATATCTGTTAATGTAACCTTTAATACTTGCCCTTTTTTTGCTTCAACTTTATAATATTTTAACTCTTCTTTAGCAACTGAGCCTTCTATTGAATTTCCTGAGCCTAATGGTGTTGTAACACCAGCATAAAGGCTTGTAGTCAATATTAAAAAAATACCTAAGCTAATAATACTTTTCATCTTTATTTCCTTATTTATAAGTTTGAATTTTACCAGTAACATAAATAAAAAACTTTCTATCTTCACTACTATCAAAATTTTCCCATAATGTTTTTCCATATTGTTCTGTATCTTTTTTCTTATACCCCATCAAAGATAGAGTTGTTGGAAACATCTGAATTTGAGAATAATATGGATTTTTTTCATCAATTTTAAACAACTCTTTTGCATTATCATGAAAAACAAATAGTGGCACTGATGCCTCATTTTTTACAATATTATCTGTATTGCAATGCGTTATTTTTACATCTGTTTCTAAAATATTTTGTCCATGATCAGAAGTATAAAAAATAATTGATTTTGATAAATCACTACCTTCAACTAATTTTTTTAAATAATTATCAGTAGTATGTAAAATAGCATTAGCATAAGTATTAATCTGCTTTTCTTTATTTTCTAAAGTCATGCCATATGTTGTTTCAATCGTTGGATTAAACTGCGTATCTTTAGTATCGTAATCTAATATATACGGCCAATGTGCACCAAATTTCACCACCACTATAAAATTTTTACTTCTCCCTTTTGTTAAACTCTCTATCTTCTCTAACATCTGTTCATCTCTTGTATCTGGTACCGTATCATTTTCTAATGTTAGAAAATTATCAATATCATTTTTGTCATAAAGACTCATATAATTTTGTAAATAATCTTTTGGAGCTTGACTATCAAGTAACCATGTTGTATACCCGGCTCGTTTCGCATACTGAAAGATGGTTGGTAAATCATACATATTTTTATCAAAATCAGGGAATGTATTTGGATTTAACCCAATACGCAAAGAGAGGTTTGAAGAGGAAGAACAATTACTTACTGAATTAACTACTCCAAAATTAACCATTTTATTTGTCTTATTTAAACGTTCTAAATTAGGCGTTGTTTTTTTATCATATCCATTAATAGATAAATAACTACCTGTAATAGATTCATCAATAATCCAAACAATATTTTGAAACTTAGATTTAGAAGAGTGAATATTTTCACTCAAGATTCTCTCTTTTACTTGTGGTCTATGTTTCAAATAAACCAATGAAATAACAGGAATTTTTGTAAATGCAGGATAAACTTTATGTGTTATATAATCAAGTGTATACGCAGGTAAAGCTGTACCAAAAAATGCTAATAGTACAAATAGTACAAGTGTTTTAGAGGTAGCTGACTTTTTAGTAAAAAATTTAACTCTCAATAATAAAAATATCATTGTAAAAAGTAAAGACATACCAATGGCATAAACAATGTAGTCTAAATAGTTTAATAAATTATGAATATTTCCAGCTTCATGCATGGCCAATATAAATTCATTATAAGAGAACCCATATGAAGTTCCTAGTAATTGCATAAAAAAGTCAACAGCATAAAATAAAAAGAAAAAAATTAAAAAAAGTGTAAACATCTTCTTTGATTCTATTTTAAGTATTAAAAATAGAGAAAATCCGACAGCAATATATCCACCTAAGTAGGCTAAAAGTACCCCTATTCCTTTTATATCATAAGGTAAAGCATAGCTGTCTGCTTGTTTAAAAACATAAAATGGATCATGTATAGACTGAGCTAAAAGTAATAATACTAATACTAAAATAAATAATAACCCTTGTTTTATAAATTCCTTCATTTATCTCTTACTCCCTAAAATTTTATAGTTTTTATTAATCTCAAATTGATAAGTAACCATCTGTTCATCCTCTTTTAAAATACATTTTTTAATAATACTGTCTTCTTCATCACATAAAAAGAGTTCTTCTCCATTATCAGGAAAAACCAAAGTAAGTTCTCCAAGTAAAGGTCTATTAGCAATCAGTTTAAAATTATTATTATCTTCTTCTATCTCTACCTTTTCTCTATCAAGATAATAATTTGCTAACTCATCACAAGTTGCGTACCAAACATCCTTTTTAGAGAGAAGAGTGAAGAGATAATTTAAATTATCTATATCAGACACAATATTTGGGTACTGAATTACTTTATCCGTTCTATAAGGGGACGAATGTTCATATAAAGAGATAACTTCTCTATTTTGATACAAAGATTCAATATGCCCTTCTATTGTTTTTCTTTTCATTAAAAAAAGATATAAACTTTTTAAATATTTACGTTTAAAAAATTTCTTTACTATTTTCAATGATAAAGTTGATGCATCTACAGTAGTAGGAATATTTACAACTCCTCTATTTGTATTTAAATCAAAGGTATACTCTTTATTCTCATGATTTTTATCCCATTTCAGATAGTCATAATTATATGACCACCATTTAAAATGAGTATTAGCAATAGATTCATCTCCAAAATCACCAGCCATATATCCACAATACTTGCCACCAGAAGGGTAATGCCCCAAGACATTTTTAAAAAGTTCTTTTCCTCTATTAATTTGAGTTGTAGCCTCACTTAAAGAGTTAAATGTCTCCCACTCTTGTAAGAAGTCATCATACTCTTCAGCTGCCTTACCATGTGATGTTCCATGATATGCTAACTCAATATTTGGATTTTTATCTAAATATTTTAAAAACTCTTTAAAATGATTGTCTTTCTCAATATCTTCTGTATAGGTATAGCTCTCATGCAAACACATGGGAGCTCTTGATTCTGTCACTAAGAAAAATGTTGTTTTAACTTCTGGGAATTTGCTTAGAAGGTTATCAAATAAAAAACTCCACATAGAATTTTTCTCTCTACCAAAATGTCCCCAGTCTTCTCCAATTCTCAAAGCATCAGATTGAGATTTTTTCATAACTACATTTGCAATATCATCAATCATAAAGACAACTGGAGAAAAAGCATTATTTTTCCATTTTGAAATTTTTATATACATTTATATACCTTCTTGAACAGTAAGATTTTTTACCAGAAAAAGTTATTCATACTTTCTGCATTATCCATAAATCCTGAAATAGAATTAGTAGATGATTCATGACAACTTTTTCCTTCACCACAAGGATAATCACTCCATACTTCTACATTATCAACCCACTGTTCAATAGGAGCATTAGAATAATTAGTAAAAAGCATAATTTGATGCATCGCATCATCTAATTTTGTAGACCCTTGATAATCAATAACCTCTTCACCATCTATTGCCATCCAAACTCTACCATTATCGCCTTTGCTTCGATTCCAAAAAATCTCTACATCAAACCATTTATCAGTAGGTACTTCTATATCTTTATTTTCCTTGGACCAAAACTCTTTATATGGTCTATCATCAAGTACAACATTATCACCATGTGCATACCAATAAAGTTTTTTATCTTTACCTTCATATACATATATAGCAACTCTATAGTCACTTTTCGTTTTAAATTCAAAGAAAGTCAACCAACCATCTTTTCCTAATTTAGATTTTAAATTTTTTGGAAATTTTAAAGAATATCGTAAATATAATTTTTTCTGTTCCTTATCTATGTGAACAACATATGGATCTTGTGTCCAAGTATGTTCTTTCTCTTTAACCGTTTGATGTAATACTCTGGTCTTTTTATTATCTATCCCATTAGTTTCAATAATTTCATTTTTTACATATCTGTTAATATCATCACTATCAACAATCATCTGAAACTGTCCCTCTTCTCCTTGAAGCTCAATTGGCCATGAGAAACCAGAACTGTCTGAGCCTTCTAACTCTTGCCACCAACAATTTGCACTACCTTTTCTGTCAGGTGATAGAAGGTTGACACCATCTTCAAATGCAGATTTAAATATTAATTCTGCTCCACATAGAGAATTAACTAAAAATACTATAAGAAGTAATTTTTTCATAAGATTCCTTTTATAATTTGTTAAAAAGAATTATATTATATTATATTATATTAATTGCTTAGAGAAGATTTATAATTATAAAATAATTAATTTAATATTATTTCTTATGAATAGCCTATATTTGTTTTATTTTATGATATAATATTAAAATATTTATTTAAGAGGTTTATACTATTATGCAAAAAGAGTTACATAATGATCAAATTAATTTAGACAAACTTTACAAAACAATCAAAAGTTATAAATGGTTAATTTTAATAATTACCCTTATAACCACTTTTCTCATGGGAGTGTTTCTCTACTTTACTCCTTCCATATACACCTCTAGCACTATTATGGAAATAAAATCCAATCATAAAAGTACTTCACCAAATGATTTATTACTTAGCTCTCTCTCTTTAGGTAGTTCTGGACAAATAGATAAAGAGATTGAAATTTTAAAAACTTTTTCAATAAATGAACAAGCACTGAAAAAAATAAATCTTCAAGTAAATTATTACAAAGACGACAACTATAAAGAGATTGAAATATATAAAAATCTACCTATTTCTATATCCAATATTGAACTATATGAAAGTGATCTTATTGGTATGAAATTTTCACTTATTCCAAATATGAATACATTTAAATTAAAAATTGAAACTTCACTTAGAACAAAAATATCAAATATAATTTTCTCCAGACCTTCTATATCAATAGATGAAGAGAAATCTTACTCTTACGGTAAAGAGATTAAAAATAGTTTATTTAAATTTACTGTCAAGAAGAACTTTGCATTCACTAATACCATACATTTTAAACTACAGGGAACAAATCGTCAAGTATATGATAGTATTATCAATAAAAATCTAAATATACGACAACTTAATGCCAATGCTCCACTGGTTGAAATATCATATCAAGATACTATTCCTTCAAGAGCATCAGCCTATATTGAATCACTCTCTGAAAGTTTTATAGAACAAAGTATTTTAAGTAAAAATGAACAAAATAACAAAATTTTAATGTTTATTGATAAGCAATTAAAAAATATTAAGGGAACACTTGATACATCAGAAACAAAATTAGAAAATTATAAAATCTCAAATCAAATTATTGAACCAACCATGCAAGCAAAAACTTACATCCAAAAATTAAGTGATATAGAGATTGAACTTTCTGAAAATTTACTAAAACAAAAATTAACTGAAAATCTAATAATTTTTACACGTCATAATGAGAACCTAGATGCAATTGCACCTTCACTAATGGAATTAAATGATAGACCTACTATTCAACTTATTACAACACTACAAACACTTCAACTTCAACAAGATGAGTTAGAATCAGAATATACCGATCAATTTCCAAAATTAATTACAGTAAAAAAACAAATTAATAATATAAAAAGAAAAATTCTATTAAATATTAGAAACCTAAAAGCAACAATATCAAGAAAAAGTGTTTTACTAAAAGATAAGAAAAAAACTTATGAAAAGAAAATAAAAAGTTTACCAACTAAAGAGAAAAAACTTGTAAATATTCAAAGAGACTATCAAGTAAGTTCTAATATGTATAATTATCTTTTACAGAAAAAAACTGAAAATGAACTCATCATTGTAGCAACACTCTCTGATTACAAAGTTATAGATCATGCACATGCATCTGTTGAACCAATAAAACCAAAACGTACTATAATGATACTTATTGCCCCAATACTTGGTCTATTTTTTGGAATCATAGTAGCAATAATTTTAAGAGGCTTAGACAATAAAATTACAAATAGAGAAGATTTTGAATCTTTAACTAATCTACCTATTTATGGGATTATCCCGAATATTAATAAAAAGAATTTAAAACTTGAAGTTTGTGAAAATCCAAACTCTCCATTCACCGAAAGCTATCGTAGTTTACGTACTCACATACAAGCAAATAAACCCAATAATCAAGCAAATATTGTACTTGTAACTTCCACTATTGCTAGTGAAGGGAAAACAACATTGACTTCTAATCTTGCTTGTATTTTTCAAATGGCTGGATATAAATCTATTGTTATAAACCTTGATTTACGTAAACCAACTTTACATAACTATTTTAATCTAAAAAATGATAAAGGTATGAGCAGTTATTTAAGTGGGAAAGAGACTATTCAAGATATTATATTTGCGACAAAATATACCGATTTACATGTCATTACTTCTGGACCTATTCCTGAAAACCCATCTGAACTTTTATTATCGAACAGATTAACTGAATTATTGGACATATTAAAAACTCGTTATGATTATATTTTTATTGACTCTGCACCTGTAGGTTTAGTAAGTGATAGTGTTCAACTTATGCAATTGGCAAATACAAATATTGTAGTATTTAGAGAAAATTTTGCAGAGACATCATTTGTGGAGAGTCTAGAACGAATTATTGAGAAAAATAACATAAAAAATATTGGTCTAGTCTTAAATAGAAGTAATTCAAAAAATGATATGAATGCATATGGTTATGGCTACGGATATGGTTATCAATAAGTAAATTCTCCTTTGGAGAGTTTATTTTACGGTCTCAGTTAATCTAATAAAGCATCTAAATATTTATTAATTACTATCTTTTCATCAAACTCTTTCTCTATTTTTTTACGACTCTCTCTCCCCATCTCTAATCTTTCTTCATAACTCAAATTTAAAAACATCTCAATTTTTTCCACTAAATCATTTGAACAACGAGGTTTACATAAATATCCATTGACTCCATCATCAACAACATCACGACAACCTACATTATCTGTAGTAATTATTGGTTTACCAGCACTCCCACTCTCAAGTAATGTTTTTGGTGTTCCTTCTCTATAAAAGGAAGGAAGAACAATACAGTCAGCAGTAGTAATTACATCATATACATTATCTGTAACCCCTAAATAATTAACAACACCCTCGTTTACCCACTCTTGCATTTCACTTTTAGTAATCGCCCCTGGATTCTCAACTTCTAAAAAACCTAACATGCAAAATTCAACATTTGGATATTTCTTTTTTATTTCTCTTGCTGACTCAACATACTCTGCAATACCCTTTTCCCAAATCATTCTAGCAATAAAAAGAAATCGAATATGCTCACTTTTTTCTTTAAATTTTGGTTTAAACTTTTTAGTATTAACTCCAGAACCAGGTAAAATATCACACCTGTTTTCTTTCACAATCCCTTGTTCAATAAAAAAATTATAATCATCTCTATTTTGAAAAAATATCTTATCAACTTTATGTTGTGAGATTCTATACAAAAGTTTTGCCACCTTCGTAACAAAATTTTCTTTTATAAAAAGTGTTCCAAGTCCTGCAATATTATTAATAATCTTTATATTTAAGCTCTTTGCTACAAGTGAACCATAAATATTTGGTTTGATTGTATATTGACAAATACAATCAGGTGAGACCTTTTTAAATACTTTATAAAATGCATACATGGTCTTCATGTCTTCAATAGGGTTAATCCCTTGTGCATTCATTTTTATATCATGAAATTCAAACCCTGCATCAATAATTTTTTGGCTATATCTGTCATATGGAGCTATCGCAATAACCTCATACCCTTCGTTTCTCATGGCTTCCATTAAAGATAGACGAAAGTTATATAGATTCCATGATAAGTTTGACACTATTGCTATCTTTTTCAATATTAGATTTCCTTGACTTATAAAATATAATGATTTAAATTATTTTTTCTTAATATTATACTTTATCACACTTAAGTATCTACTCTTAATAAGTTTCTAAAATCTTATTTGTTACTAAAAATAGAAGAATTTATAAAAAAATTCTAATTAAGAGTAAATTTATCCTATTTAGACTATAATTCTTGATATAAATCAAGAAACTAAGGAATTAAAATGGCAACAGTAACATTTAAAAACGATACAGTATGTAATTTAGCAGGTACAGAATTAAACGTCGGTGACACAGCACCAGTAACTACAGTAGTAAACTGTAACCCAATGCTTCAAAATGAGCAAGTTGGAGGAGAAGGTAAAGTACAACTAGTAATCGCAGTACCATCATTAGACACTGGTGTTTGTGATGCAGAGACTAGAAGATTTAACACAGAAGCAGCATCTTTAGATGGTGTAGAAGTTATGACAGTATCTATGGATTTACCATTTGCTGCTGCTAGATGGTGTGGAGCTGCTGGAATTGAAAACATTAAAGTATGTTCAGATT
>Ga0256826_1001210_pt1 | contig 16073 bp, 17 predicted proteins | sample CV79metaG_FD_185975 | JGI IMG/M metagenome (GOLD analysis project Ga0256826, IMG submission 185975) | Hydrothermal vent microbial communities from East Pacific Rise, Pacific Ocean - CV79 | ecosystem: Environmental > Aquatic > Marine > Hydrothermal vents | place: Pacific Ocean: East Pacific Rise...
TCCCTTTTAAGGTTTAAAGGAGACATACCTATCCCGTGAGGGAAAGTTTATGTTCCCTCTGGGTGTAGGCTCAAATGAGCGTTTAATTGTCAATATATTTTACATATACTGAATCTTTATAAGATTGATTTTAAAACTATGTGTATCAGTTGTGACAACATAATTTTTTCCATCTTTCTTGATGCTTTCTATCTTCTCTCTATTTACATAGCATTCATACTGATTGTCATCTTCGTACCAAGTAGTACTAACAAGATCACCTCTGTCATCATCTAAATCCCACGAATCCAAAAAAGGACTATCGTCAATAGAAATAACATCAGCATCACCTAGTTTTTTAACAAACTCTTCAATTTTTATTGAATTGTCTGTTTTTGACACTAGTTGAGCAACAAGCATTTTGATAGCTTTGTCTGAACCATTAACAAATGAAGCATTGTCATAATATGTGCTTGAAGTGTGATATTTTGGTGTTTCATCTGAATCATTTTCCATTGCATAAACAAGGTCAACTATAACTTTTGAATCATCATTGTTCCACACATAGCACAAAATGCCATCTTCGTTTGAGTCTGTTCCTTTTGAGAGAGGTATTAAGTCTTTTTTACTGAGTCCATTTATTTCAACTCCACAAATATCAACTTCTCTCTGATCTTCACCATCATCAATAATGATATGTGAATGAGATGACTTTTTTTCATCAATGGCTCCAGTATAAAGCTCAAAACTAATATCTTCTCCATTAACACTTATTTCATTCCATTGAGTATATCTTTCGATTTCTTCAACTTTCACTTCATAAGCATCTCCATTAGCATTTTCAACTATTGCAACAGAACCATCTTCATATCCAAAGATATTTTCATAGTCCTTATCATCAGTAATTACATAATGCTTTTTGTCAGGGAAAGACACAATTCTGCATTGTTGTGTAAGTGGGTGAAAATAATTGAGTGTATTCGCATACTCTTTAATTGTCTTCTCATTACAAGAATCGCATAAAGCAATATAGTTTCCTATATTTCCCCATTCAACTCGCTCCCAGTGTAATTTGCTAGAGACATCTATAATCCCACAACAATCACAAAGATTCCATTCAGTTTTTTCATTCATAAAGTTAATGAATTTCTCTCTGTTTGGAAGTTGCATTCCTCTGGAAAAACTCTCAATAAAAAGAGAAAGTTTTTCATCTGTATGTAAATCAGCAGCAAAACTAAAACCAAGAGCTTGTAAATGATTTCTCATTTTCTCTAGGCTAAATTCTGGCTCCGAGTATACAAAATCTGTGCTTTTAGCATAAAGAGATTTAACATCTCTCATGTCAGCACTTTTAATTTTTTCAACTTCAATTCCAAAAGCTTCCGCTTCCTTTAAAGTCTTAAATTCAAAATACTCTGTAGATGTGAAGTACTCCTCGTTTTGAGGATTAAAGAATGTAACACCAGTTGTAAACAGATGTTCACGAACTTGCTCACACTCTGCACTCATACTAACATTCAATTTAGCGAGGCAAGAAGAGCAGTAAAACTCATTGTTAGTGTCTCTTACTCCTTCTTCTTCTGTATGATACTCGTCACAATCTCCACATAGAACCGAACATTTTGCACAAAGTGCTTGACCATCATGCTTCTCATAACATTCGTCATCAGGTAACAAAACAGTTCCACACTCAATACAAACTTCACATTCCATGATGTTGATTGCTGAAAGATCATTATTTTCTGCAATCGCATCAGCTATCAGAGTGATGTACTTTTTTACTTCTTCTATATCAATCGGGGAGTCTCCTCTGACGTTATCATTAAAAACTTCTCCTACTGCTTCGATAACTAACTCTGTAATACTAAGCTTTTTATCAACATCAGCCTCTACTTGATTTACTAGAGCTCTTTTAACTGCTTGTTTATAATCAAAAGAGATTTCCTGTTTGTCAATATTCACCTGCACTTCCTGTACTGCTGCGAAAGGATAGCTTTCTAAAGACTCACTATTAATTTTATCAGCCTCTTTTTGAGCTTCTTCCTTAGTGTTAAATTCACTTTTTCTCTCTCCATCTGCATACAAAATTTCCATAATTACTGCGAATTTTGTCTGAGTGGTTGCTTCTAATATATTAGTTGTCATAATTTCTCCTTTGAAGAAAATCGAACACATCAACCCATACGGGTGACATTTGATGTGTCTTCCCGTATTGGGTTAATTGAGCTCTATGAGCAACTTTTATTTAAGCAACTAGTTGAAAAACCAGTTGTTTATTCGCTTTAATAAAGCCATTCCACATACTGTTACTAAAAACAGGTTGTGATGTGTCACAGCTATCAGCTTTGATTGAGCGAGCCCATTGCAGACGTCTAACTGAGGAAGTTCTTCCAATATGAGAGCGGATGCCATGCGATCTTGCATACTTAACCCACATCTCTCCAGTTTTTATCTTCCATTCAGGCTCTTTCTCTTTTGGACCTTTTGCTCCAAATCCTCTGAAAGTAGGTTTTCCACCAACAAATAAACCGTCAACAAGTTTTGGGATTCCAAAACTGTCTAGCATATCAGTCGTCATCCCATCTTGTACAACAAAATACAAAGGAAAAGGATAGTCTCGCAAGCGATTAATCCATGACAATGACATTTCTAGGCTCTCTATTGGGTTGTCTCCTATTTTATCGGGGATAACAACAAAGTCAGGATAGACATCTTTTGCTCTCAATAAATCAAGATGTGCAATAAATTTCTCTCCACTAAAAGGCTTACTTGGGTTTTTCATAAACTCAGCAAACACTCCGTTGTCCATAGCAAAGGTTTTATTTTGAGCAGAGTTTCTAAACATCTCAGGTGTAAGCATCGCTCCCCATCCCATGTTTTTACACTCTACTGCTTTTTTACCAGTTGGTGCACCGATATAAAGTGTAGTGTCCCCTACTTGATCTATTGGTTTTTTTACCAATGTTACAATTTCAAAACCACCATCTTCACTCATATCTATACAACCATACATTAACAAGGATAAATCTTCATCGTCTTCTAATTGCTCAATCAGCAACAACTCTCTCTTGGTAGCACTGTGTCCTGTAACTTTTAACAAGCCAAAAGATTCATGATATAAAAGAGTGTCTGTTAAGTCGAAACTACAGTAGATATCTTGATTGAAATCTTCCATCCAAGGAGCATGCATTATGCTGCACCTATTTTAGTTTCAAGGTATTTTTTATAGTTATCACTTGCTTTTATCTTTGCTTTGTATAAGTCAAGAGACATCATCGTGTCTTCAATTCCAAATAAACTCAAAGAAGTTACATGAATGCTTGTGAGCATCTTTACACTAGCAACTTCTAAATCATTTAACATATATCTTTCAATGTTTAATGGTCTCAGTAAGCTATTAATGCGAGATTGAAAAACATTGTTAATAATGTCAGCATATGCTCTTCTGCCTTCGTCACTCATAAACTCGTAATACAAGTGTATGTTATCAAAGCACATATTGTTTTGAATGATTAAACATTCCCCAGATATGTCTTTTGTATAGTAATGTTTATATCCGTCAAGAACAACATTATTTAAAATGTAAAGAGGATATAAAACACTATCAATTTTTCCAACAACAGAAATATTCTTTCTGTTATTTTCAGCAAGTAAATTGCTTATAGTTTGTCTGTCGGTATTCATAATTTTTCCTTTTAAATAAACATATGTTAAATTTTGATAGGAGTCCACTAGGGAGTCCGTATCACACATGTTTAATGTGATGTAAACTCCCTTTGTGGGTGTTAAACTATTTTATTTTCGACTAAGCAACTTTTGCCTGTTTAGATAAGTTATCGCTGAGTTTATTACAAGCAGCATCAAACAGCTTATAAGGCAGACTCCATCCTTCAAAATTTCTTTTGATAACTTTGTCACACATTTCATATCTATTCGCATTTGATTGAAGTAGTCCAGTGGAATACATCTCACAAAGTGTTAAATATGTCAGTGCTCTTATGCCACTTCGTACTTGTTTTTTTTCAACTATTTTAGTATTCATAACTTTTTCCTTTTACTTTTAAAACAATGTGCCATTAGCATGAGCTAGGTGCATATCATCTTGTATGTCTTCTACAGCAGGGCCATCAATAATGATGTTCGCTGGAAGAATCACTTCGGTTGCTTTCGCTTCTGTCATCACACCTGATTGCCTTATACTGTTTTTAGTAGTATAAGCAAGCTCATAAAGCCAATATGCGTAATTAAGAACATCTGCATGTATCTCAAATTTATTGAGTAAAGAGTTTTCAACCACCTTGTTTCGCTGTGCATAATATTCCATTGCTGGAGATGCAAGCTCATCATAAGCAGTTTTAATCGCTTCTATTCTCTCAAATTGACTTTTGTGACCAGTAAGCTTTGATGCAACCTCTGGAAAGAGTTCGATAGAGTATTTGTTTACTTCTCCACATATAATCAAATGATTATCATTAGAAAAAGTAACCTCTATCCACTCTCCTTCATACTCAACCATATCACCACAATGAATCTCTTCACTATCAGGTTCAAAAGATATTTTTACCTCATCATCTTGTATCGTGACATAGTGTTTTTGTTGAGGTTTAGAAGGGAGAAGGTTTTGAACACTAGCTGAAGTCAGCACGAAACTGCTATTAAACATTTCCTTTGCTTCTTCTTCGCTAATATCAAACTCCTCACATGCTTCTTGAGGTGATTTAATCCAACCATTTAATCTAGCTGCTTCAATATTGAGAGCTTTCATAAACTGTTGATTGAACTTATAATGGAGGTTTCCATTTTTAAACGCCTTAACTTCAACAAAAGTTTCTGTTGTTTCGCCTGTAGAAAAAGTAAAATTAATCTTTCTTCCAGGGAACCAATCTCTGTTCGCTGGATGGGTTGATTCAATATTGAAACCAAGGTTTCTTGCCACAATAAAGATATCTTGAATCCCTGTTGCTGCATTAGCCTTAATCCCTTTTAAATCATCACCAAATACTCCGTAATCAAGTGCGTATGCTCTATCATCAACTATTCTATAGTCTAACGAATAGTGAGTCATCTTCTCTTTGCTGTATCTCCAATCATCTTTTATAAATCTTTTATTGGACTTATATAAATTAACACTCTCTGGATTAGAAAGTGACATGTAGATACTAAGAAGCTGAGAGTCATAATATTTGTTAGCATTTTTAATTGCCCACAATACTATGCTATATGCATTTGTTACAGTAAAGTCCACCGAAGTGTTACTTGTCAGTGTTCCCAAAAGAGACTCTCTACTCTTTGATGTGAGACGAGAAGTTATAGTATCAAGATTATCAAAAAGCTCTTTCCAATAAAGGTTTTTCAATCCCTCTATCTTCATCTTCAGTGCTTCTTTCAATCCTTTAACTGATACATTTAACTCTTTTAGTAAGTCTGCATCAAGTTCAGCTACTTTCGAGTAGTTAGATAACAAGTGTTGAAACTCTTCATCATAAAGCTCTTTCAAGCGAGGTATTAAACTATTTCCAGTAACTAAGTTCTTGATTCTCTTTGCTCTCTTCTCATTTTCACTATAAGTAGAATCTGTCTTTTGAGCATTAACTTTAAACACCTCATCAAACCATGTATCGAATGGATCACTAGTTTGACGATTGCTGTTTGCATATTCATCGTATTTCATAAGAGATATCTTCACTAGGTGAACATTAGCTCTTGCTTTACGATCTTCTGCATCTAAGAAACTAAAGCTACCTTCTATAGTAACTTTTGCACCTCTTAGTTCAATTGCTTTTGCAATAGCTAAATCCTTCTCCCATCTATCCGGTATAACCAAATAAACAACTTCGGCATTAGCTTCTTTTATTATTTTCTCAGACCATTGTGCAAACTCACTATACGGAGGGTTACAAAACACAACATCAACTTTTTTATCAATTAGTGTCTGCTCATGAAAATCAGTCCCAATCACAAATACATCACTGTCAAGTGAATTAATGAGAGTTTGACTTTTTTCAATTGCATATGCTTTAGCAATTCCTAGTTCCGTGTGGTTAGTTCTGCGGTCGCTATTTGTAGTATCAGGATTCTCATCAGATATCTCTCTTAGAGTTGAAAACAGTTTCCCATTCCCAGCACCAATGTCTAATATGCTAATGTGAGACTTTTGCCAATAAGTAGATGAACCACTATCGTATTTATCTCTCTCCTTGATACTCCAATAGAGCTTTTCAATGATCTCTTTTGTAGTTGGATACCACTCATAATCTTCATCTTGCTCTTTAACAACCTGTAAAAGCTGTTTAGAACTTTGCTTGAGTACTTGTGGTTCTTCTTCTAAAAGTTGAGTATATAAAACTCTGTACTCATCTGTATAAGAAAGAAGCTTTCCATTATTTGTGATTCTTTTGATCTGTTCAATAGTAAAACTATCTTGAGATAAATCGAATCCACTTGAATATGCATGATATTGCATCTGAGTAACCTTGTTGAGGTCTTCAAATACTTTAATCTGCATCTCTTGGATATCCTCAATTTCAAAACCAGCAGCTTCAGCATGAGATGTTGCAAACGCAGTAACAGCTATATCGCTTTTACCTTGATTATCTTGCATCCATGAAAGAAGTTGCTCATTCTCTTCTTTGACGATATCTAAATCTAAAGAATGATATAGGTGGACATTGCAATAAACTGTTCTAAGAACCTTGTTTACTTCGTGATTCATTAAGAATTCACCTGCTCTGTCTATATCCTCTTGATTTTTACTTTTTGTTTCATAATATACTGTGCCAGACATAATTTGTCTCCTTTTGGGCTACTACACTAAATATAGGCATAGAAATCCCGTAAGGGAGTTTCTTGCCATATATTAGGTATATGGTTGAAACTCCCTTATGGAGTTAAACATGTTTTAACAGTTGTAAAATTTAAGCAGCTCGCCTACGAAGACGGTCTCCTAAATGTTTTAGAGTGCTTGAGAGATCGTTTTTTAAAACAGTCTCCATATGGGTTGCATTACCATCAGGTCTTACAACTTCAATTTTAAAGACAAGCTCATTCACTCTTGATACATTAACAGGAAGTGTTGCCACTTCTCTATTGGATGCATATTTCAGGTTATCTATCACTCCTACTTGTGTAACTTGATTTAACTCAAGTCCTAGAGGAACCGATAGCCCTGTTTCAATTAATCTATTCATAATGAAACTCCAACTGGCTGAAATTCATTCAAAAGCTTAAAACCAGCCTCTTCAAAATCGCCCTCTGATGAATGCATCATGTTGTTAACTAATATGGCAGTAAATGAATTTTCATCTTTGCCTATTATAAAGATTTTGTCTTCCCAGTCACTAAAGCGAGTAAATTTTGCAATTTCCCCATTGTTTAGTTTAATGTCCAGACATTCAGGTGTGTATTCTCCAGAAAAATAAAAATTCTTCTCTTTTGAGCCAAACCAAGGAGTATCACTATCTTTTGTTATATAGCGAGTTTCTCCGTAATCATCTTTGTAAACTTTAGAAATAATTTTATCTCTAAAAACAACTCCGTAGTCATTTACAAAATCAACTTCGTCTCCTATGTTAAACTTATTCATTGTCATCACCAAATGTATCGCTTCCACCAAGAAGATAATCTTCATTCTCTGATTTCCACTCCTGCTTAGTAATGATGTAATAAATTGCATCTTTATCTGCCATTCCTGCTACTACATGAACTTTGTCATCTTCACAATCAATAACAGACCATAAATGCTTATAAGCACAAGTAACAATTGCTTCTACTTGATCATAGTCAGAACCATACGACTCCAGCATCCCTAGTTGAGATTCGTTGTCGAACTCTTCACTAATGATGTTTTCATCATACTCGTATTCTGTGTCATCAAAATATGTTGTTACTTGAAAATTATCCATAAACTCTAAAACAAAGCCTTCCAGTTCTTCGACAACACTCTGAAGCGAACAATATCTACCAGTAGTAGTATCTTCAACTTCATCACCATTATCGTCTTCTATTCGAGCTTCGTACATAGGTTTATCGAAATATTTATCTGAACCAAAGATTTCTTCCTCACCTTCACCGTAGTAGTCCTCTGTTTGATAGATGCTTACTTTGTGATTTGATGGAACTAATATTTCATTGAATCTTTCTTCATTGCTTTTGATCATAAAATCATTATATGAATCTTCATAATATAATTCTGGAACAACAGCTTCTTTTTGGTCTTCATTTAAAGTTGGGTCTAAAATTAGACTTCCTTTGAAATAAAAACCTTTCAATGCTGTGAATCTTGGCTTTATGAATGCTCTTAAACCTCTAAGGCTTGTTTTCATTTCATCTGCTATCCAACTAACTGGGTAGTCCTCAAAAGGCTCCCAAAGAGATAATCTAGCATTACCGTTTACTGCATCATCATAATCAGAAAAACTTACATCGTCTCCAGAAAAAAATTCTCCTGCTACATAAGTTTTCGCGTCATCTTCTCTGTTTGCAGCACTTATTTGAATATTTCCAGCTTGGATATTGTCTACATCTTCTACTGTTAAACCCATGTTTAGTAGTGCTACTCTAAGATTGTTTGTAATGTTAAGAATTGTCATATTGTCTCCTTTACGAGATAAAAAAGACATACCAATCCCCAACAGGGATTTGACATGGTATGTCTTGCCCTGTTGGGAATTAGTTCTTTATGAACAACTTTGTTATACGAAGTACTTTAGCACCCTTGAGTATTAAATGACTTCGTTTTATAATTAATTATTAGGCGGTTAGTAAAACATCCATATCTTCAAAGTTTCCTTTTCCAAAATTTACTGATACTTTTTCACCTTTTTTTATTGCATCAATTTGAGAAATAGAAGCTCTCCATCCGGTTATTATCTCCGCATAGTTTTCCTTCTTTCTCACAGCAACTAAAATAACCCCATTACTAATAATAGCAATGCGTTGTTCTAATTTCGTTTGATGCAGTTTTGATAAAAGAGGTGTAATACCTTCTAATGAAAGTCCTCTTTTGATCACAGCCATAATAAAGTGGTCTGAACCGCTGAGGCTTATTCCACTTTTAACTTTGCCAATATTGTTTGCGAAAGCATTCATTACAGCTCCTCAAATACATTTAAAGTAACTTCTGTAATGCAGAACATGAATTCTACATCAACTCCATTACTTCTGTTGAGACCATGGTACAACCATTGATTATCTCCGTTTTCTATAAGACTTACCTCAAAATCTGTATAAAGTCTTTCAAAACCTTTTACAGCCTCATTGAATGCAACATCTCTATCTGTAAACATACCAAAACTACATAATCTCTCTCCATGAATTTCATGTTGAGTTACTTCATATATAGTGTCGATTGTTTTACAAACCTCTTCTTCTTTCCACCAGTAAGTGAAACCGTCAAAAGAAATTTCCCCTGAGTCGTCCCCATCCATAATAGATTGAGTAAGAGTGTCACTGTAATGGTCGAACTCTGTTGAGGATATTATTGAAGGATTAAAATCCATTAATAAATCTTTCCCCATAAATGTAACTCTAAACACTCCTCTCTCTTTTTCAAAAGAAACAAGGTCTTTAATTTCATCTTCAGGTGTGCCATTTGCACGAAGGATATCTACACAAATAGTGTTGAAGTGCTTCGTATTAATACTTTGAGCAATAAACTCATTAGTTCCAATGTTTGAGAAAACAAACTCGTCATCAATTGACTTCAAGAAGTCCTGATCTTGAACCATCAAGAATTTATCATTCTCTTTGTCATAACCACATTCTGAAATCATACGATATAACTCATCAATTTCGTTTTCTCTATCAACTAGCATATAGCCAACCTTTTCTTCATGAAAAATATTCTCATCAATACTTACTCCGGCTATTGCTACATTGTTGTTTTTATAATTTACTGTTGTCATAATTAATCCTTTGAAAGAATTCGCACATACCTAACCCAAACGGGTATGACAAGGTATGTCTTCCCGTTGTGGGTTAGTTGGCTCTATGAGCAATAATTTGTTATTTTTAAGGTTAAGCTATTTTGTAATAGCTATTCCTGCTGTCTAAACCAAGAATGAAATCGAAAGATTCATTAACTGTTGTAGCATTGAATGGGATATTTTTGACACTTGCAATTTTTTTAGCAACATCTAACACCTCACTCTCATACATAACACTTCTGATTCCATTACTCATTTTTAATGAGTACATATTTTCTCTTGAAGATACAATTCTATTTGCAACCTCTCTGAATATGTCAGTAGCACCCTGCCCTACAACTTGTCTACTAGTACTCTTGCGAGAATCTAATTGAAAGTCTTTTGATATACCGTGAATATTAGCAATCTCTCGATTAGTAAATTCACTATATAAATCTTTAGTGGGGTGTTTTAAAATTGGTTCTGTTCCACGAGTTGAATGAGTCGTAAATGTATTACTTTTTATATCACTAGGGACACAAAATCTAATACCTATCTTCTCGTTCAATCTTGATGGTGCGAACTCTTCTTTTGTCTTCCAGTCTCTCTCTTCTACTGATGTATCAAGAAAATCCTTAATCGTTTTTCCATCATCCTTAGAGAGATTTGTTAAATCAACAGATTCACCCATATTGGCAACCAATATCCATCGCTTACGCTTGGTATGATTACTTTGAGCTACTGTCTCTGTAATTTCGTATCCCATCTGTCCTAAGACAGTTCTCAACATCATAGATGCCGGAGATTCAGAATATTCAACTACTTCTTCAACTACAACTGTGCGAGGGTTCATTGCACGAATAGCAGTAAGCACATAAAAAGTTAAAGCTTCTGCTTCATACTCTTTTGCAATAGCTGATTCATCGTACTCTTTTCCTTCTCTCTTTGCCTTTTGAGCAGCTTTAAGTTTTACGTTAGAGCCACTATAGTTAGTACAAGGAATGCCACTCAACACAACATCAATATCTTTTGGATAGTAAGATGTGTGTATATCTTCAAGTCGTCCACCTATTGAATAGATTTCCTCCTCTGGATTGTTTGTATGAAAAAGTGCTAAATAATCATCGTTTAACTCTAATCCACCACGAACATTGAATCCAGACTCTTTGAAGAAGTGTGTGAGCGTTCCTGCACCAGCAAAGAGTTCAAAAGTATTTTTACCTACCTTTTCTGCTCTCTTTGCTTTAAAGTGTTCAGATTTTGCAATTTTAATTACAATTTCTGATTCAAAAAACAGTACTTCTATTTTTTCAACATTAGATCCAAAAGTCTCAGCGACCTTTTTCCCTTTTATGTCTAATACAGGAGTACCGTTTCCCTTCTTGCTGATTGTGTGATTCCCGGTTAAGAGATTAGCTGGCTTAACAATGATTTGCTTATTGGCAGCATCATAATTTAACTCAACTTTTTCTCCAACAGGAAACACTTTTTCAAGTGACTTGTTTGAAATGTAAATCTTACTGTTTCCAGTAGCCGTTTCACCAAGTCTTAATACCGATACACCTTTAAGTGTTTCTTTATTTGGTAATTTTGACATTACAGCACCTCCAAAAATAGATCATCTACTTTTATGTATGTGCTCTTTTGCTTCTCTAACCAGCTCATTCTTTCAAAAGTTGTTTTAACATCATTAAATGCTGCATCAAAAAAGCTGTTCGCTAATTCAACATAGTGTTTTGGAATTAAATAACCTTCTTTTGAGGACTTAATGAAATCCTTTGAATTGTCTGCCTTTGCATAAGGAGCGATAACACTAAAGCTCTCTATGTATAGTTCTTTCGCACTATTTACAATCTCGTCATAAAAACATGATTCAAATGTCTCTAGTTCTCTTGTTTCTAACTCTTTGGCATTAAGTACTGTATATTCCTTTCCTTTTACTACAAACACATTTGTGTCGTTTTCAGACTCTACAATTTGTGCAGTTTTAAAGTGTGCCATTAGTTTATTTATTTTATTCATTTAATTAATCCCTCCAAGGATATCTATATTTTTTAAGCATAGAAATCCCGTTAGGAAATTTCATGCAACGATTGCTCGTGTTGTGAAACTTCCTAGTGGAAGTAAATGTAATGCGAAGTACTTTAGCACCCTTGAGTATTAAATGACTTCGTTTTTATATTGCCAAATAGAATTCAAACAATTTTTTAAGAATTTCATCTTGTGAACTCTCTGCATTTATCATGCTTAGAAAATCACATCCGAAATAATTTCTTAATCTTCTTAACTCAGGGTATGTGCCATTTTCAGACCATTCCGTTTTTAGTTTTGATTTCCATGTTCTTCCATTTGACGAGATAAACTCTTTCAACACAAATGATATGCCTTCAAGATTTATCTTCTTTATATTTTCAATGTAAGCTTGTGCTTCTTCTTTTAACTTGCTAGTTAACTCTGAAGCCTTTTGCTTGTCTATTGTTTCATATGTCCCATCTGAATTGATTAAAAGCAATGATACCGCTCTGTTGATCATAATTTCATATGATTCATATGTTCTATCAGGGGAGACATTTATGTACTCAAAACCACTTCCCATTCCGAACCGAGGATGTCCAAGAAGAATTGTATCTTCTCCGCATTCTCTACGTAAAGAAAGAAATTTTCCTTCGTAGTTCGTGAGCAGATCCTTACCGTATTCCAGTATGTCTTCTGTCCAAGAACCCATTAAAGGAAGAACTTCTTTCAGCAGTGTTTCATATCCGGGATGTATTTGATTCTTCATATTATGCTCCTCTTCTAATTCTTGTAGACTGCTCTATATACTTCTCACACTCATCAATAGACCAAATTCCGTCCTCAAGACATATTTTGTTTTTCCATACAGAAAATCCGTGAACCCCGTTGATATTGAATTTTATTTCTCTACCTTTGAAGCATCTAATAAGTGTGTTTTGAATAAAACCATCTTTTAATCTAAAAAACTCATCTCTCTCAATAAGATAATTACCCTCTTCAAAATTTATTACTAAACCTTTTAGATCAATGTATTTATTCTTAAAAAAGATATTGAGAAATTCTGCTTCAGTGAAAGATGTCGATAATCGCTCTAGAGAACGGTCATTAACAGCAGACTCTTGCAGATTTTTCCAACCCGATTCTGTTTTTGATGAAGGGATGGAGATTGTAGGTAAAAGCTCTAGAAATTCTTTCCAGTCTATTTGTTCGACAGTATCGTTATCCAAAGTTACCTTTGGGTTAATATTATCTTCATATCCTATTTGAAACTCTAGCGCTTTGATTTTTTTTACATTTGACATATGTGGCTCCTTGTGAGAACTTGTATGCAAGGCATAGAAATCCCACATGGGAGTTTCTAGCCGAGACAGATGTCTTGACGAAACTCCCAATTGGAGTAAATTATTATGTATTGTTTATATAGCCCAAACACCTCTTTGAACATTTGTAAAATGCTTTTGAAGTGTTTGTCTAACTTTTGCTTTGTAGTTTGAATTATTGGCCATTAAGGAACCAGCAATCTTCTCTACTTCTGTGTATATATCAGATAGCTTTGCTTCATTTAGTTGCATCATTACTAGTCTGATAACACTTCTCCATGTCATTGCAACCTTGGCGGTAGCATCTTTTGCTACTTCTAGTCCTATTGCATACATGTTTTTTGATTTCTTTTTCCAAATTAACAGATATTCATGTGTAATTGGAACAAATGAACCACCATAACTTCTACCAGAGCTCATGCAATTGTGCTGCATTTTAATAGCTACACTAATGAGTTCACTCTTTGGCATAAGCATTTGATAATCTGCTTGAAAAGACCAAAATTGACCTTTCTTTCGCATATCACCAATTAAGGTTGCATAGAGCCCTCCACTTCGAGTAGCTTCTCTTTGATTCATCAGCATAAGCTGCGACTTCTCAAGAAACTCCTCTTTTGAAATTTTAGGATTTGATAAATCATTTGACAACATTTCTGTTCCCCATTGATTACCAGAGTACTCAATCATCTCCGCATAAGGGGGATGAGTAAATACCATCTCTGCTGGTCTTGGTAGTTCTGTAATGATACTATCTCTAGTAAAATCATTCCCTTTCATAAGATCTAATCCAACATATTGGTTTCCCAGTCTTGCTGAAACATCTCTTGATGTACCACTACCTTCATTTGCATCCACAAATAACATATCTCTTAGATTCGTTTTTGTATTTTGTGCTCCAAATAAAATCACATCTTCCATAAAATTAGCTCCAGCATTTCCTCTGTATGAAGAATTGCCTCCCTGACCTCTAGTTTGATGTGATATTACTGATGCTGAACTTAGTTTTGAGTTTCTCATGATTCTGTTCTCCCTGAAGTACTTAATTCGCTTTCAACGAACATGCATCTCCATTGTGAAGAAGAAGGTGTTGCACTACTTAAAATAAAGTGGGCTCTCACTTCTCCATTTTCATCTTCCAATCTAATTAAAGACTTTCCGATTTCGTAATCATTAGACTCTACTGCATTAAGTTCATTATTTTTTGCAATATTGTCAATCTCTGACATATTAACTTTTTCTAAAAATTTTATCATTTTCTTATCCTCCAAAGGAACTCTATAAATTAAGCATAGAAATCCCTTTCGGAAATTTCATGCAACAGTTTTACCTGTAGTTTGAAACCTCCGAAGAAGTAAGTTTTTGACAATAAGAATCCCTCTGAACTTAATCAGTGTTAAAAATTTAACAATTCTAAGCTAGGGGATTTTTTAGTGTTTCTGAAGTTTTTTAAGGTCTTTTTCCAAAGTGGAAGAACCCACTGTCAGAAATGCTATGATTGTTCCAAGTATTAGTGTTCCAATGATTGTTCCCATCGTATACTCCTTTTTATCTTTAGCGTTTCGTAGAAAATGTTAATAAATTTTCTACTCTTCTCTTTTAACAGTATACCGACAAAAAATACAATGGTCAATACCCCAACCGTTGAAGATTGAAGTCCATCATCTTTGCCCATATCTACTATTAGAGTCACTATTGAAAAAGAGGCCGTATTTGGTCCCAAATCTTTAAAGAAATACAATACACTTGCTACGGTGTTTTCCCTTGGTTTATTGTCCACACAACTGTCTACTATTCTTTCTGCAATAAGTCCTAAAACTTTCTTGATCATAAAAATGAATGGGAAAATCTCAATAGCTATTATCCAGAAAATAATTGTGTGTTGTGCATAAAGAAATACATATTTATTAATTAAATCAATCATACATACTCCTAAAACAATGTGCCGTTGGCAAATGTTTGTAGCATATCAGCACTATAAGCAGCAGCCATAACAGATGCAGCTTTCATACTATTTTCAGCAATACCTACATTTGTGTTTTCTTTCATATCCAAATCAAGTGTTTCCACATACTCAGGGTAAAGAATCCAGCCATTTGCATATCGCTTACTTGAGTAGAAGCCAATTTTATTGGAACTCATATATTTTCTAAACGATTTAAAATCATCTATTGAATCTTGAATTCTTAAAACCTTAACTTCTTCTCCATTATCAGTACGAGTATAATCTGAGATCTCTCCACTAGCTATAAGTTTTTTATACCCTAAAGTATCGTCAACCTCAACAAGTGTTTCAAAATCAGACAAATCGCCTACGCTCTCTTTTCTTTCTTCACAGAACTCTTTAATCGATGATGTTGAAACAACTTTTATTGCTACTAATTCATCCTTAAATTGATGCTCCATAATCTCTCTTGTGAGAGTTTGAAAAGCCTCCATATAACTTTCGTCATTCAAATAATCTTCCGTATTATCAGAAAAATGCTTTAAAAATCTAAAGTTTGGATTAAAATCATTACTTGTTTGAAACATGTAATGAAAGTGCTCTTCATTATCCTTCATACAATTTTGAACAATGTCAGCTCTCGCATCTTCTGCCATTATTGCATTTTGAATTCTCTTATTACAAATCACCGCCCACTGAATATTTCTATTAGTGCTTAATGATAAGTGTGTAAGCTGAGGTATTTGAAGAGCCGAGTTTGAAGCTAGTTTTTCTAATATCCAAGAATCCGTATCGTCTTTCAACATTTTATACAAAATTCTTCTAGGAGTATTTTTATTACCAGCTATTGCAGCTTGAATCCATTCATTTTTTAATTTTGCGAAAGATTCCAGTATTGTTACGGGACAAGTCTCT